>Ga0137415_10000361_pt1 | contig 42582 bp, 35 predicted proteins | sample CZODoug3_1_1_16f_FD_183082 | JGI IMG/M metagenome (GOLD analysis project Ga0137415, IMG submission 183082) | Vadose zone soil fungal communities from Angelo Coast Range Reserve, California, USA - CZODoug3_1_1_16fungal (Hybrid Assembly) | ecosystem: Environmental > Terrestrial > Soil > Vadose...
TGGGAGTCGAACCCACATGAGGAAAAATCCCCGGAGGATTTTAAGTCCTCAGCGTCTGCCATTCCGCCACCCGGGCAAGGGCAGTGTTAAAACATAGCACAAACAAGACTTAGTTGACTTGAACGCTCTTCGTTTCAACTGGTGTTTCTATGCTGGTGTCAGTTGTGGTGCTAGTTGGTTCGCTCTGTACGGCTGGTTTTGCGCCACACAGTAGCTGTACCGCGTCTTGCTGGTGAGCACTGGACAGGTGGGAATAGCGCACCGTCATGGCGAGAGTCTTGTGTCCCATTAGCTGCTGAACTGTTCTCAGGTTCGCACCTAGCATGGTGAGTTTCGAGGCAAACGTATGCCTGAGATCATGCCAGCGGAAATCTTTGATGTTGGCCAACGTGAGTGCCCTGTTAAACCACTGCCGGGACGATTGCAGAGCCTCACCATGACGATTCGTAAAGACAGCGGCCTCACCCAGTCGAGAATTGCTTGGCAGTGCGTAGCGCGGCCATCGCTGTGTCATTCAACGGGACGTACTTCTCTTCCCCGTTCTTCGTGTGCGGGATATGTAGTTGCCTTCGTTCAAAGTCCACGTTGTCCCACGTCATCGCGTACTGCTCGCCGCGCCTAATGCCGGTATTGAGGGCTAGGTCCAGTTCGGGGATTCTGTGTGGGTAATGGGCTTCCATGACGGCTCTGAGCCGGGTTTCCTCATCGGCTTGAAGCCATCGCACTCTACCGCGACTCTCTGGCCGCTGTTTCACTAGCCTTGCCGGGTTAGCCGTCACCTTACGGTTTCTAATCCCCTGCCTAAATACTAGAGACAACAAAGCGCGATACCGATTGACTGTAGCGGGACTGTGCTCGCTGAAATCGTGCGCGAACCATTTCTCTATGTCTTGAGGAGTGATGGAGGCCGCTGGACGCTGGCCGAACTCTTTGACTATGACCGCCATCCGGCTCTTATCCATCCGATAGCACCTATGTCGAGCGTGGGCATAGGGTACTGCCCCCTACCAAGCGTCACCGAAGGAGTAATCTTCAGCGAGGTAATGGGAACGACGACCTCGCTAAAATCCTGAATGTGTTCCGAAGGAGGCGGGATTGTCGAGGGGGTTTGGGCCGCCGCGATGGGTGACAGGCAGGATATAGTTAAGATCGGAATGATTCCGCGCAAAATCATCAGATATCGCCCGACTGGATTAGTCGGTTCTGATGCCTTGCATGCCCTCTTCCATGAATTATCAAATCAATACAAAGGATTTGGCGGGACTTGCAACGATGGGAGGAACAGGATAAGCAGACCATTTCGGGAAATCATGCCGAAATGGTAAGGGGCTTGCGGGACCGGAACAGTTGCAATGAAGAGTACATACTCCACATAATTAAAATCTACTTGACAGAATAACTATCTGAGACATATAAGACGTTCTGCGTGCGGGCACCCTAGAGCCAACCTTGCCCTCTTTTGGAAGGGGGCGGCCAGATAGATGACCCATAGTGCTGGCGTGCCCGTCTGTAATTCCCTAGTCTGGGAAACCAGCCCATGCGAAGAGTTCACGCTACGTTTGTCATTAGTCGTTCATCCCTGTTGGTAGGAATGATGTTCTGCCTGCTTGTGGCTTCTGTGCTGGTCTTTGTCCTTATCTCTGCCGGATTGCCACACTGAGATGCCGAAAGAAACTCTTTCCCGCGAACGAGCACATGACCTTGAAAAGGCGCTTTCCGCACCCAAAGAAATTGTCGCAGACCAAGCTACGGCTAGGCGACTTGACGAACTGTGCTGCGTGATGACCGATACGTGCGGCCAAATCGAGGCCACTCTGCAACTAGCCGCCGAAGACCAAAACGAAAAGCGAGCAGCTTATATAGGAATTGCTTTGAACCTCTCTGCTCGGGGGACGAAGGCAATCAAGATGTTCTTGAGTGAATGGCGTGTTTTAGTTGAAGAATCAAAAAGAGAGAGAACACACGCCATAGGGGAGCCAGACTTCGCTCTGATCCTCGATTCGATAGCGGCCCACACTTCGGAGATAACACCGAAATGACGCCACTTATAGCGTCTGGAACGTTTCAGCGGCCAATTTAACGCCTGAATTCAAAACTTTGTTGCATATAGCTTTTCTCTATAAGACCGCTAGACAAACCGCAGAAGACCATAGGGCCTTTGATATTTTGAGCGATAGTGATGAAGTCAGAGAGAGGGCGGCCCGCTTGATGTTTGTGCGAGCGTACAAGATTTATTTTGATAGGCAAGCAGCAAGATTCAACTTGAATTGAGGGGTGACTAGGATGAGAGCGCCGAAGGCTTTCACACTTACTGCGACGGCACTGCTTTTTCTCTTGCCAGCGATTCCAATTCGGGCCAACCAACCTATTCGGACCCTTGGTAACGATAGCCTCGGCGAAACAGTAAAGCAATTCCAGATTCACCATCCAAAAGCCACGTGCGGGACAACCACTTCCCTAGATATAAATCCTCAGACTTTGGTTCAGTCGGAAAACATGGACGACGCGCATTGCTGTCTGAATGACAGCGCCTCGTTGACAGAGTTTTCAAAATTCCCGATTTTGAACCTCGATGACTGCGCACTTCATGCCTTGTTTTGGAAAGGCAAGCTTTATGAACTTTCATACATGCTGGACGTTCGGTCTATTCAGGCTGTTCTGGACCACTTTCTAAAACTTTATGGACCGGCCACTCGAATGTTGAAAGACCCAGAAGACGCTACCCAACTGACTTTAGTTGATTGGTGGCAAGGCATGACGATTTTAGGGCTGCGTACGGCTACCATCAATGAAGATGCCTTCGCCAAGTATTCCTTGCGCAAGGCGGGAGGCCTGCCGTTACACGTGGTTTATGTTGAACTTTGGGTAGTCCATTTGTGACATGATTCGATGCTAAGTTATTGCCGAACCAATTACAGTTGTTGCGTCAATTCTCTCTAAGTGGGACAATCCGGCCATGATTATTGGCGACCGCCTCCGCGACATGCGTGAGGAAAAGAAACTCTCCCAAGGCGACATTGAAAAGCGCACCGGCCTGCTTCGTTGCTACATTTCCCGGGTCGAGAACGGCCACACTGTTCCGGCCATCGAAACGCTAGAGAAGATGGCTCGCGCTTTAGAGGTCCCACTCTATCAACTCTTCTACGAAGGCGAAGAGCCGCCTAAAGTGCCAAGTCTGCTCAAGGGAAATTCGGCTCGTGAAGAAGCTTGGGGGAGTTCGGGGCAAGATGCGCGATTTCTGAGCAAGCTTCGTCGTCACTTAGGTAAAGCTAACGAACAAGATCGCAAACTGATTCTGCATATGGCTCAGAAAATGGCCCTTCGCTAAACAGGGCTGCTCCTTAGATGCTTTCAATTTTCGCTAGGAGGCCATACCTCACAGCCTTTCGTGCCACTTCTTTTAACTTGTTTCCAAACTGTGAAGGATGAACTTCTTTACCGACGATCTTAAACGTGACTTTGCTCAACAATATAGTTCCTCCTAGCCGTACTGCAAATCCGATGTCTTGCAGTTTAAGCCTGAAATCACAGGCCGGGCGAACTCCTCAATGCCAACAAATCACTGGAAATGCGGTGAGTCGAAAAACCTCAGATACAACTTTTTAGGACGAAAAAACTTGTGAGCAGGTGACGCGGGAGAGCAAAACCGCTAAGTGCCCTACCATCATCGTTCGGACGTGTCTGGTGTCAGTTCTGGTGTCAGTTGAGTTTGCAGGAGGGCATAGCAACTTGCAGCACAGCGCATCTAGGCGTGAAGATAAGCCAATGAATATGCGGTGATTGCGACTACTCAACTTTCGGTGCAACTGCTTGCAAATTGGTCATTATGGATTTTAAGTCCTCAGCGTCTGCCATTCCGCCACCCGGGCGCTGGCAGTACAAATCTAGCGAATACAGACACGCACTGCAACAACACATCTAAGTGGGAGCGGCACAGAGTTTACGGCGCTGCGAGAGAGCGGATGTAGCGCCCTGCAGTGGCAGGCAGATCCTCCTTTGCGCAGATCGTGCGCCTAGAGAGCTGATGAGACGGAGGTGCCGGCGGCGGCGAAGACGGGGGACATTTCTGCTTCGGCGAAGGAGAGGAAGGACTGGACGACTACAGGATCAAACTGAGTGCCACTGGCCTCGTTAAGACGGCGCACAGCCTCTTCAAAGGGCAAGCCTTTGCGGTAGGGGCGGGAAGAAACCATGGCATCGAAGGCATCAATGACGCAGACGATGCGCGAAACAACGGGAATTTCGGAGCTTTTGAGCCCCGCGGGATAGCCCTTGCCGTCGAAAGATTCGTGGTGATGGAGAATATCGAGAGCAGCGCGCTCGAAGCCCGGGAGCATGCGCAACACGGCCCAACCGTACTCGGAGTGCTTCTTCATGAGGGCATATTCTTCGGGGTCGAGGCGCCCGGGCTTGCGAAGGATGGAATCCGGGATGCCGACTTTACCGATGTCGTGCAGAAGCGCGGCAACTTCGAGATTCTGAAGCTCGGCTTCCTCCAAGCCCAGTTCCTGCCCGACGCGCATACCCCATTCTGCCAGCCGAGTGCTGTGGACGCCGGTGTTGAGATCTTTCAAGTCGAGGAGCTGATTGAAAGCGCAGATGACGGAATTGCGGAGCGCGGCAGACTGTTCTTCGAGTTGCTTGATGCGAAGTGACTCCAGCGCCCCGAAAGACGGGGAACCCTCGACGGGCGCTGGAATCTGGTTATTCGACATTGCAGCTACAGGCAAAACAAGAAGCAAGAGCCGGAACCGGGTGTCGAGCCGGAATTATTTACCCAAGCGGAGACTGCCTGGTACACGTCGAGGCGTCCACGATTGAGATCCGGAGTGAGCTTAATCGCATGGGACAGGGCGCTGGACGCCTGGCTCTGATTTAGAGAAGACGACTTTGCACTGAGCATCAGAGCGACGGCGCCGGCAGTGATCGGCGAACTAAACGACGTGCCAGAGGCGCTAGCGTAGGTGCCGCCAGGGAAGGTGCTGATGATGTTTTCTCCGGGGGCAGCAATCCAGACATCCGTCGAGCCAAAATTCGAGAAGGATGAGCGGCTGTCCCAGTTCGTGGTGGAGGCAATGCCGACGACGTAATTGTTCAGCGCCGCAGGATAAACCGGCGCGCTGGTGCTTTCGTTTCCGGCGGCAGCGACGAGGACGACGCCCGCTTTATTGGCGTAGGAAGCCGCTTGAGTGAGCGACGGCGAAGAAGAGGTGAGGTCGAAGCTCATGTTGACGACGTTCGCATGATGCTGAACGGCGTAGTAGAGAGCGGCAACGATATGGGAAAGATAGCCGGTGCCGTTCGATGAGAAGGCCTTGAGCGGAAGGATCTGAGCCTTCGGCGCAACCAGGTGCACAAGCCCAGTCGTCATCGTACCGTGGCCAAATGCGGAGTACGGGCCACCATCGAGGACGGCGGCGGTGGACTGATCAAGAACGGCGGCGGTGGACTGCTGTACGAAAGCTGGTTGTTGCTGACCTGGGGAGCTGCCATTTGGCAGACCGGACACATCGAGCCATTCGGAAGCACCTGGCTGGTTGCGTGTAAAGTCATAGCCGGGAAGGAGAACTGCCTGGAGTACGGGATGGTTTACATCAACGCCGGTGTCAATCACGGCGACGATGCCCCTACCGCTGATCCGAAAACCGTTCTGAGCGTCCTGGAGCCGGATGATTTGGGCCGCGGGCTGCGCCGCATAGCCGTGCCAAACGGTGGCGCCGTAGTAATTCACGGGAGCCGTGTCGTAAAGTCCGTAGGGAATGCTGTTGAGTGACGGTTGAGGGATAGGCATGAGACGGTCGGCCTCAATGCTCACAATTCCTAATAGGGATTCGACGAGGTTCAGGGCACCATTCACGAGATTGACGAGAATGTTGTTGGACGAGGTCACGAGAAAGTTCTGGCCGACCGAACCGTCCAAGCCACCCTGGACTTGACATCCGAGGAGATTGCACAGATTCAGAACGGAGGACAGGCCGCCTGTGGTGCGCACGATGTAGCGGTTTTGCGCTGAAGCGGGATTTGCAGCACCGAGCATGAGGACGATCATCGCGACAATGATGGTGATGCGTTTCATAGTTTTAACCCTTGTGGGGCTCTCCTACAAATGAATTACTCGGTACGGGCGCGGTCGATCGCTTCTCTAGTCTTGCTGGGCAGACTTTCCGCGCCAATAGTACGAGTGCGTCTTCCTGTCTAAACAAAATTCCCAGCGGCGTTGGTACCTTGGTACCAGGGCTGCCATGTGCGGCAACTGCGGGAGTTGATTGCCGCTCATCGCTCGTCCTCAGGCAGGGTGCCGAGCGCATCCCGGAGCGAAATCACGATTGGCTGCGTGCCGGGGCTAGCGAACGTCATCTGCAGGTCTCCGCTGTTTTCAATCTCTCCACTGAACTCGCCAAATTGATTGGTGACCGCGTGCACGACATGTCCCCGCATATTGGAAAGGACGATGCGAGCGCCCTCGCCAATGATGGCGGGGCTGCTCAAGTTCAAGAGCTGGCCAGTGACCACGATGCGGTTCCCTTCAGGCTTGGCCTCCACCTGAACGTCAATCTGAAACGGGTCCGCGCGATAGAGCATTTGCCTTGTGGCAGTGGCTGCAGATCGAGCTCCTTCGACGACAGGCTGCAGAAAACTGTCGAAAAGAACTTTGATGCGGCTGCCTGTTCCCTTTCTTTGGCCCGCCAAACCGGCTCCTGCAAAGGTCGCCTTGGCCACTCTGACGACGTCCTCGGGAGGCTGGTAATTCGCTTCCGAGGCCGCCGATTGCCGGACTCTCTGCCACAACGAAACTGTTTCCTCACAGCGTTTGCAGCCTTGCTTCAGGTGTTGCGCCATCAACTGGTTCTTGTGGCTGTCAACAGCCTGATTCACGAAATCGATCCACGCTTCGGTCGTAAAATGTTCCATTGTCTTCCCCCCAGATTCCTTTCTGCGCCTCCAGCACTCCCCAGTAGCCGGGACGATGAATCACCCTCGTGGCATAAGGGAAGAAGGAGGTCTCAGAAATATAGACTGTGGAAAAATCAGGTAAGTCTTGTGGAATCAGTAAGTTTGCCGACGAGGACGAAGGGCGCCCAGAAGTATGGGTGTGGAGCCTGGCGTCGAACTTCCTGCATCGCGTGTTGGAGCGCGCCCGGCATGTCGCCGGTTCGAATGTATTCTCGATAAAAGTGCTGCATCAAGTGCGCGGTGCTTTGGTCGTGAACATCCCACAAAGAAAGCAACAATGTCGTGGCCCCGGCACAGAATAAACCGCGCTGCAACCCAAGCAATTCATCGCCCGCAGCAACAAAATTCATTCCCGTGGCACAGCCGCTCAGGGCCACAAGTCTGGCGTCCAGGCGCATCTGGTAGAGGTCATACAGATTCAGGTATCCGTCGCCCAGCCGAATGCCGGAAAACATGGGGTTGTCCTGACGATAGATGCCGTGGGTTGCGAGATGAAGTAGTCCGCTCCGAGGGCCGATTTCGCGGAGCAAGGAGGAGGTGGCGTGGTCGCCCACGTGGAGCGTCGACTGCGGAAGCAGCGCCGCCACGGATTGGGCTTCCTGCAAGATTTGCGGCGCTCGCACGTCAGGGATTCCAAAGACGAGAGAACTCGTGTTCTTGCTCGTGGGTTTCTCCTGGCACCAGGAGAAAACCGTCGCGCTGGGGGCGTAGGAAATAGTGAAAGCATCGCAGAGATACTCCTCCCCATTTCGCAGAGCGTGGAACGGCAAAAAATGGAGAGGACCATGCGGCACGAAAATGAGATGCTTGCCCTGAAAAAATGGCCGGAGAGGCGCGATGAGTTCGTCATAGAGGGATTCCAGATGGCTTTGCGTAGCACGCAAGAGGGGTTCCTCAAATCGTCGGATGTATTCACTGCCCATGCGAAACTTGGAGAGTTGAAATCGCAGCAATTGCAGAAAATGAGCGGCCCTTGAGAGTACAGTCACGGGGAGAATTTGTATTTTTTCCCGCGTGATGACGGCGGCTACGAGGCGGTCCCCGGCCACAAAATATTCAATGAGAGTGGCATCGAAGGGAAGATTGACCTGCAGCTTGGTGAGAGAAAAATCCGCGGGCGCTTCCAGCGTTGCGTTTTCGCGCTCGTGTGCCGGGAGTTCGCGGAGAGTCCGCAGGAGCTCCTTCTCGTGCGATTGGGCTTTTTCCCGGAGGGTTTCGAGCCTTTGGTGGGATATGTCCTCGGGACGCAGTTGTTCAAGCTCGATGCGGTGGTAGTACCAGTTGAGTTCCTCGCGAAGATCCCTGATTCTGCGGACAAGATCGCTCTGCCCGGTCTCTCCCAGCGGAAGGCTCTGCCCGCTCTGAAATATCAACTCAATCATGCTGCGGGATTTGGCAGCTTCCATGCAGGCAAACGCTTCTTCCGGAGAGGTGTCGGTCCCGTCTCCAGAAATGTATAAATCGACGAGAGCTTCGTAGACCTGCATTCTGTTTTTCACAAAAGAGATTTTCAGCTCTTCGCCTTGCAGCCGGCTGCGCAAGGCTTCCAGGGCTTTCCTGGCTTCCAAGTACGCCTGGTGCGCCGCAGTGCGCTCGTTGCGAGCCTGAGCAATCTGTCCCGCGAGCAAGTGAGCCTGGAAGGCAAGAACCGGCGCCTGAAGGCGTTTCAGCCGAGCGAGGGACTCGTCTGTCTCCTTTTGCGCTGCGGCAGAATCTCCCACTTGGAGAGCAATGCGCGCGAGCAGCAGATGCGCGAGGACAGCTTTCCCCGAGAGTGCTGATCGATCGAAGAAAGCAGCGGCCGCAATGCAGAGACGCCGGGCCTCAAAGTACCGGCCTTCGTGGAAAAGCAACAAGGCCTGATACAAGTCGATGAGCCAGGGCCAAACGAGGTTTTTTTCGCGTTCAAAAATCTCCCGCGCTTTGGCAAAGCGCTCCAGAGCCTGGACCGTCTTCCCCTGCTGGCCATAAGCCGTGGCTTCGTTTGCGAGTGTCTTGGCGGCCTCATAGCCCATCCCGAGCTTCTCGAACCGGAGGAATCCTTCATGGGCGATTTCCCGGGCTTCTTCACTCAGATTGAGTTCCAGGTAGATGTCGGAGAGATCCAGATGGCACAGCGCAAAATGATAAGCATCGCCGGTGGCTTCGCAGGCGCGCCGAGCAGCATAGAGGGCCTCGATGGCACGGCTGTACTCACCGCGGAGGTAGTAGAGATAAGCGATGTTGTAATCCGCCTGGGCCACGAGAAGGGGCATTTTGTTCTCTTGGCAGAAGAAGCGAGCCCCTTGATAGGTGGCAAGAGCGCGCGGAAAATCATTCAGACTGATCAGGCAGACAGCCATGTTGCTGAGGACGACGGCAATCCCTTCGGTGTCCTTGTAGGGCATCAGTTGCGTGTAAGCGCGCTCATAGTGCGCGATCGATTCCTCGAATCGATCCTGGCGGTGATAGATGTTGCCAACATTGATTTCCAAACGGGCGAGGCGCCGAGGGTCATTCAGGCGCGAAAATATCTCCCGGGCGCGTTCCGCGGCTTGAAACGCCATGTCGTACTGACCAGCGAGAATCATCGGCTGGATCGAGCTGCTCAGAGTTATCGCAGCTTCGTTCCAATTGCCCAACGATTCGTAAAGGCGAAAAGACTGTTGATGGTGCTCGATGGCGGCGCGATTATCGCCCGAGGAATACAAAGCGTTGGCTTTTGCTCGCAAGGCAAGCGCCAAAGCTTCTTTGCCACGCAAGCGCTTGGCGATAAGGACGGCGGCCTCAGCCAAGTGAAATGCCTCTTGGGTGCTCACGCGGACTTTCTGGACGACCAGTTGCGCTAACTGCTCGACAATCTGCTGGCGGACCAACGTTTTGTGTTCCGCTAGAAACTTGCGGCGGGCAGAATCGCTCGACAATTGCCCCAGCTCGCCAATCAGCATGTCGATTGATTTTTTCTTGAGCGTTGCGGGCATCAGAGGAATCCCAGTTCCTCGAGTTGCCGACGCAACCGCTCGAGGCATTTCTGGCGAGTAAACCCGATAGAGCCGACAGCGAGGCCAAGTTCGGCCGCGACTTCCGCATAAGGCCGCGAGGGAGTTTCAAAGAACAACAGCTCTACCAAACGGCGGCACTGTGGCGTCAGCAATGCCATGGCTTCTCGCAACATTTGCTCTTCCTGCGTCTGCTGAACGAGATTTTCGGCGATGGCAGGAGTGGCAGGCTCGGGAAAATCATTCTCCCCGTCGCGGCTCACCACACGCTGGTTGTGGCGCTTCCAGCGGTAACTTTCGTGGTGGGCCACCTGCATCAGCCATTTGGGCAACGCACGCGGTTCGCGCAATTCAGGCAGCCGCACGAGAAGTTCCGTGCAGGTCGCCTGAAAAACATCCGCGGCTTCCTGCTGCGACAGACCGTATTTCACGGGGATCGAGAAAATAAGCGCCTTGTACTTATCGATGAGCAGCGACCACGCCTCTTCATCGCCTGCGAGACAAGCTTTGACGAGGCGGGTATCGTTCCATGCGGCTGGCGGCTTCTTGCCGGCCTTAATCAACGCGGGGCTCATCGCGTGGCATTCCCCGTCCCATTTTTGAGATAGAGCTGCTCCACATTCCAGAGGACATAAGGCTCCAGAACAGCGGGATGGAAATTGCCGATGGAATTCTTTGCGCCGGCAAGAATGTCCGGGCTCGCCAGAAAAATCATGGGCTGATTCTCGGCAAGAATCTCTTGCGCGCGATCATATAGTTTCTTCCGCGGTTCGAAGGTACGTGCGGACATCTGTTCTTCGATCAGCCGATCGATTTCCGCTTCCCATGGAGTGGCGGGATGCGCCTGCGAGGGATTCCACAAGTGTAATCCGCCGCTCGATAGCCAGACACTTATGTCGGAATTCGGATCCGCATCATAGCTGGCTATCCCCATGATACAAGCATCATAGTCCCTGCTCTGGGTGACGCGATCGAGGAGAGAGCGAGACTCGAGCGGCACAACTTGGACGCGCATCCCGAGCTGCTTCAAGTCGTCCTGGATGAGCGCCGCCATCTTTGCGCGGTCCGCGTTCGAAGAGCTCGTGAGGATGGAGAGTTCCACGGGCTTCCCATCGGAGTCCAGGAGCGTTGATTCGCCGTTGGGACCGGTGGTCCAGGAAAAACCAGCTTCCTTGAGCAGAGTGCGTGCACGATCGAGCGACCGCGGGGGACGGGGGAGTCTTTCATTTCCCCATCGCCGATTGCCAGGTGCGACCAAGCTCCACAGAGCGGCGCCGCGGCCCTGGTAAACGAGCCGAACGATGGCCTCCCGGTCTACTGCCGCCGAAACCGCCTGCCGGAACTTCACTTCGCGGAACCATTTTTGCTTCCGCTGCATCTCCGGCGATGTTTTTTCTCCAGCGTCATTCAGATTGAAAAAGAGGAAGTTGTACTCGAGGCCCGGTCCGGCGTCCGTCATCGTGTAGCCGCGCTGCTGCCGCGACAATACGGAGAAATTTTCCGCGCCTAACTGGCTGATCATATCCGTTTCGCCCGATTGGAATTTCAGGACCTGCGCATCAGCGTTTGGCACAAACAGAAACACAAGTTCATCCACGTAAGGCAGTCGATTGCCTTTGGCGTCCGATTTCCAATAGTAAGGATTGCGCTGCAGGACTAATCGTTGCCCCGCGACATAGTCCTTCAGCCGGAATGGGCCGAGTCCCGCCCATTGATCCGCAGCCGTGGCCAGCGATCCAATTTGCCCAAGCTTCCCCTCCTTGTAGGGTTTCTCCAGTAGATGCCGGGGAAGGATCGCCAAGCCATCGAACAGCCTTTCGCCCACGCCGTAGGTCTTCGCCAACTGAAAGACAACAGTACGCGCGTCTACCTTGCGCACGGTTATCGGTTTTCCGCCAACAATCAAGAGATCGCGCTGCGGAGCATGCACGTTTTCGTCGAGGTAGAGACGGAAAGTGAAAAGCACGTCATCCGCGTCCAGGGGCTGCCCGTCCGAGAACTTCAATCCATGCCGCAGTACAAGTGTGTACGCGAGACCGTCAGGAGAGATTTTCCAGGACTTTGCCAGCGCAGGTTCCGTTAATTGCGTCGCGCGGTTGATATGGATGAGATCCGCTTGCATGACGCCAATGACCTCGCGGGACCGCGCATCGGCTGCAATCAAAGGATTTAGGGTCTTTGGTTCGCCACGAAGCGAAACGACGAGACGCCCCCCTGGTCGGCCCACTTCTCCCGGGAGTACGAGTAATTCTTCTCTTGTGCTTTTCTGTGGGGGAAAGGCCACAGCAATGTGCCCGAGAAACACGAAAAGTGAAAGGAGCAAACTCGGGAGAACCCAACGGGAATAGGAGATTGCTCGTCTATTTTTCACGCCAGATTCCCTAGGCTCCGCGTCTCTATCTTGTACGCCTCTCCTCGCTCTTGCAACGAGCCCGCTAACCCCAAGTATCCCAGGAAGAACGGCGCCATCGCGAGAGCGGGCAAATACATCCACCAATACGAGACCAAAACACTGTATTGCTGCAGGCTTGAGAGAAGATTTCCCCAGCTTGGCACTGGTTCGGGGACTCCCAGGCCGAGAAACGACAGGGTCATCTCCGCCAACACATATTGTGGTATCAGAATCGCCGCTTGTGTCAAAAGCACACTGGAAGTTTCCGGCAGTATGTGGCGCCGGAGCAAGTATGCATTGGTTGCTCCGAACCCCCGTGCGGCGCGGACGAAGTCCCGCTCCTTGGCGCTAAGGACCACGCCACGAACGAGCCGCGCCGGACGCGCCCAGCCCACCATTCCGATGACAGCGATGATCAAGAAGAAGGCTTTGAGCGGGCTAACCGCCAGCGGCAAAAAAGCGCGAATTGCGAAAAGCAAGTACAGCCACGGCAACGCCAGAAAGAGCTCGGCGAGACGCATGAGCAGGCTATCGGTCCAACCACGGTAATAACCCGCGACCGCACCGATGCACAAGCCGATGAGCAATGTGATTCCCGCGCCCAGAAGGCCAGCGAGCAGCGACACCTGGCCGCCGAAGAGGAGCCTCGAAAGCTGGTCGCGGCCATAAGCATCAGTGCCGAGAAGATAGATTCGGGCGTTCTCGGCAGCGAAAAAGTGCGTTTGGCCCGGCAGAAATCCGAGCAATCGGTAATGACTCCCTCTTAGAAAGAATTTCAGGGGATGAGGTTCCGCCGTGTCTTCCTCATATTGACCGTACGAGCCGTCGCGCAATTTCAGCGAGTACACAAAAGGCCGTGCGTGGAGATTGCCTCTTGAATCCAGTAAGTGGAGCCGCATGGGCGGTAGGTACGGACTCTTGCGATCCTGCTCGCCGGGATCGTAGGGTGCAAAGAATCCTGCACACACCACAATTCCGTGCAGGACAGCAAGAGTGACGAGCCATTTCCCGATTGTGCGGCGCGCTTTCATCGCGTGCCGCTCTCTGTACGGATTCGGGGATCAGCCCAGTAAAGAAGCAAGTCGGCCAGGAAATTCCCTCCGACAAGGAAAAGCGTTGAGAACAGGACTCCTCCGATCACTACGTACAGATCGCGCGCCAGAATGGACTCCAATAACAGCGGCCCGAGTCCCGGCCAGCTCATCACGACCTCGATAAGCAACGATCCGCTCAGCAATACACCAATGCTGAAACCAAACAGGGATATGAGAGGGTTCGCGGCCGCAGGAAGGGCATATCGATATAGAAGGGTGCGTCTTGGGATGCCATGCCCCACTGCGGCTAGCAGAAACGGAGCGTTGAGCACATCCGCCACGGCTGCGCGGACGTGCCGAATGAGCAGCGGCAGAGATGAGAACACGAGAGCCATAACGGGTAGAATCATATGCGACGCCAGATCGCGGAGCCTATTGAGCGGCGAAAGAGTTTCAAAATCAACGGAAGCCATGCCTCCTGTCGGAAACCATCCGGTTCGCACCGCAAAGACCAAGAGTCCCAGCGCAAGCGCCAGGTCGGGGATTACCAAGAGTATAGCGGTTCCCCAGGAGAGCAGACGGTCCGGCAGTCGCCCGAGACGCTCAGCGCTCCATATCCCAAGCGGTAGAGCAATCGCCCAAGCGAGGAGCGTGGATGTAATTGTCAGGACCAGCGTGTTCCGGGCACGCACCAGCAATAATGGCGCCACGGAGCTGTTATAGGCGAAGGAGAATCCCATCTCGCCGTGGAGTGCGGAACTCAACCACGATAGATAGCGAACGGGAAGAGGCTTGTCGACACCGTACTGGGCACGCAGCGCCGCAACCGTCTCCGGCGCAATCTGTGGGTTCAATCGCATTTCGTCGAAGTAGGTTCCTGGAGCCAATGACGTGAAGAGGAAGGCGAGCATGGAAACGCCGGCCAGCAAGAACAAAGCGTGGCCGACCCTGCGCAGCAGGTAGCGCATCATCGCTCCAAAGCGCGCGGCGCGGCGCGGGTGAATCTGGGCACGGCCGCCAGCAGTTGACGAGTAATATCATGCTTGGGCTGCTTCAAGATAGCTTCCGCGGGGCCTTGTTCAACGATCCGGCCGCGGTTCATAACGGCGATCTCGTCAGCCAGGTGAGCTGCCATGGCCAGGTCATGCGTAATGAACAAATACGTCATTCCCAAAGAGCTCTGCAGCTCCGTCAGGAGGTTGGCGATCTGCGCTTGCACGGAACAATCGAGGGCCGACAGAGCCTCGTCCAAGATCAAGAGTTTGGGCTCTAACGTCAATGCTCTAGCGATCGCGAGCCTCTGGCGCTGACCACCGCTCAGCTCGGTGGGAAGACGCGCCGCAATGTCTGGAGAAAGACCGACGCGCTCCAGCAAGGAATTCGCGCCCAGATTCATTTCTTTGTGACTGAATTTGCGCTGCAGAATCAACGGCTCAATGAGTATGTCGAGCACTCTCCATCTTGGGTTCAAAGAGCTTGCCGGATCTTGAAATATGAGCTGGATTTTCGGGCGAACCTGACGGCGAACGGACTCTCCACCCTTGGCGATGTCTATCCCTTCAAACCAAATGTTTCCCGAGGTGGGGGATTCCAGACAGGCGAGACATGCCGCGAGTGTACTTTTGCCCGATCCTGATTCCCCGACAACTGCAAACGTGGTTCCTGGAAGAATTTTGAAGGACACACCATCCAAAGCGAGCAACTCTTCCCGAGCTCCAACGAGACTCTTCCTCACATAGCGCTTCACTAGGTCTTCGACCTTCAAGAGTGGCTGCATTTTTTTTGGCCGCCGTCAGATACTTCCACTTTCATACTTGAAGCAATAAACCGTGTGAGACGCACTCAGGTTCGTCAGTGCAGGCTCACGCTCTCCGCAGATATCCATTCTTTCCGTGCACCTTGGCTCGAAGGGACAACCGCGCGTGGGCAATGACGGACGCCCCGAGTCGCCAAGAATTACTGGGAGTTTCGCCTTGTGACTATTTCTGCCCTTCTCGGAAGCCTCCGGAATGGACTGGAAGAGAGCCTTGGTGTAGGGATGCCGAGGTGAAGAGAGTACAGCTTCAGCCGGACCACATTCGGCGACCTGGCCGCCATAGAGAACCAGGACACGATCGGCAAAACCGGAGAGCAGCGCCGGGTTGTGCGTGATAAAGATCATCGCGAGACCCAGTCTTTCCCTGAGCGTTCGAAACACTCCGAGAATTTCCATTTGTGTCGCGGAGTCGAGCGACGCCGTCGGCTCATCGGCAATCACAACGGAAGGGCCGCAGGCGATCGCTTGCGCGATAAGCACGCGCTGCCGTTGCCCGCCGCTCAACTGGTGTGGATAGGAACGCGAAATGCGGTCCACGTCTTCGGGAAACACTAGTGCGAAAACTTGACGGATTCGATCGTTCAGGGCGCTTCTTCCCGGAGACCCGTGCGCGGCTAACACCTGACGAACCTGCTCGCCGGCGCGCATAGTTGGATGGAGGGCCAGAGACGGTTCCTGGAAAATCAGCGAAATTCGCGCGCCACGGATTTGCTGCAATTCGCCAGGCTTGGCTCGGAGAAGATCCTTCCCTTCAAAATAAACGGCTCCACGAGTGATGTTGCCATTCGGGGGAAGAAGCCGCACGAGCGATCCAGCAAGCGTGCTCTTGCCAGATCCGGATTCGCCCAGGACACCCATGATCTCGCCCGGCATCAAACCAAAACTGATTCCGGTCAAAGCAGGGTACGGCACGCCCTCGCGCGATTGATAGGAAACGTGCAGATCCTGGATCTCAAGTACGGGTGCCATGCGCTGGGCCTGTTTTCGCCCTCCTCCCGCTTCGATTCATGTTGCGGCAGGAACGGAAGATGGACAAGACAAACCTAATAGCCCGCCCATCAAAGGTAATTCTCGCGGGTCGCGGGAGAGCGAGCGCGAAATTGCAGTCTAGTAATACTGGGGAAAATCAGTCGGATCGGAAGGAAGCGTATCTGGAAGTTCAGGCTAGTTCCAAGTGGGGATTAGTAGGAAATTCAGGGAGAATACCTGCAATCCCGCACTCTTGGGCAACACTGCTAATTCATCGAGGACATACCATCTGCTATTGGCCCGAGCGGGGTTTCGGAGATTAGCGAGTTTCTCCCCGGGCCGCCAGCTTACTGGATGCCGCAGCATCCGATCGAGGGGTCATTGAAAGAACGAAATATTCACGTTCCTTACCGTCAGCTTCGGGGACTCGAAGCAGCAACTTGTCCTTGTGAATCCGGAATTGAGCGGTTTCGCCAACCGGCAATAGGACAGGGTGCTTATCGTCTTTCGGCCTAATCCGGTAGGTGACTCGTTCCGTCTGAAGCACGTATTCCTGGCACAGGACCACTTTGGTGTTCTTGTGCTGACCGTCGGTCCCAAAAATTTGGCCGGCAATCGTCTTGCCGTCTTTTTCGGCGTAGCCGCAAGACGAAGAGTCCATTTGAGCCAGTACGCCTTTTTCATAGGCCGGTGGGTCTTTCGCTTGGAGACTGAGTGCAGCACCTAGCAGCAATACCGCCAACGTTGCTTTCTTCATCGTCGTCCTCCGGTAGACCTTCCACTACGCCACGCAATCCGCAAGAGGATCAGCATGCACACAAATGCGCATACGGCCCGCGCCGTCCCCTATTTGGAGATGCTTTCACCGCCCACTAGAAAAGGGATTGCGACAAAGGGAAAAATATAGGATCTTGGGCTGCTCTCATGCTCCCGAAGTAAAACCTCCTGCGTGAATTCTCAGTTTCAGAGTGTTTCCTGATAGTGTTAAATGCATCCGGGGCGATTGTTTACAAGGTTGACTCGACATAGACTGAAGCTAGTTCGCGGGGTTTCTCTTGCATCCCTCTGGCAAGTTCTCCTGGCTCGCCCTTGCAGTCGCCGGTCTGCTGACCGCGCTTCTTGTCGTCGTCATTAAAGAGGTCTCTCAACCAGCGACAAGTCTTCTGTTCTCGGATCTGTTACAAACCGCAATCGTCCTCTGGGCGGCCCTCTGTTCGCTCCACGTGGCCAGGCAATCTTCAGGCTACCTGCGCCAACTCTGGATGCTTCTAGCTGCGGCGCTCTTCCTGGCCTGTGCCGCGCAGGCGCTCGAAACCTACTATCAGTGTTTTGTTCGCGCTCCATCGTTGACTCCCTGGCCCTCAGACATCCTCTTCATACTCTGGGTAACGCCTGCAGTCATGATGCTGTTACCCCGGCCAACGAGAGAACCAGGCACAATCGATTGGCAGTTGGTGTTGGACTTTGCCCAGGTCGGTGTCGTAGCCCTCACCGCCTATCTCTATTTTTTCTATGTCTCCTCCCGTTGGGAAGCCGAAGGCCAGCAGATGTTTCTCAACCTTATTCATCTGCAGTTGTTTCGCGATGTTGCGCTTGCCTCGGGCTTTCTGATCCGTGCGGCGACAGTATTTGAGCGCTCGATTCGGAGTTTTTTTGGAAGAATGGCTGCTCTTTTCCTCGTGGCTTGCGCTTCTGAAAGCGCTTTTCTTATCGTTCCCTTCACATCCCGCACCGGCGCGACATCGACGGATATCATCTGGTGCACGCCTTATCTGTTTGCCGCTTTGATCGCCGCTACGTGGAATGGCCCGGAAGAGCCCCTTCGCCCCGCAGTTGAGTCGCGCTTTCGCACCATCATTGTTTCTCAAGCGTTGCCGATTCTCATACCGCTGCTGGTTCTTTTCATGGGCCGGCGCATCGCGGCGGAGCAGATTACCATCGCGTGGATAGCTGTTACCGCGTCCTTCATTCTTTCCGCCGCGCGCCTTGTGCTGACTAATGAGAAGCAGCGCCGGATTGCGGAAGATCTCTTTCTGACGAAACAGGCCTTGAGCCATTCAGAGCGCATGTTCTTCACGGCTTTCCGGTCCAGCCCCGACGCTGTCGGGATCAGCGCGGTCCCCGGAGGCCATTTTCTGGAAGTCAATGATAGCTTCACCCGGCTCACCGGATATTCGCACGAAGAGACTCTTGGAAGAACCCCCGTGGAAATGAACTTGTGGAAGGACCCTGCTCGCCGGGCGGAGGTTATGGCCAAACTCCAAAAGGAATCGGAAGTGCGTGACGAGGAATTTGTTTGTGTGACGAAGTCGGGCGAGGCGCGCATCGCGCAGTTTTCCGGAACGCTGATTGAGCTGGATGGAAAACCCTGCGCTCTGGCCATCGTTCGGGACGTCACCGCCAAGAGGCAGGGCGAAGATGCGCTACGCGCCAGCGAAGAGCGTTTTCGCACTCTCGTTCGAGATTTTCACGTTGGGGTCGTGTTGCTTGGACCGGATGCGAAAATTCAGTTCGCAAATCAGATGGCGCAACAATGGTTCGGGATTAGTCTTGAGGAAGCCAAGGGAAAAAACTCTTCGCAACTTGACGTTATTGCTATTCGCGAGGACGGAACCGAGATCCCCTTTTTGAGCCGGCCCGGACCCCGCGCGATTGAGACGGGGCGGTCAATTCAAAATGAAGTGATGGGCTGGCGCCGCAAAGACTCGAGCGAAGTTCTTTGGACACTGGGAACTGCGGTGCCACAGTTTGCGCCGGACGGCTCCGTTTCCGCCGTGATCAACACGTTTACCAACATTACCGAGCGCAAGCAGGCGGAAGAGGCATTGCACCAGCTTTCCACGCGATTGCTGCAGCTTCAGGACGAAGAACGGCGGCGGCTCGGCCGGGAACTCCACGATAGCCTGGCGCAAAGCGTCCTCGCGGTGAATCTAAATTTGGCGCAAGCTGCGCGGTCTCTGACCTCCGTCGACGAACGCTCGCGCCATGCGCTTGCGGAAGCCAGGCGCGTGCTTGTGGAGATGTCGCGGGAGATTCGAACACTCTCTTATCTGCTGCACCCACCGCTGCTGGATGAGCTGGGACTGGTTTCCGCAATCAAAGAGTATGCCGAGGGATTCAGCGAGCGCAGCGGGATCAAACTGAATTTGGAAATCCAGGCAGGGTTTGCGCGCCTGCCGCAGGAAGCGGAGACGGCGCTATTCCGCATCGTCCAGGAAAGCCTAACAAATATTCAGCGGCACTCTGGCGCGCAAACGGCCAAAATTCATTTGCACGGTAATTCCGCTTCCGTCAGCCTCGAAGTCATTGATCATGGCCATGGGATGGACAAGAAAGCCATCGAGCGTGGCAACGGCGCGGGAGCCCGCTTGGGTGTGGGCATCCTCGGCATGCGTGAACGAATGACGCAGCTTGGCGGAAAATTAGAGATAGAATCCAGCCCGTCGGGGACCGCCGTGCGCGTTTCCATCCCTTTAAGATCCGAGGTATCCGATGCCGGTTCGCATCCTCGTAGCTGACGACCATCAAGTCGTGCGGACGGGACTCCGTGCTCTCCTTGAGTCCAAGACGGGCTGGCAAGTTTGCGCGGAAGCCGCCAATGGGCGCGAAGCCGTGGAAAAAGCCGGCCAGCTCAAGCCGGACGTGGCCGTGCTCGATATCGGCATGCCTCTGTTAAACGGAGTCGAAGCCACCCGCCAGATTCGCAAACTTTCTCCACAGACGGAAATCCTCATTTTGACCATGCACGACTCCGAGCTGCTCATCCAGGAGGTTCTGGGAGCAGGGGCCCATGGATATATCTTGAAGGACGACGCGGACCGCAACTTGGTGGCTGCCGTCGACGCTCTTCGCCGCCACAAACCCTACTTGTCTTCACGTGTCTCGGAGTCCGTCTCCAACCCAGCAGGTTCCGACGGCTCGTCGTTCAGCCCGTCTTCGCGAAGCCGATTGACTCCGCGGGAACGTGAAGTCCTACAGCTTCTCGCCGAAGGTAAGAGCAATAAGGAAGTTGCCGGCATCCTGGGAATCAGCGTGAAAACGGCGGAGACCCATCGCGCCAACATCATGCTCAAGCTCGATTTTCATTCGGTCACCGAGCTGGTCCGCTATGCAGTCCGCAATAAAATTATCCAGGGCTAGGGTCAACCGTCTTCGTCCAGGCCGCGCGTTTTCTGCGAGCCCTCATTTCACGCCAAAACGAGCAAGCCGTTTCATTTTGGCGTAAAATCCCTTAACCCGTCCGGTGGCGTGGTGCATCTAAATCCTGACCTTGAGCTGTGGGCGCACTCTTGCCCGCAACGGGAGCGAATGTGAGTCAGCCGAAAAGTCAGCTGGACCTCGACCTGCTAAGCATCAATACCATCCGAACTCTGGCGATCGACGCCGTGCAGCAGGCGAATTCCGGTCATCCGGGCGCGCCCATGGGCCTTGCCCCGGTGGTCTACGAGCTGTGGCAAAAATACTTGCGCTACGATCCCTCGGATCCGCTCTGGCCGAATCGCGATCGCTTTGTTTTATCGGCTGGCCACGCCTCCATGCTGCTCTATGCGACGCTGCATCTCGCTGGAGTGCGGGCTGTCAATTCCAAAGGCGAAGTGACCGATGAGCTCTCCGTGCCGATGGAGGAGATCAAGCGCTTCCGACAGATTGACAGCCGGACTCCCGGACATCCCGAGTCGCATCTGACGACCGGCGTGGAAACGACGACCGGGCCGCTGGGACAAGGCGCGGGAAACAGCGTGGGAATGGCTATTGCCGGTAAATGGCTGGCGGAAAATTTCAATCACCCCGGCTTTGACATTTTCAATTTCAATGTCTACGCCATCTGCGGGGATGGTGACTTGATGGAGGGCGTAGCCAGCGAGGCTGCTTCGCTCGCGGGCCATCTGAAGCTCTCCAATCTCTGCTGGATCTACGACAATAACCACGTAACGCTGGATGGTCCGGCCGAGTGGTCCTTCAGCGAAGATGTGATGACGCGTTTCAAGGGCTACGGCTGGAACGTCACGCACGTCACCGATGCGAACAATTTGGAAATGCTGGCCGGCGGCTACGATAACTCTCTCAAGTCGAAGGACCGGCCAACGCTCATCGTTGTGGACAGCCACATCGGGTACGGTTCGCCGCACAAACAGGATTCCTACGAAGCGCACGGCGAGCCGCTGGGTGAAGCAGAGGTCAAACTCGTAAAGAAAAATTATGGATGGCCGGAAGATGCCAAGTTTCTCGTTCCCGATGGAGTCTATGACCAGTTCAAGAATGGCGTCGGGAAGCGCGGAGCCGAAGCCCGCGCGGCATGGAAAGCGAAATTCGAGGAGTACAAGAAGCAGTTTCCGCAGCAAGCCGATCAGCTGAGCAAAATGGAGGCTCGCCAACTGCCGGACGGCTGGGACAAGGATCTCCCAAGCTTCCCCGCCGACCCGAAGGGCATGGCGACTCGCGAATCCTCAGGAAAAACTCTCAACGCCCTGGCGAAGAATATCCCCTGGCTGATTGGCGGATCGGCGGACCTGGCAAAATCGAACAAGACCAATTTGACGTTCGAAGGCGCGGGCGAGTTCTATCCAAATGAGTATCGCGGGCGCAACATCCACTTCGGCGTGCGGGAACATGCCATGGGCGCGATTGTAAATGGCATGACGCTCTCGAAACTGCGCGCGTTCAGCGCGACATTCTTCAATTTCAGCGACTACATGCGCCCCAGTATGCGTCTCGGCGCCCTTATGGAAATTCCTGCAATTTACATTTTCACGCACGATTCGATTGGCGTGGGAGAAGACGGGCCGACACACCAGCCCATCGAGCAACTGGCGTCCTTGCGCGCGATGCCCAACATGCTGGTTCTCCGCCCGGGCGATGCTAATGAAGTCGTGGAAGCCTACAAGGTGATGATGAAACACACACATGGACCATCTACGCTGGTTCTGACGCGTCAGGCCATGCCCACGTTCGATCGAACGAAATATGCTCCTGCCACGGGAGTTGCCAGGGGCGCTTACGTGCTTGCAGAAGCTCCCGGCGGAAAACCCGATGTGATCCTTATGGGCAGCGGCAGCGAAGTCTCTCTCTGCGTGGAAGCCGGCGAGAAATTGAATGCAGCCGGTATCAGGGCCCGGATCGTCAGCATGCCGTCCTGGGAACTGTTTGAAAAACAGGATGCCGCGTATAAGGAGAGCGTCCTTCCCTCGAACGTGACGGCGCGGGTTTCCGTGGAGATGGCTTCCCTGTTTGGATGGGAGCGCTACGTCGGACCCAAAGGCAAAATGATCGGGATGCGTAGCTTCGGCGCATCAGCGCCCCTGAAGGATTTGTTGAAAAAATTCGGCATCCAGGCGGACCGGGTCGTCGAGGCAGCAAGAGAAGTTCTCGGAAAGTGAGCTGGCAATGAAGCTTGTGATTGGCTCGGATCACGCTGGGTTTCAATTGAAGGTGGCCATGGGAGATTTGCTTCGCTCCATAGGTCACGACGTTCTGGATGTCGGCGCGTTCAATGAAAACCCTTCCGATTATCCGGACTTTGCCGAAGCGGTGGGCCGGGCCGTACTGGACCGCAAGGCTGAGCGAGGTGTTCTGATCTGTGGCAGCGGTGTCGGCGCCAGCGTCGCTGCAAATAAATTACCCGGAATTCGCGCCGGCATGTGTCATGACACGTATTCGGCGCATCAAGGAGTCGAGCACGACGACATCAACGTGCTTGTCCTTGGCTCAAGAGTAATCGGCGTAAAGCTGGCCGAAGAATTGGTAAAAGCCTTTCTCGGCGCCAAGTTCACGAATGAAGAGCGGCACGTCAGGCGACTGGGAAAGATCAAAGCCCTGGAAGCAAAGTTTGCCATCGCGTTGAAGGCCTGAGGGATAATGCGGTTTTTCGAAGCCGCAAGCGCTCCCACCCTCCGGGGCGTACAATATGATTTCGAGGTGAAGGAGAACCACTATGACCACGACAACGACGATTCCTAATATCGCCACGGGCGCGGGAACCAATCCGCTCAAAGCGCTCCTGACTCTGGGGCAATCCCCCTGGATGGACTACATTCGCAGAGACTTGCTGACCGGCGGCGGATTGAAAAAATACATTGATGACGACGGCCTCCGCGGGATGACCTCAAACCCGGCCATCTTCGAGAAGGCCATCACCGGCAGCAATCTGTACAACGATATCCTTGCGTCGCCGGACGCGAAGAAGCTCGACGCCAACAGCATCTTTGAAAAGATTGCCATTCGCGACGTGCAGGACGCTTGCGACATCTTCAAGCCTGTGTATGCGGAAACGAAACGCCGCGACGGTTACGTGAGCCTGGAAGTTTCACCGTTTCTTGGCTTCGATACCAAAGCCTCGCTCGCGGAAGCTCGCCGCTTGTGGAAGGCCGTGGATCGCCCGAACGTCATGATCAAGATTCCCGGCACGCCCGAAGGTCTCCCTGCCATACGCCAAGCCCTCGAAGATGGTGTCAACATCAATATCACGCTGCTTTTCGCGCAGTCGGCCTACGAACAAGTTGCCGAAGCGTTCCTTTCGGCTCTCGAAGCTCGCGCCACAAAGGGTCAGGACATCAGCCACATCGCGAGTGTGGCCAGCTTTTTCGTCAGCCGCATTGACACGCTTGTCGATAGCAAATTGGATGAAAAACTGAAGACCGCGACGGACGCGGCACAGAAAGCGCTACTTGAAAGTCTCCACGGCAAGGTGGCCATTGCCAATGCTCGGCTCACCTACAAGAAGTATCAGGAACTTTTCGGCGGCCCGCGCTGGAAAGCCCTGGCGTCCAAGGGCGCGCAGACGCAACGTTTGCTCTGGGCCAGCACCAGCACCAAGAATCCGAAGTATCGCGACGTGGTCTACGTCGAAGAGCTCATCGGCGCGGACACCGTGGACACCATTCCTCCCGCGACATTTGACGCCTTCCGCGATCACGGAAAGGTTCGCCCCAGCCTCACCGAAAACGTAGAAGGCGCCGCGAAGACCATGGCCGATCTGGCCAAGGCCGGAATTTCCATGAAAGAAGTGACGGATAAGCTGATGGTCGACGGCGTCAAACTCTTTTCCGACGCTTTCAAAACCCTGTTGGATGCCGTCAGCAAAACGGCAGGTGTGCCCGCGTGAGCCTGAACCGTCAGACCTACAAGTTACCCGGCCCGCTTGCAGGTGCGGTAGCCGCGTCTATTGACGACTGGAAAAAAAACAATAAAGTTGCGCGTCTCTGGCAGAAGGACGCCTCGCTGTGGACGGGAACGGACGAGAGTAATTGGCTCGGCTGGCTCACCATCACCGAAGAGCAGTTAGCCCACATCGATGCCCTGAAGCAGATTGCCGCCGACGTGAAGAAGGCGCGTTTCAAGCACGCGTTGCTTCTCGGCATGGGCGGCTCCAGCCTTTGCCCTGAAGTCCTGCGCATGACATTTGGAAAGAGCAAAGGGTTTCCCGAGTTGCACGTTCTCGATTCCACCGACCCCGCCCAAATCATGGCCATCGAAGCGAAAGTGGATCTCAAGAGCACGGTTTGCATCGTCTCCAGTAAATCGGGGAGCACACTGGAACCGAATATCTACAAACAGTATTTCTTTGAGCGCATCAAGGCCAAGGTGGGCGAAAAGGAAGCCGGCAGCCGCTTCATCGCCATCACCGACCCGGGCTCGAAGATGCAGCAAGTGGCAGAGGCCGACAAATTCCGCAAGATTTTTTTCGGCGTTCCGAGCATCGGCGGCCGCTATTCCGCGCTTTCCAATTTCGGCATGGTTCCCGCTGCTGTGATGGGTCTCGACGTCGCAAAATTCCTGAACAACACCCAGGAGATGGTTCAAGCTTGCGGCGCAACTTCAGCCGCTGACGTGAATCCGGGAGTGATTCTGGGAGCGATTCTCGGCGTCGCCGCGAATCACGGCCGGGACAAAATCACGATCGTCACCTCGCCCGGAATTTCTGATCTCGGCGCGTGGCTCGAACAATTAATCGCCGAATCCACCGGCAAAATCGGCAAAGGCATTATTCCCGTTGACCGCGAACGCCTCGCCAAGCCAGCGGCCTATGGCAACGATCGCGTCTTTGCCTATCTGCGCCTGGCTTCGAAGCCCAACAAGGCCCAGGATGCCGCAGTCGCTGCTCTCGAGAAGGCCGGGCACCCCGTGGTGCGGATCACGCTCCCGAATATTTACAATCTTGGCCAGGAATTCTTTCGCTGGGAAATCGCGACCGCTGTTGCAGGCTCCATCATCGGCATTAATGCTTTCAACCAGCCCGACGTTGAAGCCAGCAAGATCGAGACCAAGAAACTGACGAGCCAGTACGAAACCACCGGCAGTCTCCCACCGGAGTCGCCTTTCTTCGAGGAGAAGGGCGTCAAACTTTTCGCCGACGAAAAGAATACGGCGACATTGAAGGGCGGCGCGGACCTTGCCGGCGTGCTGAGAGCTCATCTCTCGCGCCTGGGTGCCGGCGATTATTTTGCCGTCCTCGGCTACATCACGATGAACGCCATGAATGAAAAGTCCTTACAAACGATTCGCCACGCCGTGCGTGACAAGAAAAAAGTGGCTACGGTCCTGGGCTTCGGCCCCCGTTTCCTGCATTCCACGGGACAAGCCTACAAAGGCGGCCCCAATAGCGGCGTTTTCTTGCAGATTACTTGCGACGACGCCAAGGATCTTCCCGTCCCAGGGCAGAAGTTCACCTTCGGTATAGTCAAGGCAGCGCAAGCTCGCGGCGATTTCGCCGTTCTCGCCGAGCGCGGCCGCCGCGCTTTGCGCGTCCACTTGGGGAAGAATCTGAAGTCCGGGCTCGCCACTCTGACCAAAGCCGTGCAAAAAGCAATTGCCTAGAGTTGCAAAGAATTTCTACTTCGCGGAACGCTGAGGAGCACAGACGATGCAACTGGGGATGATCGGGCTGGGAAGAATGGGCGCCAACATGGTCCGGCGCCTGCAAAAGAATGGTCACAAATGCGTCGTCTACGACCGCAGCGCGGATTCCGTGAAGCAATTGGAAGGCGAAGGCGCGACCGGCTCGGCTTCACTCGATGATTTTGTCAAGAAGCTCCAGAAACCGCGGGCGATTTGGCTCATGGTTCCAGCGGCGGTTGTCGATACCACGCTTCACGATCTAGTTGGCAAGCTTGAAAAAGACGACGTGGTCATCGACGGCGGAAATTCGTATTACATCGATGACATTCGCCGCGCCAAAGAACTCTCCGCCAAGGGAATCCACTATTGCGACGTCGGCACCAGCGGCGGTGTCTGGGGCCTCGAACGCGGCTATTGCCAAATGATCGGCGGCGAGACCGCCGTCGTAAAGCATCTCGATCCGATCTTCAAAACTCTTGCCCCGGGGCGCGGCAACGTGGACCGCACGCCTGGCCGCGATAAGGTGCCCGGCACCGCCGAGGAAGGTTACCTTCACTGTGGTCCCTCTGGCGCCGGCCATTTCGTCAAGATGGTCCACAACGGCATCGAATACGGATTGATGGCTGCCTACGCCGAGGGCTTGAACATCCTCAAGCACGCAAACGCCGGCAAGTCCCACCGCGAGACCGACGCGGAAACTACTCCGCTGCGGAATCCCGAACACTATCAATACGATTTCAATCTTGCGGACGTCACCGAAGTATGGCGCCGCGGCAGCGTCGTGGCGTCCTGGCTGCTCGATCTGACCGCGATTTCTCTTCTCGAACAGCCAACTCTGGAACGCTTCTCCGGCCGCGTCTCCGATTCCGGCGAAGGACGCTGGACGATACTTGCCGCCATCGAATCCACTGCGCCTGCGCCCGTTCTGACTGCTTCTCTATTCCAGAGGTTTACGTCGCGCGGCGAAGACGATTTTGCCGCAAAAGTATTGTCCGCGATGCGCTTTCAGTTCGGCGGCCACATCGAAAAGAAGTCCGGGCACTAAGAATTTCAAGGGTCATTTCGCGCCCGAGGATAGGAATTCTCTCTCATGAGCCTCAACCATTTGGACATGAACCCCACAGCGGCGCCATGTGTGATGGTTATTTTCGGCGCCACCGGCGACCTCACCAAACGCAAGCTGATTCCCGCGCTCTGCAACCTGGCTCAGGATGAAGTTCTGCCCAAGCAATTTGCCATCGTGGGCTTCGCCAGCAATGATTTTGACACCACCAGCTTCCGAAAAATGTTGTCCGAAGAAATTCCCAAGTACGTTTCCACGCCCATTGACCCGAAGCTCTGGGACTGGATGAGCGAGCGCATCTACTACGTCAAAGGCGATTTCGTGGACCCGGAAGCCTACAAGCGCCTGGACCAGCAAATCAACGAAGCCGATAAACGCCACAACACTCTGGGCAACCGATTCTTTTATCTGGCAGTGGCTCCGCGCTTCTTTTCGCCCATCGCACAGATGCTGGGCCAGTGCTGTCTGACAAAAGAAGAAAGCGGCCATTGGGCGCGTGTGATCATCGAAAAGCCTTTTGGTCATGATCTCGAATCGGCGAAGAAGCTGAATCAAGAGTTGAACCAGGTCCTGACCGAAAAGCAGATCTACCGCATCGATCACTATCTCGGCAAAGAGACCGTGCAAAACGTCATGGTCTTCCGCTTTTCCAACAACATCATCGAGCCGCTCTGGAATCGCAACTACGTTGACCACGTGCAAATCACCGCGGCCGAAACCGTCGGCGTCGAGCACCGCGGCGGCTTTTACGAGACTGCTGGCGCGCTTCGCGACATGGTGCCCAATCACCTTTTCCAGCTTTTGACCATGACCGCGATGGAGCCTCCTATCTCTTTCGGCGCCGACGAAGTTCGCAATAAGCAAGCCGAAGTGCTGCACGCCATTCAGCCTCTCGACCCTGAAGACGTTTTGAGAAACACGGTACGGGGGCAATATGGCCCGGGCATGATCGATGGTCAGCGCGTGGTCGGCTATCGCAGCGAGCCCGATGTGGCTCCCGATTCGAACACGGAAACCTTTGTCGCGCTGAAATTGCAAATCGACAACTGGCGCTGGGCTGGCGTCCCTTTCTATCTTCGCACCGGCAAACGTCTTGCCCAGCGCATGACCGAGATCGTCATCCAATTTCGCCGCACCCCCTTCGTTCTTTTCCGCAACACCACGGTAAAAAATCTGGAGACCAACCGCCTGGTCATTCACATTCAGCCCGATGAAGGCATCTCCCTCAGCTTCGGCGCCAAGGTTCCCGGTTCGGTGATGAAACTCGGCCTCGTCAATATGGACTTCGACTACCACACTTATTTCGGCGCGGAGCACAGCACTGGCTACGAGCGCCTCCTGCGCGATTGTATGGCTGGCGATGCCACGCTCTTCCAACGCGCAGACATGGTCGAAGCGGGTTGGAGCGTCATCCAGCCGATCCTCGACGTGTGGCACGCGCTGCCCGCGCGCGGATTCCCCAACTACGCGGCCGGCTCCTGGGGGCCCATTGAGGCCGACGAATTGCTCGAAAAAGATGGCCGCTCATGGCGCCGGCCGGGCGAAGAGGAAGTCGACAAGCGCGGGCGCATCGCCGCGCCGGAGCGCACGGGCATCATCACGTAAGAGGAGCGCGAGTGGATCGCGAGATTCGAATCCTGCCTGACCTCGCCGCGATCGCCAAGCGTGCGGCTCAGGAGTTCGTTCAAGCAGCGGCCGCCGCGGTACGCGCGAAAGGCTCCTTCAACGTGGCGCTGTCAGGCGGATCGACCCCGAAAGCACTCTACAGCCTCCTGGTCAACGATCCGGCGCTGCGCTCGCAGGTTCCTTGGGATAAAATACATTTGTTCTTCGGTGACGAGCGCCATGTCCCGCCCGATCATCCAGACAGCAATTTCCGCATGGCTATGGAAACGATGATTTCGAAGGCGCCGCTGAAGCCGGAACAAGTCACGCGGATCAAGGGCGAGTATCCCGATGCGGAGCAAGCCGCGCTCGAATACGAGAAGGCTCTGCGCGAATATTTCAAGCTGAAGGATGGAGAGTATCCGCACTTTGATCTTGTGTTGGCAGGAATGGGCAACGAGGGCCATACGCTCTCGCTTTTCCCGGGCACGAAAGCGCTGCGTGCCGATGGGCGGCTGGTTGTGCGAAACTGGATCGGCAAGTTGTACACCGAGCGCATTACACTCACCGCCCCAGCGGCCAGTAACAGCGCGGAAATCATCTTCATGGTGACCGGCCCGGACAAGGCCCCGGCGCTGAAAGCCGTGCTGGAAGGACCGTTTGAGCCGGAGCAATTGCCCGCGCAATTGCTCCAGCCCAAAAATGGAAAATTGCTTTGGCTGGTAGACGCTGCCGCTGGCAGCATGCTTTCAACAGGAATTCGAGAATAGCCGGCTATCTCTCGGTCGCATCTGAAACGAGGAGAACGAAATGGCAACCACCACGATCCAGGGAAAAATTGAAACCTATCTCGGCGCGAAGGCCGAATCCCTCTTGGGATTCAAGTCCCCGAAGATCGCCAAAGAGCGTCTGCATCTTCCCGGCCCGGACTTTGTCGACCGCGTCTACGCCGCGACCGACCGCAACGTCCGCGTCCTCACTAATCTCCAGCGCCTGTTCAGCCACGGCCGCCTTAGCGGCACCGGCTATCTCTCCATCCTGCCTGTGGACCAAGGTATCGAGCACTCCGGCGGCGCCAGCTTCGCGAAAAATCCCGATTATTTCGACGGCGGCAACATCGTCAAGCTGGCCGTCGAAGGCAGCTGCAACGCTGTTGCATCCACGTTCGGCGTGCTCGGCTCCGTCGCGCGCCAGTACGCCCACAAAATCCCGTTCATCGTGAAGATGAATCACAACGAGCTGCTTACCTTCCCCAATCGCTTCGACCAGGTGCTCTTCGGCACTGTGCAGCAGGCTTACGACCTCGGCGCCGCTGCCGTTGGCGCAACCATCTATTTCGGCTCCGATCAAAGCACCCGCCAGATCGTCGAAATCAGCCAGGCCTTCGCGCACGCTCATCAATTAGGCATGGCCACGGTTCTCTGGTGCTATCTCCGCAACAACGCCTTCAAGAAGGACAAGGACTATCACCTCTCCGCCGACCTCACCGGCCAGGCCAATCATCTCGGCGTGACCATCGAGGCCGATATCATCAAGCAAAAGCTCCCCGAAAATAACGGCGGCTACCAGGCCCTCAATATGGGCGATTCCAGCTACGGCAAATTTGATAAGCGCATCTACACCGATCTCTCCAGCGATCACCCCATCGACCTGACTCGCTATCAGGTCGCCAACTGCTACATGGGCCGCGCCGGCCTCATCAACAGCGGCGGCGCTTCCGGCGCCAATGACTTCGAAGAAGCCGTTGCCACCGCCGTCATCAACAAGCGCGCTGGCGGTACCGGCCTCATCTCCGGCCGCAAGGCCTTCCAGCGCCCCATGAAGGAAGGCGTCCAGCTCCTCAACGTCATCCAGGATGTCTACCTGAGCCCCGAAGTCACTGTAGCCTGAGTCCAGGTTTTGCCGTTGTAAGGTCCTCGGCATTACCCGGATCTCCCGCAGGGGTCTAGGCCAGATGCAATCTTCCGGTTCTTGCGGCGCCGTGTTCTTGAAACTTTTCGTTGACTCATTTTAAGCCCGCGATACAATTAATTGTGTAGATAACCCCGCCTGGACTGCGGGAGCTTGTTTACCCTGAGCGGAGCCGAAGGGCTCCCGCTTTTCTTTTTTGGGGCAGCCTTTCGGTCCTTGCCAGCCATAAACAACCCAGAATCGCACCCTTTAGAATCAACGACTTACGAAATGCAATTTTTGTAACTCCTTTCTTTTGATATTCATGCAAATTGGTGGGGGGGTAGGGGGGTGACCCACTTATTCCCCTGTGTCGCCGCGTCAGCCATTAAATCGTTCTTTGAAACAAGAGCCAGTCTCGCGCATCTCACCACCACGAAGGAAACGCAAGGAGACAACCGTGGCAAAGCGACTGGACAGAAAAGTGGCGGCAATTACCGGCGGAAGCCAGGGCATCGGTCTGGCGATCGCCCAGCGCTTCGCCCAGGAAGGCGCGGACGTGGCATTCTGCTACCGCTCCAACAAAGCGGGCGCCGAGGAAGTAGCAGCAGGAATTCGGAAGCTGGGGCAAAAAGTGGCGGCCTTCCAATGCGATGTGGGCCGCGTTCCAGAGGGGCAAAAATTCATCGCGGACACCGTGGCGCAATTCGGAAAAATCGATATCCTTGTGAACAACGCCGGACTGGAACGCCGCGCGGATTTTTGGGACACCACCGAAGAAGATTATGACGCTGTCCTGAACGTCAATTTAAAGGGAGTTTTCTTCATCGCCCAGGCATTCGTGAAGCATCGCATGCAGGCGAAGGCTGGCGGCAAGGTCATCAACATCAGTTCCGTGCACGAAGAGCTTCCCTTCCCGCATTTCGCTTCCTATTGCGCCAGCAAGGGCGGAGTCAAAATGTTGACGCGCAATCTATCAATCGAACTTGCCCCTCTCGGCATCACTATCAACAACATCGCGCCCGGTGCGATTGAAACACCCATCAACACAAAACTTTTGAACGATCCCGTAAAGTTAAACGCGCTGCTCGACAACATTCCGCTGAAGCGTCTCGGCAAGCCCGAAGATGTGGCTTCGATGGCCGTGTTCCTGGCGTCATCCGAATCCGACTACGCGACCGGAACAACATTTTTTGTCGACGGCGGGCTGACCTGGAATTATCAGGAGCAATAAGACTCCCGGGCTTTGAGTGCGCGTTGAAATTGTTATTGGCGGTAATTCAATCAGGCCCGCGTAAGCGTGGCGGCGCGCGCCGCTTCCAATAATTTTTTCGCGTTTTCCCGGATGTCGCCTTTGCCGAATACAGCGTTGCCGGCGACCAGCAATTCAGCGCCCGCACGCACAATGTCGCCCACGGTATCGAGAGCCACGCCGCCGTCAATTTCGATTCGGAAAGATAGATCAAGCGACTCGCGAACTTCGACGAGAGTCTTGACTTTGTGGAGCGCGCCGGGAATGAATTTCTGCGCGCCAAATCCAGGATTCACGGACATGATCAAAACGTGGTGAACCATATCCAGGACTTCATCCACCATGTGCGCCGGCGTTGCAGGATTCAAGACGACGCCGGACTTGCATCCGTGTGATTCGATCAGTTGCAGTGTGCGATGAAGATGCACGCACGCTTCCTGGTGCACGGAGATCCAGCTCGCTCCAGCTTCCGCAAACGCAGGAATGAACTCATCAGGATTTTCAATCATCAGGTGGCAATCAAGGATGGCGTTGGGAAGGGCCTTCCGCAAAGACTTCACAACCAGTGGTCCAATCGTGAGATTCGGTACGAAATGTCCGTCCATCACGTCGCAATGAATCACGGTGCCGCCGCCGTCGAGCGCGGCCTTCGCGTCTTCGCCCAGCCGCGCGAAGTTTGCGGAGAGAATCGAGGGTGCCAGTTCAATGGTCATGAGCTGCGGGCTGCTCCTTCCCTTCCTCGGAGAAAACAGATTATACGCGGAAGTTCTTCGATGCTTCTTGAAAAGTGTGATTCAAACGAGAATCCGCGCATCACCATGGAATCGTACAGCGTTTCTGGCTGCTCGCGCGCGCCAGCTCGAGCAAGCGCATCACGTTTAACGCGTATTCGGGAGTTACGGCCGGACCGGCGAGTCCCAAAAGGGTGTCGCGGACATTCGCATAGTAATCGCGATAGTCGCAGGTGGCTGAAGGAATGCGCCGTTGCTCGAACGAATCTCCTTTAGGAACGGTGAGAACACCCCAATTTTCTTCCGGCTCATATCCCCAAGGTTTGCCCTCCGGAGTGTAGCCCTGCCGAAGATTCATTTCTTGCGGATCAAATGCCTGCTTCACAAAACTGCCCTGCGTGCCGAGCAAAACGAATCGTGGGCGCGGCGCGGCCGCTAGGATGCTGGATCGAAGAACCGCGCGCATGCCTCCTGAATAATGAAGCATGATGTCGAACGCATCGTCAGCAACAGCGTTTTCGCGCTCGATCCGAACATCGGCGGTTACCGCTTCCGGCAAACCGAAAAGAACCAATGCGTGATCGATCAAGTGCGGGGCGATATCAAACAGGATTCCGCTGCCGGGCCGCGTGGCTTCGCGCCAGGCGCCGGGCTTGAGCTGTGGGCGAAAACGATCATAGGCGCTTTCGAACCGGACAATGCGGCCCAGCTTGCCAGCCTCGGCAAGTTGCCGGATCGCCTGGAAGTCTCCGTCATAGCGCCGATTCTGATAGACGGTGAGCAGGCGACCTGTTTCCTTCGCAAGCCGCACGAGCGAAACAGCCTCCTCCAGAGTTGTTGTAAACGGCTTATCGACGACGACGTCGCGGCCGGCTTCGAGGCATTGCCGCGCGAAGGGATAGTGCGTCTCGTTCGGAGTCGCAATTACGATCAGGCGAATCTCCGGTATCGAGATCAATTCGTCCAGGCTCCGGACGATTCGCACGTCGGGATATTTTTCCGCCGCCTCGTTGCCGTTGCGTTGCACGATGGCGGCGAGATGCAAACCAGGCACGGCGCGAATCACCGGCGCGTGAAACGCGCGCCCAGCGAGACCAAATCCCACAAGCCCGACTTCAATCATGACTACCCATCTCTCCGGAAAAGTGAACGCTAAAGAGTATCGAACTTTTGAATTCCAAGCAGAGCGATTTTTCGGAAACGCGAAGTTGCTTGAAAGGGCGGTGTCCCTCAGAATGTCAGATTGCCCATGAGCGAACAAAACGCAGTCGTCGCGGAAACGGGCGGTCACCGTAACCTGCTGGTCTTGCTCTTCGCAGGCTTCGTACTGAGCGGAATAGCAACCACGATCATCGGCCCGATGCTGCCCATTTTCATCAAGAGATGGTCCCTCGACGACGGGCAGGCTGGCTTCTTTTCAACGATTCAATTCCTGGCCGCTTTGGGAGGCACTCTGGCATCCGGCGCGATTGCCACTTGGTGGGGATACCGCCCGGCTTTGGTCTTGGGTTATGCGTTCATGGGAGGAGGACTTGCGTGCCTCAACGCAACCACGCACGGCATCGCTCTAGCCGCCACTGCGGCTTTCGGTTTGGGCTATGGGTTAACCACTCCCGGAACAAATCTGTTCGTTGCGGAATTGGGAGGAGCAAAGAGTGCATCACTCCTGAACCAGCTCAATTTTGCATGGGGCGCGGGAGCGATGATTTGTTCTCAATTGATCGCTCTAGCGCTAAAGCGCGATGGGCTGGATATCCTGCTGGCGGGCACTGCAATCTTCGGCGGAATTCTCGTACTGGGCCTGTTGTTCGTTTCTTTCGGCGCGCAGAAACAAACAAAGAGTGCGAGTCCCGCTGAAGCAGCGGTTCCTGGAATCGGATTGGCAGTCACGATTGCGATGGCCGCCATGTTTTTAATTTATGTCGCGATGGAAAACGGCATCGGCATCTGGTCCGCAGAGTACGCTAAACGGATTGCGAATGGCATTACAGGCATGACCACGCGGGCGCCGATGTTTTTCTATGCGGGGCTCACATTCGGCCGCGCTTACGCGCCCGTTGTTTTACGGCGGCAGTCGGAAAGAAAAGTAGTGCTCGGCGCCCTGGGCCTGGCGGCAGCGGCAACGGCATTGCTGGCCGCAGCCGGATCGCTGTCCGTTGCCCTGGCTGCAGTCTTCCTAGCCGGACTCGGATGCGCGAGTGTCTACCCCATTTATATTGCGTGGCTGTCGAAGTGGTATGGCGCGCGCGCAAAGCACGTCGGAGGCATCCTCTTTGCCTTTGCATCACTCGGCGGAGCCATGGGGCCGTGGCTCGTCGGATTTGTCTCAAAGCATTCGGGAAGTTTGCGTGTGGGATTGCTCGTGCCGCTGGCCGGGGCGATTATCCTGATTGGCCTGGTGCTGGTGCTGCGCCGGCAGACGACGGCCTGAGGTATTCTTAGGCCGTGCCGAATGCCGCATCCTCGCAACGCTCGCCCACGAACGGACTGCTGCTGGGGTTGGTGATCACGCTGGGCGCAGTGCTGGCTTACGCTTCCTCCATCACCGTGCAGCTCGCCGGTCTGCGAAAACTGCAGAGCGAGATGGTGGATCGCAACCGCAAAGACTCGCTGCAATTGTTGCGCGTCCAGAACGATCTTAACTCCATTGCGCTGGCGATGCGCGACATGCTGGACACCACGGAACCTTATCCGCTGACGGCATGGACGGCGCAGTTCGAACGCGTTCACCAGGATCTGGACGCCGGACTGAAGCTCGAAGAGAGCCTGGCGGTTGCGAACCGTACGCCCGACCAGCGGCGCTATCTTTCGCAATCGATCGCGCAGTTCTGGGACGCTGTGAACCGGATGTTTGCGCTTGCGCAGGGCGGCAAAGATGCGGAAGCGCGAGAGCAGATTCGGCTCTCGCTGCAGGCCCGGCAACAAGCCCTGAGCACCGCTGTTTCACGGCTATTGGTAGAGAACAACGAAGGCGAGGAGCAAGCCGCGGCGAGCATCGCTCAGATTTACGACGGTGTGCAGCGCCAGCTCTATCTTTTCCTGACAGCAACGTTGATTGCGATTGTTCTGACAAGCTTGTATCTGATTCGCAGCAACCGCCAGATTTTTGCGCGCCTCGCTGAACTCTCCGAGCAGCGCAGCGATTTGGCACAGAAGCTGATTTCCACTCAGGAATCGACACTGCGGCACATTTCACGCGAACTGCACGATGAGTTCGGCCAGGTGCTGACGGCGATCGGGTCGATGTTGGGCCGCGCAGGCAAGCACGCTCCGGAAGGCTCGCCCCTGCGCGAGGATCTGAAAGAAGTACAGGAAATCGCGCAATCGACGCTAAACAATATCCGTACGCTTTCGCAGGCTCTACATCCCGTGTTGCTCGAAGAGGCCGGTTTGGAAAGCACTCTCGACTGGTATATTCCCACAGTTGGCCGACAAACCGGTCTTGCGCTTCATTACGAAAAGACAGGACAGCCGTTTCCCGTGGAGACCAGCGCAGGCGTGCATATTTATCGCGTGCTGCAGGAAGCGCTGAATAATGTAAGCCGGCATTCGGGGGCCAGCGATGCGTGGGTGCGGCTGAGATTCTCTCCGGATTCACTGGAGCTTGAAGTGGAAGATCACGGCAAGGGTTTCATGGCAGAAGGATCGCAGCGCGGGATCGGGTTGGTCGCCATGCGGGAACGCGCCGAATTAATCGGCGGCACACTGGCCATTTCGCCGCGGCCGCAAGGTGGGACCAAGGTCCGCCTCCAGATTCCCCGGATCAAAGTGGATGCCGATGGCGCCTAAGATTACGGTTCTGCTTGCGGACGATCATGCCCTGGTACGCCGCGGATTTCGCCGTATGCTGGAAGACGATCCGGGGATCTCCGTCGTTGGGGAAGCCGGCGACGGCAAAGAAGCCGTGCGCCTGGCCTGCGAACTGCGGCCCAGAGTCACGGTGATGGACTGCGCCATGCCGGAACTGAGCGGCATCGAAGCAACACGAAAGATCCTCGAGAAGTTTCCGGAAGCAGGGATCCTGATGTTAAGTATGCATTCCGAAGAAACCTTGGTGAGCCAGGCGCTGGAAGCGGGCGCGCGCGGCTACGTCCTGAAAAATGCCATGGACCTCGACCTGGTCAGCGCGGTCAAAAGCATCGCGGCGGGTATGACCGTGCTCGACCCGCAAGTCTCCCGCCCCGATACGCTCAAAGGAGAGCGCGGCGGAGGATTGACTCCTCGTGAGCTGGAAATCCTGCAGCACATCGTGGGCGGCAAGTCCAACAAGGAAATCGCGGCGGACTTGAATCTTAGCGTGAATACCGTGGCGGTGCACCGCGCCAATATCATGGACACACTCGGGATTCACAAAACGGCAGAGCTGGTGGTCTACGCGATTCGAAACGGCCTGGTGAATTTGCCGTGAACCGGCGCGATTTTCTTTTCACAACATTGGGCGCAGGAGTGACCACGGTAGCCGCGCCAGCTTGGGCATTTGCGAATCCCGGTTCCTCCCTTGGATTCCGCCTGGCCGACGTTACAAGCGCGGCTGGAATCCAGTTCCGGCATAACAGCGGCGCCTACGGCGGCAAGCTGCTCCCGGAGACTCTGGGCTCGGGCTGCGCGTTTCTCGACTACGACAGCGACGGCTGGCAGGATATCCTTCTCGTCAACGGCATGGACTGGCCCGGCCATAAACGCGAGCGATCCACGCTGCGGCTCTATCGCAACAACCGCAACGGCACGTTTACGGACGTGACGCGCAGCGCGGGGCTCGACGTCGAGATGTACGGAATGGGCGTGGCCGTCGGTGATTACAACAACGATGGATTCCCCGACATTTTCATTACGTGCGTGGGACAGAGCCGCCTCTTTCGCAATACGGGCAAAGGAACTTTCGTCGATGCCACGCGTTCGAGCGGCCTCTTCGGGCATCAAGGCTTTAGCACTTCGGCGCTGTGGTTCGATTACGACCGCGACGGCTTGTTGGATTTATTCGTGTGCAACTACGTGCGCTGGTCTCCTGAACACGATGTATTCTGCAGCCTCGATGGTTCGCATAAGTCGTATTGCACGCCGGAAGCGTATCGCGGAGATACTTGCTGGCTCTTCCACAATCGCGGCAACGGAACGTTCGAAGACGTAACCGCAACCAGCGGCGTTTTTGACAGCAGCTCGAAATCTCTCGGCGTGGCAATGTTCGACTACGATCAAGACGGCTGGCCGGATTTGCTGGTTGCCAATGACACGCAGCCGAATAAGTTGTACCGCAACCTGCACAACGGCAAATTCAAGGATGTCGCCGTCGAAGCCGGCCTGGCATTCAGCACAGAAGGAAAAGCGCGCGCCGGCATGGGAGTGGACACGGGAGACTTTGATGGTTCAGGGAAACCCGGTGTGGCCATCACCAACTTTGACAATGAAATGATCGGCTTGTATCGCGCTAGCGCGCCGGGAGTTTTTGACGATGTGTCCATTCCATCCGGCATCGGCGCCGCGTCGCGGAACACTCTCGGCTTCGGCTGCATGTTTCTTGACGTCGATCTCGATGGCGCACTGGACTTGGCAGTCGCTAACGGCCACATCGATGAAACTGTCCGGAACATCCGCGGAAACGTCGGCTATGCGCAACCGCCGCAGCTTTTTCTGAACCAGGGCGGCGGAAAATTCCAAGACGTGGCTGGCGAAATTGGCGGGGGGTTCGAATCTCCCAAAGTTGGCCGCGGCCTGGCCTGTGCAGACTTCGACCGCGACGGCGACCTGGACATATTGATGACCACGAACAACGGCCCTGCTTACTTATATCGGAACTATCAAACCACGAGTGCGCAGAGCATTCGATTCCATTTAAAGGGCACGAAGTCGAATCGCGATGCGATTGGCGCATCGGTCCGCATTTTCCACGAGGGGCAAGTGCAAGCGAGAATCGTGCGAGGAGGCTCTAGCTATCTTTCCCAATCGGAATTGCCTGTAACCTTTGGCATCGGTTCGCGCGATAAAATCGATCGCCTGGTCATTGATTGGCCCAGCGGTCGCACCGAGGAGTACAAAGATCTTCGCGCTGGGAAAACGTACAATTGCCTGGAGACAAAGGGGATAGATGCCCAATCCGGCTTCTAATGCTTTTACATTATTGCCAGCTTTGCGCGCATTCCTTATAAGTATGCCCACAAGCGTTATCGCCTCCAGCGTCGCCGTCATACGGCTTGCTTCGGGGCACCCCAAACTGAATTGCGGCCGGATGCGACCTAGACATCCGGCCGCTCTTTTGATAACCGCATACCGCGCGCGCAGGTGGAGATGATGCAACTTGAACGTCTAAAGCGGTGGTTATCGCGAATCCTCGTGACGCTGGGGCTCAGCGCCGTTTACCTCTACGGATATCCCGCGGCCACGATTTCTTACTTTGTTGTGGATTTGTTTCATGTAGCGCTCGGAATCGCCCTAACGATTCTTCTCCTCTTTTACCTTTTCCACTTGATCCACCAAGAGTCTCTCCTGGCGCGCCTTGGCTGGATCTCTCTGGCTGCGGGAGCGATTCTCGGAATCGTTTTGATCAAAATCGGCACGCCCTTTCGGCTGAAGCCGTGGCTGTACGCGCACATTGCGCTGTGCATTTTCGGCATGCTTCTTCTGGCAACGTCCTGGCTCATTTCGAAAGGGTGGCTGGGTGACAATATTGTCCAGCGCGGCTTGGGATTTGCCGCGCTAACTCTGCTAACAGGCGCCATCGCCGCAGGCACATGGTGGACGCGTGAGGTCGCCTGGAAAAACGCGAATCGCATCTCCAATCCGCTGATGCCCGCGGAAACAATGGACGGCGAAGGTGACGGCCCTCAAGGGAAGTTTTTTCCCAGCTCCGCGCAAACCAAACATGGCGGCAACATTCCTTCCAAGTACTTCATGAAATCGGATGCTTGCCAGCGCTGCCATGCGGATATTTATAAGCAGTGGGATAGCTCGATGCATCATTTCTCTTCGTTCAACAATCAGTGGTACCGCAAGAGCATCGAGTACATGCAGGAAGTCGCCGGCGTGCGTTCGTCGAAGTGGTGCGCCGGCTGCCACGATCCCGCGCTGCTTTACAGCGGTTTGTTCGATACGCCAATCAAACAGATTGTTGACCGCCCGGAAGCGCGCGCCGGGCTCGGCTGCTTGATGTGCCACAGCATCGTGGAAGTGAAGAGCACCATGGGCCAGGGCGATTTTTTCCTGGAGTATCCGAAACTCCATGAACTTGCTGCCAGCGAAAATCCCTTCGTTCGCAAACTCCACGACTTTGTAGTTCGGTTGAATCCCGAGCCGCACCGCCGCACTTTCCTGAAACCGTTCATGCGTGCAGATACGGCGGAATTTTGTTCTTCCTGCCACAAGGTTCATCTCGATGTTCCTGTGAATCACTACCGCTGGATTCGCGGCTTCAACGAATACGACAACTGGCAGGCCAGCGGCGTTTCGGGCCAAGGCGCGCGTGCGTTCTATTATCCGAAGGCGCCGATGAATTGCGCGGATTGCCACATGCCGCAGGTGCCTTCGGGCGATGACGGCAACATCAAAGGACTGGTGCATTCGCATCGCTTCCCCGGCGCGAACACGGCCGTTCCCATAGCAAATCAGGATCAAGCTCAATTCGAATTCGCCAAAAAATTCCTGCAGGACAAGCAATTAAGCGTGGATATTTTCGCCATTTCGCCGGCAGGCAAAGAAACGAACGCCCCGGCCCGCAGCGAAATGGGAAAGCCGGAACTTTCGACCACGTTCGCGGTTGGCGAAGAATCCGATATTTCATTGCCGAAAGGCCCGGCCGGAGAAGTGCGTCCCATCACCGCTCCCATCGATCGCGCCGATGCGGCCGTACGGCGCGGCGATGATGCCCGCGTCGACGTCGTGGTGCGTACGCGAAAGGTCGGGCACTTCTTCCCCGGCGGCACGGTAGACGCTTTTGATGTTTGGCTTGAGCTGCAAGCCACGGATGACAAAGGGCAGACGATTTTCTGGAGCGGAAAAGTCGAGGACGACGGCAAAGGTCCCGTCGAGCCCGGGGCGCACTTCTACCGTTCGTTGCAGATCGATGGTCATGGGAATCCCGTCAACAAGCGCAACGCTTGGGCGACTCGTTCTGTCGTTTACGTGCATCTCATTCCTCCAGGTGCGGCAGATACGGCGCACTTTCGTCTGTACATTCCGGACAATGCGGGCGACAAGATTACGCTTCATGCCAAACTGAACTACCGCAAGTTCAGCTGGTTCAATACGCACTTCTCGTTTGCAGGTGTCGAGCAACGAGAACTTATTGGAAATACTCCGTTGACTAACCGCATCAAGACCACGCCTGACTACGATGATCGCGAGTGGGCGTTCAATGGAGACACTTCGAAAGTGTCCGGCAACCTCAAGACGATTCCCGATCTGCCCATCACCACGATTGCCGAGGACACCAAGACTCTGCGCGTTCTCCCCCGAACCGCTCCCGCGCCTCAGCCGAAGACCGTCAGCACTAAGGAGGATTGGACGCGTTGGAACGATTACGGCATCGGCCTATTCTTGCAAGGCGACTTGAAAGCCGCCGCCGCTGCCTTCGAGAAAATCACCGAGGCGGACCCGAAGAATCCCGACGGTTGGACCAACATCGGCCGCGCTTTGGTGCAGGAGGGCGATACTGCCGGGGCGCGAAAAGTGCTGGAGAAATCGCTGGCGATCGACTCGCGTCTTGCGCGTACAAATTTCTTCTATGCGCGCGTCCTCAAGGAAGACGGCGATTATGAAGGCGCGATCACTCACTTGCGGACCGTGCTGGAACAATTTCCGCGCGACCGCGTCGTGCGCAACGAGCTTGGCCGCGTCCTGTTTCTTCAGAAGCGCTACGCCGATGCGGTCAGGGAATTCGAGCAGACGCTTTCCATCGATCCCGAAGATCTGCAGGCGCACTACAATTTAATGCTCTGCTACAACGGCCTCGGCGACGACGCCAAGGCCAACGAACACAAGGCGCGCTACCTGCGTTTCAAGGCCGACGAATCGGCGCAAGCCATCACCGGCCCATACCGCCAGACGCATCCCGAAGATAACAATGAGCGCCAGGCGATTCACGAACACATCAGCGTCGCGCTAGCTCCGGCGCCACGAGGAAAATCACCTGCTCCAAAGGCTGCTGCAAAAACGGCGCCGCAAGATGGCGTGAAGCCCGGTGGTGGGCGATAATCTTCCGCGACGATTTCCAATTGAACCGAGAGGGCCGATGACCTGGATCAAGACTCTTCGCATGGACGAAGACCCGCTGGTGAAGCGCGCGATCGAAGAGGAGCGCAAGCTCTACCCTCCGGAATACCGCACGCCCGCGCCCGCCGTGGACCGCGGCGAAGAGAACAGCATCACGGCGTCGCATTCTTTGATTCCAGATGCTCTCTATCATTCGTTTTCTGTGTTTGGCGTCTTGCTGTCGCCGGATCTGCCGTTGAAACGCCATCAGCACGAAATGATTGCGACCATCGTCTCGATTACCAACCGGTGCCACTATTGAATCGAATCCCACGCAGAGTTTCTGCGTCGAGTCACGCTGGATGAGACAATGGTGGAAGCTCTCCGCAAGGACTATCGCACCGCGCCGCTCAGCGAGCAGGATCGCGTGATGCTCGATTACGTCGTCAAGCTGACGAAAGACGCCACGCAGTGCTCGCCGGAAGATCACGGCAAGCTGCGCGGCGCCGGCTTCGATGACAAGGGAATTCTTCAGATCACCCTGATTGCCGCCTGGTTCAACTACATCAACAAGGTCGCCGACGCTCTTGGCGTCGGTCGCGATCCCATCGCGAGGCCCGAGTGAAGCGCCTTTTCCTGATTGTTCTCCTGTGCGCCGCCGGCGTTATTTTCATTCAGCAAAAATCTGGGGTCGTGGTTATTGCTGCGCCCGATGCCGGTTCAGTGACCTTTCGTGATGTCACTCAGCAGGCCGGAATTCGATTCGTTCACAATAATGGTGCCTTCGGGAAGAAATTTCTGCCGGAAACCATGGGACCGGGCGCGGCCTTCATTGACTACGACAACGACGGCTGGCCGGACATTTTTCTCGTGAACGGCATGGA
>Ga0137415_10000362_pt1 | contig 42541 bp, 35 predicted proteins | sample CZODoug3_1_1_16f_FD_183082 | JGI IMG/M metagenome (GOLD analysis project Ga0137415, IMG submission 183082) | Vadose zone soil fungal communities from Angelo Coast Range Reserve, California, USA - CZODoug3_1_1_16fungal (Hybrid Assembly) | ecosystem: Environmental > Terrestrial > Soil > Vadose...
GACGTCATGCTGTTCGCGCAGGGCGCGATCGCCACGGCGCAGTTTCCGGCAGCGCCGGCGACGGCCGTGCGCGGCGTCGTGCTCGAGGCCGTGTGCTCGTGGCGGGAGGTGGAGGTGCGCTCGCTCGACGCCACACCGCCGCGAGCCCGCGTGGTGACCGCGGTGGTGCATCGGGGGTTTCGACGTGAGTTCCTGGGCTTCAACCGGGCACGCCACGCGGTGCTCGAGGCCGCGATCCTGGCCACGCGCACCCATCTGCTGCCGGCCGAGCAGATCCGCGACGAGCTCGCGCGGCTGCAGGTGATCGTGGACAAGACGGCGGGCCCGCGCGAGCGCGAGGCGATGGCGCTGCTCTGGGACTATGTGCGCACCGCGCCGACGGTCCGGACGGCGCCCGCACCGCGGTGAGCGAAGACGGCCTTCCCGTATTCGTCGAGGCGCCGGCCCGCCTCCATTTCGGGGTGCTCGACCTGCGGGGCGATCTCGGGCGCCGCTTCGGTGGCATCGGCGCCGCGGTCCCAGCACCGTCGCTGTTGCTCGAGGCGCGCCCCTCCCCCGAGCTCCGGGCAGAGGGTCCGGACGCGACGCGGGCCCTGGCCTTCGCGCAGCGGTTCGCCGCGCATCACGGCATCCCACCCCGCGTCCATCTCTGCCTGCACCGCACCATCCCACCCCACGCGGGGCTCGGCTCGGGCACGCAGCTCGCCCTTGCCGTGGCGCGCGCCACGGCAGAGCTGTACGGGCTGCCGACCGACGTGACGACGCTGGCACACGCCGTGGACCGCGGCAGGCGGTCGGCGGTGGGGACCTGGACGTTCGCGTTGGGCGGGTTTGTGCTCGAAGGCGGCCGCAGACCGGGCGACGAGGCGCCGGCCCCACTGCTCGCCCGGCTGCCGATGCCCGCGGCATGGCGCTGCGTGGTGGTTACCCCCGCCGGGAAGTCCGGGCTCGCAGGTGACGAAGAGGCGGCGGCGTTCGGGCGGCTGCCGCCGCCCCCGGCGACCGAGGTGGCGCACGTCGCACACCTCGTGCTGATGCAGCTGCTCCCCGCCGTGGCCGTGGCCGATCTCCCGGCGTTCGGGGCGGCGCTGACGGAAGTGCAACGCATCACGGGCGGGTGGTTCGCGCCGGCCCAAGGGGGCGTATTCGCCCCCGGTGAGACCGGTGAGCTCGTCGAGCAGTTGCGCCGGTGGGGGGCGATCGGTGTGGGCCAAAGCTCCTGGGGCCCCGCCGTCTACGGGATCGTGGCGGACGCGGGGACGGCCGCGGCTCTGGCGGGGCGGGTGCGGGCGATCCTCCGCCCCGGCGGCGCGGTGTATGAGGGGGGCTTCAGCCAGGGCGGGGCGCGCGTGTGGCGCGGGGCGACAGTTGTTTCACCCTGAAAACGCAGGCCTTTTCGAGCCTGATTGACAGTCGCTGGACCCGGGGATATAACCCATATCTCTGGCAGTATCCTTAGCTGGAGGTTTTCCGACGATTGCTGTGGCCTGTCGGGAAAGCGGCCCCCCCGGACCTTGCCCACGAGGGTTAGCAACACTGACAGGCAAGTTGCATGTACCGTTTCTCACCACCCTCATCCTCAACATGAGGTCAGCTATGAACCGCTTCAAACTGCTGTCCGGTGGAGTCGCGGCGAGCATGATGGTGCTCGCGGCGTCCGCCGTCGCCCAAGGTCCGGGCGAGTGGACGATGACGGGTCGGACGCCCGACCTGCAGCGCTACAGTCCGCTCACCCAGATCAACAAGGCGAACGTGAAGAGCCTCAAAGCCGCGTGGACGTTCTCGACCGGCGTCCTCAACGGCCACGAGGGCAATCCGCTGGTGTTCAACAATGTGATGTACGTGCACAGCGCGTTCCCGAACGCCGTCGCTGCGCTCGATCTCACGAAGCCGGGCGCGCCGATGATCTGGAGGCACGTGCCGGCCCAGCCGCCCGAAGCGAAGCCGATCGCGTGCTGCGACCTGGTGAACCGCGGGCTCGCCTACCATCCCAGCGGCAAGCTGTTCATCGAGCTGCTGGCGGGCGACCTGCTGGCGCTCGATGCGAAGACCGGCAAGCAGATCTGGCGGGTCCCGAACGCCGACTACAAGACCGGCTCGACCATGACCAACGCTCCGATCGTGATCAAGGACATCGTGATCGCGGGGATTTCGGGCGGTGAGTTCGGCGTGCGCGGCCGGGTGACGGCGTACGACGTCAACACCGGGAAGGAAGTGTGGCGCGCCTATTCCACCGGTCCCGACGCCGACGTGAAGATCGTCGGCGAGCCGAACTCCAATTACGCGTCGATGAAGGGCAAGGACCTGGGTGTGTCGACGTGGCAGGGGGACGAGTGGCAGCACGGCGGCGGGACCACGTGGGGCTGGTACTCCTACGATCCGCAGCTCAACCTGTTCTACTACAGCTCGGGCAACCCGGGCACCTGGAACCCCGATCAGCGGCCCGGTGACAACAAGTGGTCGATGACGATCTTCGCCCGCAACCCGGACAACGGGGAGGCGAAGTGGGCGTACCAGATGACGCCGCACGACGAGTGGGACTATGACGGCGTCAACGAGAACGTCCTGGTCGACCTGACGATCGGCGGGAAGCCGGTGAAGGCGCTGGCGCACTTCGACCGCAACGGCTTCGGCTACACGCTCGATCGGACCACTGGCAAGGTGCTCGTCGCCGAGCCGTTCGGGCCGGTCAACTGGGCCTCGAAGATCGATCTCGCGACGGGCGTCCCGGTTCGTAACGCGCAGTTCGGGACCACCTCGAAGAAGAACACCGAGGGGATTTGCCCGGCCGCCATCGGCTTCAAGGATCAGCAGCCCTCCGCCTACTCGCCCCAGACGCACCTCTTCTACGTCCCGACCAACAACATCTGCATGGATTACGAGGGCGTCGAGGTGAAGTACTCGGCCGGTCAGCCCTATGTGGGCGCGATCGTACGGATGTTCCCGGGCCCGGGCGGCAACCGTGGCGCGTTCATCGCCTGGGATCCGACCGTCGGGAAGATCAAGTGGTCGATCAAGGAAAACCTCGCGGCCTACGGCGGTGCACTGGCCACGGCCTCGGGGATCGTGTTCTACGGCACGATGGAAGGCTGGCTCAAGGCCGTGGATGCCACGACCGGGACCGAGCTGTGGCGGTTCAAGTGTCCGTCGGGCATCATCGGCAACCCGATGACCTACCTCGGGCCGGACGGCAAGCAGTACGTCGCCGTGCTCTCGGGGATCGGTGGCTGGGCCGGCGCCGGTGTGGCGCTCGGCATCGGGACCGAAGATCCGACGGCGGCGCTGGGCGCGATCGGCGCGTTCAGCGACTACACAAACATGTCGAACGCCGGTGGCACGCTGGTGGTGTTCGGGCTCTAGTCCCAAGGCAGTGAAGGCGTAGTACGACACCCGGTGCTGGAGCGAACGTGCTCCGGCACCGGGTGTTGCTCCATCCGTCGGACCGACAGGGAGACCGATGATTCGCACTCGGACCAAACTCGCGGCTGCTTGCCTGCTCGGTGCAGCAGCCGTAGCTCTCATGGCAAGCGCGCCACACCCCGACCAGGAGCTCAGGGTCTGCGCCGACCCGTTCGACCTCCCCTTTTCGAACGACCAGGAACAGGGATTCGAGAACAAGATCGCGCACGTCGTCGCGCAAGACCTGAACGCCCGGGTGATCAACTACTGGTGGCCCAGCCGGCGCGGAGTCCTGCGAAACTCGATCCTGGGCGGCTTTTGCGACGTCATGATCCAGGCGCCGGTGGGCCTCGACCCGGTGGCGACCACGAAGCCTTATTACCGCTCCACCTACTACTTCGTGTTCCGCGCCGACCGCGGTCTTAAGTTGCGTTCGCTCGATGACACGATCTTGAAGCACCTGAAGATCGGCGTGAACATCATCGGCTACGACTATACCAACACGCCGCCAGCGCACGCACTGGGCTCGCGCGGCATCGTCGGGCTCGTCGGGTTCGGCAACTTCTTGAACCCCGATCCCAAGGCCGACCACCCCGACGACATCATCCGCGCAGTGGCGCAGGACTCGATCGACGTCGCCATCGTGTGGGGGCCCCTGGCGGGCTACTGGGTCAAGCGCGCGCCGGCGGCGCTCACGATGGTGGCGCTGCCCGACTCCGATCCCGTTTCGGGCATGCCGTTCGCATTCAGCATGGCGATGGCCGTGCGGCACCGCGACAAGGAGCTCAAGGCACGGCTCGATTCCGTGATCGACCGCCGCAAGAGCGAGATCACCACAATTCTGCAGGAGTACAGCGTTCCGCTGCTCGAGCTGGGGGCGACGGCGACCCCCACCCCGTCCGCGCCGCACGGCACGCCATCGGGCGCCGCTGCCCCGACGCGGGACACGGTGCGTGACAGCCTGCTGGTGTCAGATTCGATCTATCAGGGGTGGAAGTGGTTCCACGTGTATTGCTTCCGCTGTCACGGCGAGGACGCGGCGCACCCCGTGATCGCCACCGCTCCCGATCTGCGGTGGGTGTTGAGCAAGAGCGGAATGGCGTATCCCCGGGACTCCTTCGAGTACACGGTGCTGAACGGGCGCCCCGACAAGGGAATGCCGTCGTGGAAGGTGCTGCTCGACAGCGCGGCGGTGAAGGAGCTGTACCAGTACGTCAAGGCGCGGAGCGACGGTTGGCTGAAGCCGGGGCGGCCGCACCGCGAGTCAGACCTAAAGAAGAGCCAGTGACCGGCGCGGTGGTGGGGGCGGTGCTGGCAAGCCTCGCCGCGGGGATCGCCGGCGCAGGGCCCGCTCCTGCTCAGGAACACCTCACCCGCGACCAGGTCGTCACGGTCCTCGCGGCGGCCACGGCGCAACGCCCAGCCGATTTCAGCGGCAAGGACCTCTCGGGCCTCGACCTGGGCGGTATCGACTTCAAGCGCGCCAATCTGTCCCGCTGCCGGCTCGTGAAGACCAGCCTCCTCAAGGCACAGCTCTTCTCCGTCACGCTCTCCGACGCGATCGCCACGGAGGCGGACTTCACCGGCGCGCAGCTCGATGCCTCCGTGATGTACCGCGTAGACATGCGGCACGCGATCCTGCGTGACGCCAGTCTGTTCGCGGTCATCGCGTACGACGCGGATTTCTCGGACGCCGACTTGACCCGCGCCCGCATCATCTCGCCGATGAGCCACGCCAGGTTCGCCCGCGCCACGCTGAGCAACGCGAACCTGGGCGCGGACCCCGGCAACCAGTCAATGGGGGTCATGCGCACGGACGCGAGCGGGGCCGATTTCACCGGCGCCAACCTGTCGGGGGCGAACTTGCGCAAGGTGCTGCTGGTGCGGGCCGACCTGACCGGCGCGGACTTGACGGACGCCGACCTGACGGGCGCGGACCTGCTGGGCGCAATCCTGCGCAACATCCGCGGCCGGGACTCGATCCGCGGGCTTGACCGGGCGGTTCACGCCGACCAGGCCATCTTCAATGATTGACCGAACCGTGCCGCTCCGTGCCGCCGTGCTGGCGCCGCTCTGCTTCGCGACTGCATCGCTCGCGCCGGCGCGCGACCCGCAGCTGTGGGTTTCGAACGAGGTGGGCAACACGATCAGCGTCATCGCCCCCCGGACGAACACGGTGACCGCGACCATCCCAACAGGAAAGCGCCCGCGGGGCATGGCGCTGAGCCCCGACGGGCGCACCGTCTACGTCGCCCTCGGTCAGGACGATGCCGTCGGGGTGATCGACGTGGCCCAGGTGACTATGACCCGCACCATCCCCGCCGGACGGGATCCCGAGCTCGTCGCCCTGAGCCCCGACGGCACCACGTTTTTCGTCTCGAACGAGGAAATCGCCCACGCCTCGGGTGTGGACGTGAAGACCGGCCGGATCACGTTCTCGACCGCAGTTGGGGTGGAGCCGGAGGGAATTGCCGTCGCGCCCGACGGCTCCAAGGTCTACGTGACCGCGGAGACGAGCAATACGGTGAGCGTGCTCGACGGCGCGACCGGACGGCTGCGCAAGACGATCCCGGTGGGCGAGAACCCCCGGACGGTGGCCGTCGCCCCGGACGGACGCCGGGCCTACGTGACGGCCGAGGCCGGCGGCAACGTCACGATCCTCGACGTCGCGACCGACTCGGTGCTGGGACAGTTCCCGATCCGCGACGGCAAGACCAAGCCGGTGCGCATTGCGTTCGCGCCGGACGGGCGCCTCGCCTACGTCACCGAAGGAGCGGCGGGAACCGTGAGCGTCGTCGACCTGGCGGCCCACCGAGTGATCGACACGATTCCGGTGGGGAAACGACCCTGGGGCATCGCGCTGTCGCCCGACGCGCACCGGCTCTACACCGCCGACGGACGCTCCAACCAGGTGTCGGTGATCGATACGGACACGCGGAAGGTCGTGGTCACCATTCCGGTGGGTGAGCGGCCTAACGACCTGCTGTACATCCCCTAGCCGAACGGCAGGCGCGCCAGCCAGGAGCCCGGCCGCCTGGCGCGCACCCAGCCGTCCACGCCCCAGGTCCGTCCCGCGCGGGTCGCGAAAATGACGATCAGGGTAGTGATCAGCAGGTAGTGGAATCCCTGTTGGGCTGAGCCTTGCCACGCTACCGCGAGGCCGTAGTTCACCACCAGGAAGAGCCCGATCCCCGAGGCGAGTAGCGTGAGGCAGCCGAACACGAGCCCGAGTCCGACCGCCGTCTCACCGAACGCGGTCAGTTGAGCGAACAGACCGCTGTGCGCGATGACAATCTGCTGCATGAAATTTCGGAAGAATCCCACCGGGTTCCCCTCGGCGTACTTCCCCACCAAAATCGGCATCACGTGCTGCCAGCGCTCGGCCGCGGTGGGGACCGGGAGGAAGCCCCACAGCAGCGTGACGGACAGCTTCGTGAACACAGCCTTTGCGAACCACACGCCGACCGCGATCCGAAGCGCGGCGAGCCAACGCTCCGGAGCGCGCATCGGCGGGGTCCCCGTCATTGCGTGACGGCGCGGAACGCGTTGATCCGCCCATGGCTGTAGAAGAGATCGACGCCCGGCTTGCCGAGATCGTCGGCTGACTGCTCGAGCCGGGTCCGCAGCTGGCCGGAGCTCAGTGCATTCCCGAACCGGCTGCTCACCAGGGCCGCCACGCCTGCGGCATGGGGAGTGGCGCCGCTCGTGCCGGCAGCAAAGACGTAACCGATCCCGCTGCGGCACCCTGCAAACCTCGGGTCGAGCGTCTGGCGACTGCACGCCCCGGAGACCAAATCGAGTACGCTCGCCAAGCTGCCGTCCGGGCGCACGCCGCCGCCCGGTGCCGCCACAGATACTGCCGATCGGCCGAAGTTCGAGTATACGGCGAGCTGGTCGAAGTTCGCCTGCCCGATCGGTCCGGTAGCGCTGATTCCCATCGTCGAGCCGCTCTGGGCCGGGATCACGATCGAATCGCGATCCGAATCGAGGTTCACGCCATCGTTGCCGGCAGCCGCCACGACCAGCGCGCCCTTGGAGGCGGCGTAGTTATCGACCTTTGCGAGGAGCGCGTTCAGCCGGCCGAGGCGGCCTACGTTGCGGGGAATGTAGGCAGCGAGACTCATGTTGATCACGTTCACGCCCACGTTGGCGGCATATACGACGCCCGCGATGATGCCGGCAAACGTGCCGCTGCCGGTGCGCGACAGCACCTTGACGGCGATCAGCCTGGCCTGCGGCGCGATGCTGGCGATCACGAAGGCGTTGGTGCAGATCTGCGATGCGACCCAGGTGCCGTGCAAGTTGTCGTCGCCCCATGGGGGAAATCCGCCGGTGGTGTTCTGGTTCGGCACGAATGCGGTGCTCAAGGTCCGATCCACGCAGCCCGTGAGCTCGGGATGGGTGTCGTCGATACCGGTATCGAGAATCGCGACGCGCGCGCCCTGTCCCTGGATCCCCGTGGGCCACGCCTGGTCCGCATGGATGGCGCGCATGTTCCACTGCCACTGCGCGAACCGGATGGCCTGCGAAGGGTCGAGGGTGGTCGCCGGGGAGGCGTCGGCGACTCCGGGGTCGCCCGCCAGCTGGAAGCGCGCCTGCTCGACCGGTGGCACGAGCTGCATCAGCACGTCCCGCGTCACGCTGCGAACGGCGGCGGCGCTGGCCAGCCGCGTCGCCCCGTCCGCTGTGAGCTCGTCCACGGTCGCGACGCCGATCTCCGGGTGGATGCGCACGAGGTGACCGCCGGCGGCCGTGACAGCCGCGGCGAGCTGCGCGCCCGAGCCGGCGTACTCGACGACATAGTCGTCGGCGTCAGTCCAGAGCGAGCCCTGGCTGCTCGACGCGATGCTCGAGAAGGTCGGGCCGCGGGTTGGGCCTGCGAGGCGTCGGGCGTCGTGCGTGCAGGAAGCGGCGAGGGCCGCCAGCACGAGGGTGCCGGCGGACAGTCTGGGGCGATTCACGTGACGCTCCGCGAGAGGGGGACTTGAAAACATGCGCCCCACCGCGACGGTCGGCAAGCGGCGCGCACCGCTACTTCCCCACGCAGAAACTCGCGAACAGTCGATCCAGCACGTCGTCGGGCGTGACCACACCGATCAGGTCGTCGAGCGCACCGACCGCGGCGCGCAGGTGCGTCGCCGCCGCCGCCGCGTCCACGCCACGCTCGCGCGCGGCGTAGAACGCCTCCGCCTCGGCGAGGGCCCGCTCGAGCGCGGTGCGGTGGCGCGCCCGCGTGACCACCGGCTCGACGTCGCCCAGCGCGAGCAGGCGGCCAAAGGCCGCCTCGGCGAGGCGCGCCCGCAGCGCGGGCAGTCCGTCTCCTGTGACGACCGACACGCCGAGGCCGTCAGGGGAATGGGCGGCGAGATTGACCTTCGTCACCACCTCCACGACAGGCGCGTGGCACGCGGCCACGAACCGCTCCGACTCCGCATCCCCCATCTCGCGACCGTCAGGGAGTCCTGTAGGGCATCCCGCATCCCGGCAGAACAGCACCAAGTCGGCCGCGCCGAGATACTGCCGAGCCACTGCAATGCCGATCTTCTCGACCCGATCGTTGCTGTCGCGCAGGCCGGCCGTATCGACCAGCCGGAACGGGAAACCGGCGATCACTGCGTAGGCCTCGATCGCATCGCGAGTCGTGCCCGGGACCTCGGTGACGATCGCGCGCTCCTGGCCGAGCAGGGCGTTGAAGAGGGACGACTTGCCCGCGTTGGGGCGCCCGGCGATCACGAGCAGCGCGCCTTCGCGCAGACGCTCCCCCTCGGGCGCGGTGGCGAGGAGCGCCGCGATCCGATCCCGCACCGCGCGCCAGGCCGCCGTCACGCGCGCCGGGCTCACCGGACCTTCGTCCTCCTCCGGAAAATCGATGTCGTACGCGATGAGCGCCTCGAGCTCCAGCAGCTCGCCACGCAGCGCCTCGAGTCGGCCCGAGAGACCGCGGTCGAGCTGGCGCAGCGCGCGCCGCCGCTGCGCCGGCGCGCCGGCGTCGATCAGGTCCGCCGTCGCCTCCGCCTGGAGCAGATCGAGCTTGCCGTTGAGCACCGCCCGACGCGTGAACTCTCCCGGCTGCGCCGGGCGAGCGCCCGCCGCCACCAGGGCCGCCACCGCTTCTCCGGGGACGAGCAGACCGCCGTGCGTCGAGATCTCCACGACGTCCTCGCCGGTATAGGAGCGGGGCGCGGGAAACGCGGCCGCGACCACGTCGTCGACATGCTCGCCGGTGGTCGGGTGCACGAGGCGCGCGCGCAGCGCGGCGCGGGGGCGGTCAGGGTGGAACGGCCGGAGGCAGCGGGCCGCCACGTCGAACGCACCCGTCCCTGACAGGCGGACGACCGCGATGGCGGAGCGCCCGGGAGGCGTCGCCAACGCGACGATGGGATCTGAGAGCACGCTTCCCGCCTCCCGCGTCCTGCCTCCGGCTAGGTGCGCTTCCCCTGCTCGCGTAGCCGCCGCCGGGCGATGAGATACTGCTGCGGGATGCTGAAGATGTTGCTCACCGCGTAGTAGAGGTTCAGGCCGGACGCGAACCGCAACAAGAGCAGCGTCATGAACACCGGCATGAAGTACAGCATCGTCTTGGCCTGCGGGTTCGGCGGCACGCCGATCTGGCCCACCTTGGAGAGGACGAACATCGACAGCCCCATAATGGCGGGGATGATATAGTACGGGTCGGCGCGCGACAGATCGGGAAGCCACAGGAACGGGACGCCGCGGAACTCGATCGTGTTCGCGAACACGAAGAACAGCGCGAACAGCACCGGCAGGGGAATCAGCATCGGCAGGCACCCGCCGACCGGGTTGACGTTGTGCTCTTTGTACAGCCGCATCATCTCGCGTTGCAACCGCTCCGGGTCGTTCTTGTAGCGCTCCTGCGTCTCCTTGATGAGCGGCGCCACGGCTTGCATCCGGATGCTCGATTCCATCGCCTTCTGGTTCAACGGCCAGAGCAGCGCCCGCACGAGGATCCCAAAGATGACCAGCACCCACCCGTAGGCGAGCGAGAGGCGGTCGTGCATCCAGATCAGGATGTTGACCACGAGGACCGACACGGGCTGGATCAGCGGCCGGAGCACACCTCCGTACGGGTTCGCGTCGTCCAAGTCGTGGTCCAGGCGGGCAAGCTGCCGGTACTCGAGCGGCCCGGTAAACAGCTCGTAGCGGAAGTCACCGCCCGGAGGCACGGGGAGGGTGAGGGCGAGCGTCGTCCGCGTCGCCACTCCGGCGCGGCCGCTGAAAAAGGACGAGGTCGTCACCGTCACCGGCCCGCCGATCGCTATCCCGCCGCCGAACCGCGGTTGGTTCTCCTCGAACGCGAGCGCCGCCGCGAGGAAGTACTTCGACTTGAAGCCGGCCCACTCGAACGGGCCGTCGAGCACCTTGACCGCGCCCGGCTTGAGCGACTGGAACGCGAGGCTTTGCGTCTTGGCGGCCTTGGTCACCACGGCGAAGTGACGGAAATCATCCATGGTGTCCGCCTCGACAGAACGGAGTCCGTCGCCCATTCCCACGAGCAGCACTGCGCCCGCCGACCCGAGCCCCGTGACGTGACCCCGCACCTGGAAGCGGTACTCGTCGACGAAGAACACGTACGTGAGGGCCACCCGCGCGCCCCCGCGCTCGGCGGTGAGCGTCAGCGGCACACTGTCGCGCTGGACGCGCAGCGCCGGCACGTTCGGCGTGAAGCGCCAGTCCGTGAGGGAGATCGTGTCGGGACCGACCACGAGACAGTGGGCGAGGAGCGGCAGGCCCGCCGGCACGAGCTGCACCGGTCGCTCCGAGTCGCTCGGTGCAAACGACTTGTAGTCAAGGAGTTCCGCGCTCACGAGCTGCGCCCCGGCGGGGCTGAACCCGAAGCGGGCATGCGGCGTGGCAACCCAAATGGTCTCAGATGGAGCGACGAACGCACCAGAGCGGCACAGGAAGTTCGACGGCGGCGGCACCACGGCTGTCTCTGGTGCCGCCGGCGCCGGCGTGGGTGTGGGTGTCCCGGTGCTGTCCTGTCCGACGGGGCGCTTGGCCGGCGTCTTTTTCGGGGGGAACAGGATCCCCGGCAGCACCAGCACGATGAGCATCAGAAGGAATGCCAGAATGACGCGTCGTTCCACGGAACTCCTGTGCGCCTATGCGCCTGTGCGTCTAGCTCTTACGGCACCGGATCGAAGCCGCCCCGGTGCAGCGGATGGCAGCGCAGGATGCGTTTCAGGCCGAGCCAGCTCCCCTTGAGCGCACCGTGGCGCTCGACGGCTTCAAACGTGTACCGCGAGCACGACGGCGTGAAACGACACTGCGTGAACACCAGATGCGAGAGCGTCATTTGGTATGCACGAATCAACGTCATGACGGCGCGCCGCGGCCAACGCCCCACGCTCACGTGATGCGTCTCACGACGCCGGTCAATTCGGCGCGCAGGTCCGCAAAGGAAGCCGCGTACGCGATCCGCTTCGCGCGCACCACGAGATCGACCGCTGGCAGGGACGCGAGCGCGTCGCGTCTGAGAATCTCTCGTACGCGGCGCCGCAAGCGATTGCGGGCCACCGCAGTGAACTGGAAGCGGGGGACGACGACGCCCGTCCGCGGGTGGCCCGCTCGATTCGGGCGCCAGGCGACATCGAGGTGCGGAGTACGCAACCGGCGCCCCTGATCCCAGCAGGCGGTGAGATCCGAGCCGCGCGCGAGACGCACGCGGCGCGGGAACCGTTCACCCGTTAGCGACTCCGGTGCTTGGACGGCAGGCGGACCACGAGACGCTTGCGTCCCTTCTTCCGCCGGCGGGACAGCGTGGCGCGCCCCCAGACCGTTTTCATCCGTGCGCGGAAGCCGTGCTTGTTGACGCGCCGCCGATTGCGCGGCCGATATGTCGGACCCATAAATTTCCCTCGTGAGGCGGGGAAACGTACACCGCCGTCGCGCGCCCGGTCAAGGTTGACTTTTCCACATATGAGCCGTACTTTCGGGCCGCCCTTGCAGGACGTCCCACCTCTTCGTCATCGTGGATGGAGCAGTCTACTAAAGAAGCCTGGCGGCGGCTGCTCGACGAGGCGCGGCGCGAACTTCCCGACGCGACCGTGCGCACGTGGCTCGAGCCCGCGGTGCCGATTGCGCTCGACGACGATCGCCTGATCGTCGGGGCACCCGACCAATTCGCAGTCGAGTGGAACGAGCAGAAGCACGCCAGCGTGCTGGCGCGCGCCGCCGAGCGCGTGTTCGGCCGCCCCACGGCGGTCGTGTTCCGCGTGCAGGAAGATCGGCAGCAGCGCCCGCAGATGGACTTCTTCGTCGCCCCGCGCGAGCTCGCGGCGAGCGGCGCCGACAAGACCGCCGTACTGACGACTCCGCTAAACGAGCGGTACACCTTTCACAGCTTCGTCATCGGGAAGTCGAACGAGCTCGCGGCAGCCGCCGCGCACGCCGTGGGGGAAGCGCCCGGGAAGACCTACAACCCGCTGTTCATTTACGGGGCGACGGGCCTTGGGAAGACGCACCTGATGCAGGCGATCGCCCACGCCGTGCTCGAGAAGTACCCCGGGACGCGCGTGCATTATTTCGGCGCCGAGCAGTTCATCAACGAGGTCATCGAGTCGATCCACGCGCGCACGATGTCGGAGTTCCGACGTCGCTACCGCAACGACGTGGACCTCTTCCTGGTGGACGACGTGCATTTCCTCGAAGGCAAGGAAATGACGCAGGAAGAGTTCTTCCACACGTTCAACGCCCTGTTCGAAGGGCACAAACAGATCGTCCTGACGTCCGACCGCCCACCCAAGGAGATCCCCGGGCTGGAGGATCGGCTGATCTCGCGCTTCGAGTGGGGGCTGGTGGCGGACATCGGGCACCCGGACTTGGAGCACCGCATCGCGATCTTGCGGAAGAAGGCGGAGCAAGACCATCTCGAGCTCACGATCCCGGACGACGTCCTGCGCTTCATCGCCGAGCACGTGCGCACGAGCGTGCGGGAGCTCGAGGGCTGCATCATCAAGCTGTTGCTGTTCGCCTCCCTGAAGAACCGCGAGGTGACGATCGAGCTCGCGCGTGAGGCGCTCTCGGACAAGATCCGTCAGGAGGACGCCTCGAGCTACGGCGCGCAGCCGACGCCCAGCATCGATCGGGTCCAGGAAGTGGTAGCCCGTCGCTGGGGGGTGACGCCCGAGGGACTGCGCTCCAAGGCCCGCACCAAGACGCTGACCATCCCGCGTCAGATCGCGATGTATCTGGCGCGCGACATGCTCGGTATGCAGCTGGTGGAGATCGGTCAGGCGTTCGGGGGACGGGACCATTCCACCGTGATCCACTCCGTCGACAAGGTGGAGCGGCAAATGGTGCGCGACCGCACGTTCAAGGAGCGCGTCGAGATGGCCCGCCAGGAGTTGTCCGCACTCTAGCCAACATGTGGGAAGCGACGTGTTGGTCGGTGTGGGAAGGCGCGCAAAACGTGGGGAAGCTGCCGGATGCCAACAGTCCCAACACTTGGGTCAGATGCGCGGAGCGGCCTTACCCCTGCCGGGGGGCCTGGGGTTAACCCGATTCACCCACATTTCCCCGCCCTCTACTACTACTACTAGTAGTTCTATAATAGTACAGCAGTAGATTCTTTACCCACCAAGAGACGAGGCGGCACGGCGGATGAAGTTCACGATCACTCGGGAACAGCTGCAAGAAGGCCTGGGCGCGGTGGCGGCGGCGATCCCCGCCAAGACGACGCTGCCGGTCCTCGCGAACGTCCTGCTCGAGGCGACGAAGCAGGGCATCCGCCTGTCGGGCACGGACCTGGACATCGCGGTGAGCACCACGGTGCCGGCGGAGGTGGACGCGGAAGGGGCGGTGACCCTCCCGGCCAAGAAGCTGGTGGACATCGCGCGCGAGCTGCCCGCCGGCCCGGTGCGGTTTGCGGCCGCGGGCGAGGCCCGGGTCAGCATCGAATGCGGCCGGTCGAAGTTCAAGCTGCTCGGCCTTCCCCGCGAAGAGTTCCCCTCGTTCCCCGCCGTCAAGTTCGACGGCGCCTGGAAGGCGGCGGCCGGAGTGGTACACAAGCTCGTCGGGCACGTGGCGTTCGCGGCGTCCACCGAAGAGAGCCGCCCGATCCTGAACGGCGTGCTCTGGGAGCTGCGCCCCGACCGGATGCGCATGGTGGCGACAAACGGGCACCGGCTCGCCAAGATGGACGTGCCCGCGAAGGGAGGCTCGACCGCCGACCTGATCGTTCCCCCCAAGGCGCTGGAGCAGATCCGCCGCCTGTTCGCGGCCGAGGACGCTATCGAGGTCGCCAAGAGCGACAATCACATCGGTTTCCGCGCCGGCGGCACGCTGGTGTTCTCGCGACTGATCGAGGGGCCGTACCCCAACTACGAGCAGGTCATCCCGCGCGAGAACGACAAGGCCGCGACCGTGGACAAAGCCGCCATGGCGGCGGCGCTGCGCCGCATGAGCGTGGTGGCGAGCGACCAGACGCATCGGATTCGGCTGGCCTTCGCGGGCGGCGCGGTGAAGTTCTCGGTCCAGACGCCCGACCTGGGCGAGGCGCAGGACGAGCTCCCCGTCACCTACGAGGGCGAGCCGCTCGAGATCGGGTTCAACGCGATGTACCTGCTCGAGATCCTCAAGTACATGCCGACCGACGAGGTCCGTCTCACCTTCAAGGCCCCCGAGCGCGCTTCGACCGTGGAGCCGGTCGGCTGGAATGACCCCGCCAGCTATATGGCGCTCGTGATGCCGTTACGACTGGTGGATTAGAGGCTGTCTGGTGGCAAGGTGATCGCCGGCACCTGAAGCATGTCCGTCTCCTCAGCGGGCGGGATGTATACCTCGATCCCGTGGTACCGGGCGAGAATCAGGTCGCGTCGCGCCAGCACGCGCTCGGGCCGCAGCGTCGGCGTCGACGTGCGAGGATGGGGGAGCGTTGCGGCGAGCGCGGCGGCTTGTGTCTCGTCGAGTCGCGAGGGGGGCACGCCGAAGTACGCGCGGCTCGCCGCATCCACGCCCCACACGCCCTGTCCCCATTCCGCGACGTCGAGGTAGAGCTCAAGGATCCGATCCTTAGGTAGCGCGAGCTCGAGGCGCAGTGCGGTCACCGCCTCCTTCAGCTTCCGCAGCGGATTGCGCGACGACGAGAGGTACAGGTTCTTGGCGAGCTGCTGTGTGATCGTGCTCGCGCCACGCAGCCGCTCGCGGTTCCGCCACGCCGCCGTGAGCGTCCCGACCGGCCCCTTGCCCCGGTCCACACCGACTGCGTCGGCGATCTCGGCCGGGTCGATGCCATGGTGGGTCCGAAACCGCGAATCCTCTCCGATGATGACCATGCGCTGCAGCACCGGCGAGATGTCTTTCAGGGCGGTAGGATGGGCGGATGGAACGTTGGAACGTTCCGCCTCTCGCATCATGGCCGTTTCCCGCGGCCAGTGATCCCGCCACCAGAGCGGCGGCGGCCAGACACCTAACACCCAGACGAGCGCGAGCCCCGCGGTCCCTAGCGCCGCGGCTCGTGCTTTCCTAGGTTTCGCGTCCGCCATGTCTCTCGATATCTCCACATTGCGCCAGCGGTTGCAACAGGCCCTCGGAGAGGAATTTACCGTCGGTGCGCTGCTGGGCGAAGGTGGGTTCGCCGCGGTGTTCCGTGTGCGGGAAAGGCGCCAGCACCGCGACGTCGCCGTGAAAGTCGTGGACTTGGGGCTCACCCCCTCCCCCTCGCTCGCCGTCCGGTTCGTGCGCGAAGCGCACACCGTGGCCCGGCTCGAGCACCCCCACATCGTGCCGATCTACAAGGTCGGGGGATACCAGAACGAAGTCCTGTACATCGTCATGCGGTGCGTCGACGGCGCGTCGCTCCGGCAGCTGCTCGAGAAAAAGAAGCGGCTCTCGGTGCGGAAGGCCGCCACGATCGCGCGCCAGGTCGCCGACGCCCTCGGCTACGCGCATCACTACGGGGTCGTGCACCGCGACGTGAAGCCCGACAACATTCTGCTCGACCGGGGCGGCCATGTGCTCGTCACCGACTTCGGGATCGCCAAGGCCGCGCAGGAAGCATCCGTCTCGCAGCTCACGACCGAGGGGATGGTGGTCGGGACGCCCCAGTACATGAGCCCCGAGCAAGCCACGGGAGACAAGCTCGACGCGCGCTCGGACATCTACTCGCTCGGCATCCTGCTGTACCAGATGCTCGCCGGTGAACCGCCGTTCGATGGGGAGTCGGCGCAGTCGATCCTCATGAAGCAGGCGACGGCGGACCCCCCGCCGATCGGGGACCACCGGGGCGACGTGCCCGCGCCGCTCACCGCCGCCCTCGACCGCATGCTCGCGAAGGATCCCGCCGAGCGCTATCAGACCGCGGAAGACGTGAGCCGTGCCCTGGTCGAAGCGGTGCCCGCTGCCGCCGGGGAAACGGTACCCGTGCGCACCAGCGTACCCGCGGTGGTGATGCGGTCTCTCGTGGGGCTCGCGGTGCTCGCCGGGGTAGGGCTGGTCGGGGTCACGCTGCTCGGCAAGCCACCCCGGCTGTCGGTCGCCGCTCCGATCCCCGACAGCGTGGCGCAGATGCTGCGGCGGCGGCGGGCCCTCGCGACCGGCGACGTGGCGCAATACGTCTTCGCGCCCGCGGGCGCCGAGGACACCACCCTCCTGCTCGTGGCGCATCGCAGGGTGGCGGTGGTCTCTCCACACCGCGTACGCTCCTACCCGCGGGAGGCGGTGCGCGCCGGTTTCGGTGCCGACGTGCGCGCCGGCCTGCGGTTCCGTCTGGTACTGTGGCTGCCGCACGGAGGACGGGACACGGTGTTTCGACGCCTCTCGTTCCGCGACCTGTATACGATCGTCCCGCGGGTGGAGAACCTGCTGAATGAGGACTCCGCGAGCGCAGCCGCTCCGCTGCGCCGCCAGTAGCTAGCGGGTCAGGCGCCGCGTGGAGACAGCGTACAGGCTCGCGGCATCGACCCGTGCCACGTTGCCCGGGGTGGTGGCGACGATGCCGAGCAGGTCCTGCGCGCCCACCGAAAGACCGAACGCGAACCCCAGGCGTCGCAGCGAACGGTCGGTATCGAGGCGCGCCAGGAGGCGGAGCGGGAGCGGCGTCCCCTCCCTGATCCCGCCCACAACGCCGAAGGCGTACCCTGCCACGCCGTTCGTCGTGATCCCGGCGTCGGCCGAGAGTGCCGCGCGCCGGTTGAACAGCCGCAGCGTCGCCCCCGGCGTGTAAACCACACGCAGGACAGAGTCGCGCACCACCGGGTGCCCGATGTTCGCCGCCACGGCACCGACCGTGAGCGTCGCCGTCAGGTCGTAGACGATCCCGACGTCCCACCCCGTCCCGGACGACCCCGGTGCCCCGCGGTACAGCGCCGTCGCGACCCCGGCAGCGAGGCGCTGCTCGCCGCCCGCGAAGCCGAGGCGATAGGCATGGCCGCGCACCCCGCCGTCGAGCAAATCCCGTTGGTAGCCGAACGAGAAGCCGCGCGAGTTCACGCTGGCGGTTACCTGACGCAGCCGACCGCCGGTACCGGGATCGCCTACCGTCAGGTCGAGGTGGACCGAGGCTTCCCTCATCCGCGCGAGGCCCGCGGGATTGATCCACAGCGCGCGCGCGTCGGTGACGTCGGTCGGGTGAAGATAGAGGGTCGTCCGATTGGGGACTGCCTGCGCGGTGGCGCCGCCGACGAGCGACAGGAGGAGCAGCGCGATCGGCGGGACCGCCTGACCGCCTGCCACTACGGCAACACCGCCACCGTCGTGTGCGTCACCTGGGTCACGGGGACTGCGAGGCCTTGCACGGCCAGATGCACGGTCAGGCTGGTCGAGTCGCGCGATTCGCCGCCGAGATAGCGTCCGTCGGCGGCGATGAAGGAAACCACGGTCGCGCTCCCGGACCCTGAAAGGTCGAACGGCTGGCCTGCATTCTGGCCGGCCCCGGTGGCCTGGTAGGTCGAGATCGCCTCGAGGCGCAGGCTGCGCGTGCCGGCGTGGTCCTCCCACGCGGCCGCCGTCGAGCGCAGGATTGCCCGCCGTGACACCTCGAAGCCGCTCCCCTTTTGCGTCGCCTCCAACGTGTCGGTCCAGGCGACACCGGGCGTCAGGCCATCGCGCGGCAGGCGCGGCATGAAGTCCCGGAAATTCGCGAGGAACTGAACGAGGGATTGTGCCAGCACGCTGTCCGACGCCACGCCGTTGACGAACTCGCCGCGCGGCAACAGGCGGCCGCTGAAGACCAACTTGCGGGCCCGGCTGAGGTTGTCGGCCAGTGGCGGCGGGGTGCCGGAATCCGGGACGATCGAGTCTACCGTGAACGTGGCGGGATAGCCGATCGAGTCCGCCGGCCCCGTGATCGTGGCCGCGAGATAGACGCGCGCTCCCAGGTCCGTCGCCTGCGGCCGGTCGGCCTCGCCCTGTTGGCGGTGTAGCTGGCGGTGCACGAGGTAACGGAGGGCGCTCGGCCCGTAGCGCACAGCGTCGGAGCGTCGTGGGGCGGCCGGGGCGAGTGGGACCGGCTGGCTGGTTGCGACGGGCGGCGCGGTAGCGGGGGAGGTCGGCGTGGGCGGTGCCGCCGTGACCCCGCCACGCGACGCGCACCGGGCGGCGAGTGCCGTCACCAGCACCAGCGACGCACGTGTCATATGGAAGCGCGCTCGGCCTTGGTTCGGCCGAAGATGGCGACCATTTCTGTTCCCTCGCTCGAGACCCGTAGCAGCTTCCAGCCACGCTTCCGCATGTCGGCGCGCCAGCCGATCAGCTTTTCCCATTCCTGCGCGGTCGTGCGGAAGACCCGCAGGTCCGCTACCTGTTCCCAATGGGGGGGGTACGGTTTGGACGGCGACGTCATGGAGAGACGGGCGGTAGGGCCATAAGCCGAGTTCTGTTTATCCGCTGTTGGCGGACAGATGGTCATCTCTCTGGGATGGCTGTCGCCAGCCACCTCACGCGGCCTACCCGCAGCTCAGACGACCCGGGCCGGGTCTCGCTGCTTACTTGGCCTTGCTCCGACTGGGGGTTACCGTGCCGCGCCTGTTGCCAGGCGCGCGGTGGGCTCTTACCCCACCTTTTCACCCTTACCCTTGGATAAAGGGCGGTCTGTTTTCTGTGGCCCGTTCCGTCGCCTTGCGGCGCCCAGGCGTTACCTGGCAGTCTGCCCTCTGGAGCTCGGACTTTCCTCAGCGCGCCACTCCGACCGGCGCACCGCGACCATCACGCCCTACCGCCTCCCAGCGCGAAAGGTATCGGTCTTGGAAGGGTCGGGGCAAGCCTCAGCGCGCCAGCCGTCGCAACAGGCGAACCAGACTGTCGGCCGGGAGTCGGCCCGGCGTCTTCGTCCCCCCCGTCTCCCCGGGGAGCCAGAAGCCGTCGTTTTCCTCGAACACGATGTGTTTCAGGCCCGCCCAGTCACGGGTCCGCAGCAGCGTCGGCGCGAGCTCGATGGCGTGCACGCCGTTCAATCCCCGCTCCCGCAGCAACCCGAGCACGTCCCGCGTCTGGGCTTCGGGTGTGAACAAGAGGAGGGGCCGGTCGGGCAACGCGAAGCCCTTGAGCAGGCCGAGCGAGAACCAATCCGCCGGGGGCTGGGGAAGGCGGAACGCGAAATAGACGTCGCGCCGCTGCCGGAGCATACGGTCCCGGAGGGTACCGGCGCGCTCTGCCACCGCGTCCTCCAGGGCCCGATAGTAGAGTGGCAACAGGCCCGCCTCTCGCAGCGTCGCATAGCGGGCGGCGTACGGCAGCGAGTCGAGCTCGGTGCCGCCGTGGCCCAGATGCGTCAGGCTGCGCCGCCACGCTGCGTCGCAGAACTCCTGACCCATGCCGTAGCTGCGTGCGTGCGGACGGGATGGCGACGTCGGGGGCGGGTCGCGCAGCGGATCGCCCAGGTCGAACCCGAGCGCGATCACCAGGGTCCGTTGCTCCGCGGCGAGCCGCCCGAGTGCCATGGCGGCCGGAGCGAACCCCCCGACCCATAGCGCCGTGTCGAGCACGCACGGAGCCGGCAGCGCTTCTCCGCGGGGGCCGCGCGAGGAGTCGGCGGGCGGCAGCCGGGCCGCCCCATAATCGAACGCGGGGATCCAGGCGACGCTCGTGGGGCCGAGCCGGCTGACGGCATCGCTCCAGGCCCGCCGGACGGCGTCGCGCTCCCACCAGCGGGCATGCAGCGAGTCGGCCCCCTCGGGATAGGCGTCGCCGGAGAGCAGGTTGAAGCCGCCCACGTCGAGGAAGGTGACGAGCGAGTCGAGCGTGGCGTGCGGCCGCGGGACACGCTGCTCTTCCCGCATTGCCAGGAGGGGCGTCCACAGGACGCGCAGGCCCTGCTGGCGCAGCCAATCGGGGACATTCGCGGGGCGCGCGAACTTCTTATCGGGGACGGCCGGCAGCGCGATCGCGTCCACGCCGGGAGGTGGGGCGAGCCGCGGCGGTTGCAGCTCCACAGGCAGCGGGGCGTCCTGCAGCGCCAGCGACGCGCGGTGGGTTGCGGGCGGCACGTGTGCCCACTCGGCGGGGCGGCGCGTCCAGCGCGCCACCGCCCTGAGAAACGCGTACGTATCGGCTAGCGGGCCCGTGGCCAGGAACGGCGTGGTCGAGGGCCGGTACTGCGGCCCGAGCGTCCCCAGGGCGTGGCGGCTGATCACCACGACCAGCCCCTCACCGATCCGCACCGCCGCCGCGATCCCGGCATCCGGGCGCGGCGCTGGTGCCCGCGACGTGCGCACGAACGCCCGATGGCTGGTGAGCGCGAGCAGCTGCGTCGGCTCGCGCGTCACGACGACGTGGTTGCGATCGAGCGGGAACGGGTCGTACGCCGAGCCCAGCGGCTCGTCTCCCACCGGACGGGCGACGGCCCACGGCTGCGCCCGCCCGGTCGTCACGACGCGGGTGGTGGTATCCTCCAGCACGCGGTCGCCGATCGAGATTCCCGCCCCTTCGTACGCGAGCCAACGGTTCGCCGTCCAGCGGTCGAGGTAGCCCTCGCCGTCACCGTCGTAGCCCAGCACCACGACGCCCCCACGCCGCACCCATTCGTCGAGCAGGACCACGTCACCGGCGGTGAGGGCGTCCGACGCAGCCTCGGGCTCGCGGCCCAGGAGGAACACCAGCGTGCGGAACTGCAGGAGGTCGGCGCGCGTCAAGTGCGGATAGAAGCGCCGGTACTGGACGCTGTACCCCGCGTCCGCCCACGGCCGGGCCGTGCTGTTCAGTACGACGGGATCCGACAGCGCGAGGTCGAGCAGCAGCAGGCGTCGCGCCTGGGGCTGACACGCGGCGACGAGAAACGGGGTGATCAGGCGGACGGCCGTGCGGGCGGACGGCGAGCGATTCATCGTGACATGAATTCTAACCGCGCCGCGCGCATCGGAACCCGGTCTTCCACACCGTGCGGCGCTCTTCCGGAAACCAGCCCCGAGAGGAGATCGCCGCGTTCCTGGGCGGGGTGTCGAACGCACCTCCCTTGATCGCATGCATGAGTTGGCCGTTCGGTCCCACGGTCTCGGCCGCCACCCACTCCCAGGCGTTGCCGATCAGGTCCACGGCACCGTTGCCTGAGCGCCCGAGCGGGAAAGATCCGACCGGCTTGAGGCTGTCGGTCGCCCCGGCCGCGTTGGCGCGCCCGGGCTCCCAGCCGTTCCCCCACGGGTAGGCGGTGCCGCTCGGGCCCCCGGCCGCCGCCTCCCACTCCGCTTCCGTCGGGAGGTGAGCCGCGGGATCGCGCCACCGACAGAACGCTTGCGCCTCCGCCCAAAGTACTCCGGTCACGGGCCACGTCGGCGGGGGCGGTTGCGTCCACGGTGCCGGCGCGTGTGTCGCAAGCAGGAAGGGTGCGTACGCGCCGATCGTCACCTCCGTCGAGTCGATATAGAAAGAGTCGAGCTCTACGGCCGTCGCGCCCGGCCTGGTGCCGCTCACCCGATAGGCGCCACCCGGCACCAGGACCATGCCGGCCGGCGACCGCGCCGCCGGCGGATGGCGACGGGCGACGCCGAGCGCGATGGCGGCGCCACCCAACAACACTGCCGCCAGGGCGGCGATCTGCCATCGCGGCTTCACCGTCCACCGCCGCTCCGCCGTGGGATGGGTCAACATGTCCACGAAGCGGCGAGCGGTCGGCGGCCGGTCGGCCGCGAGCTTGGCGAGCCCCGCCGTGAGCGTCCGTTCGATGTGGAGGGGCAGGTTGGGCCGGATCGTGTGGATCGGACGCGGGGAATCGGTCAGCACCCGGGCGACGATGGCCTGCGCGCTGGGGCCCGTGAACGGTGGCTCACCTGCCAGCATCTCGTACAGCACCGCCGCGAGCCCGTAGACGTCCGAGCGCGCGTCGATTCGCTTTTCCCCGCTCGCTTGTTCCGGGCTCATGTACTCGGCGGTGCCCACTGTGATCCCCGTTCCAGTCATCGTAGCCCCGTCCGCGGTGGTCCCGCCCTCGGCGAGCACCTTGGCGATGCCGAAGTCGCTGACCATCGCGTGGCCGCGGGAGAGCAGGATGTTGCCGGGCTTGATGTCGCGGTGAATCACCCCGGTCTCGTGTGCGTATTCCAGGGCGTCGCCCACTTCGGCGGCGATGCGGATCGCCTCCTCCACGGCGAGTGGTCCATCGCGTGCTAGCCGATCGTGCAGCGATTCGCCCTCCACGTATTCCATCACGTAGAAGAGCAGCCCGTCGGCTTCGTCGGCTTCGAACAGAGGCACGATGTGGGGGTGGGACAGCTGCGCGGCGAACAACACCTCTCGCTGGAACCGGCCGCTGCCGAGATAGGCGCGTGTGGTGGGCGGCAGTACCTTGATGGCCACCCGCCGGCCGAGCTTCACGTCGGTGGCGAGGTACACGGTAGCCATGCCGCCGCGGCCCAGCTCCCGCACGACGGTGTAGCGGCCCGCGAGGGCGAGGGCCAGGCGGTCGAACAGCGGATCTGGGGGCATGGGTGACTCTAAGTGGCTAGCACAATGCCACTTGAGTCACCCGGTCGCAAGCGCAGCCGCTACGGCTCTAGGGGCCTGTGCAGCAACTCTTGTTGTCGCAGGTGGCCCATTTGCTGTTTCTCCATTGCGCGATGGACTGCCGCCACTTGTAGTCGTGGTCGTGGAAATCGCGGTGCACCGGCTCCTGCACGCGTGTCTGGAGGCTGTCCGACAACAACAAGCCTTGCCAGCCGTTCTTGTCTTTGTAGACCCACCACCAGGTCCACCAGCTGGGTCCGTAGCCTTTGGCTGGGTGGACGGTGTGGGTCTGGATGCGAGCGATGATGCGACCCTGGGCCAGCTCTACTGAGTCTACGTGCCACGCGCCTGCCTCCGGCTGGATCCACGCGGAGTCGCCGCCCGGGCCGATCGTTCCCGTGTTGAAGTCCACGAGTTTGAAGTCAGCCGCACCGAGGACCGAATCAAAGTGTAGCGTGGCGGCGTAGGCCCGGATGCTGTCGAAGGACACCGTGGTCGCTTGATTTCCACTGAAGTGCCTCGGCGCGGGTGTCTCGTAGTAGTGGGGACACGCCGCGGTTAGGGCCAGCGCCGCACAGGGTAGCAAGCGCGCTCCACCGCGCCATTGCCTTCGATTCCGCATAGGGCCTCCTCGCGAAAGGACAGCCATCACCTGGTCGCCGGTACTATTTCCTGCATTCTGGTCACGATCGGCTGTAATCCCGGTTCCGCTCCCGACCAAAGCGCCAGCACGGCGCGGGCCCAACGCCGAGCCGTGTCGGTGTCGCCGCTGGCCGCAGCCACCTCGGCACGCAACGCCATCATTCGGACCAAACAACCAGCCAGGGGCACGTAGTCGAGGAGCGCCGAATAGAGACCTGTCAGATTGCTGAGGGTGGCGTCGAGGTTGTGTTGTGCGGTCAGCGTGTCGCCCACCGCAACGGCCAGCCGGGCGGTCATGTACCCGTAGTCAGGCGATCCCCCTAGCGAATCGAGGTGCGCTCGAACGAAGGCAGTGTCGCCGTGCGCAAGGGCCCATTGAATCACCATTGTCGCGTCGGGGCCAGGGGGAGTCGTGCGGTGAGCCGGTCGCCTCCCCATGTCGGAGAACACCAACTCCGCCGGAAGATCGAGCAGCGCGCTGCGGGCCGACGCTCTCCGCGCCGCTGGCAGGCTGGCCAGCAACTCCTCGGTCCGGTGCTCCAGCGCTTGGATGCTATCTCGGGGCGCCGCCACGGAGGCGTAGCCGAGCAGACGCAGTCCTGCCAGGCCCGCATTAAGAGGAACGCTAAGCGGCTCGTTATCGGCGCTGTTATGGAGCCGAGATGTGTCGTCGACCGCGACCAGCCGCGCGGCCAACGTCGGGCGCCCGAGCAGGACTGCCACTCCGGCCACTCCGGACGTCGGTGCCCGGATCGTACGCAACAGTGAATCTCCCGTGCGGCGGGCCGCGTCGAAGTCGCCAGCCTTCACGAATAGCCGCACGGACGCGACGGCGTCGTGAGTACGCTGGAGAGAGCGTCGCTCGAACCGCTGCGCGGCTGCCATCTCGCCTACGGCGGCGTGCGGCTGGCCCACGGTGGCCGCAATCTTCCCGCTCACCTCCAGGGCATATGAGAGCGCGCGATGCGCCACCGGATCCTCGGGGAAGGCTTCCACCCAGGCGGTGGCGATGTCCGTGAGGACGTTACGGTTCATTGCCAGCGCGACGGCCTGGGTCTTCGGCCGGTGGCCGCCGCGAGCCATGTCGGGCCCGGCAAGGGGGTAGAACGCCACGGTGTCGCCCGCGACCTCCGGGAACGCGAAGAAGGGGAGAGTGTCGAAGCGTCCCTCGCGCCACCAGAACTCCTCGGCCAGCAGGAGACGGGCCGTCCGTTCTCTCGCCCTGCTTCCGAAGGCAAAGTTGAACGATGGAGCGAGCAGCAGCGCCTTCCGGTAGGCCAGCGCCGCTGTGTGCCAACTCCCGCGAAACACGAAGCGCGTGCTGTCCCCGGGGTCTCGAATCACCACCGGATCGTCGGCGTTGCACTGCGCGAGCCCGTACCACGCATCGAAATTCAGGGAATCCCGCGCCAGCGCTTCCTGGTAGCGCGCGCACGCGTCGGGCCAACGCCGCTCGAACATCGCCTGCTGCGCGAGCAGCAATGACCGGTCGGTCGCCCCGAGTCGCTCGAGCAGGTCGCCGGTGCGCCGGGCGATGGCGGCGCGGTCATGCATCGCCTCGGCGCTCGAGTCGGCGGCCCAGAGGAGCGCCTGCCCGAGCGACACGTACGCGTGCGCGAAGGTCGAGTCGGCCGCGACCGCCGCCCGCAGCTGGCGCACCGCACCGCCGAGATCCCAGATCCACAACGCGCGCTCGCCCAGGATGTAGGCGTGCAGGGCGCGGGTGGAGTGCGTCTGGTCGGCCCCCATGCCGGCGGCGGCGCCCAAGTCCGCGGCGACGAGCGAGTCGGCCAACGCGTTGAACGCCGCGCTGGCCCGCTCGCTGCCCGCCGGCACCCGCTGCTTCGCTTCTTTGAGGGGCGGCCCGCCGCGCGCCGCGTCGTACACGCCCACGGTGAGGTGCAGCGTGTCGGCGAAGCTCCACAGCTGTCCCATCACCAGCCGCCCGGCGCCCAGCTCGCGCGCGATCGCGAGGCCGGTGCCGAACCCGATGCGGAACGGTGCTCGCTCGCCCCGCCGCGCGAGTGCATCGTGCACCCGCGTCCGGTCGGCGAGCCGAACATCCAGCCAGCGATCGAACGCCTCGCTCATGAGCTCGGCGCAATCGGCGCCGTCCAACACGGTCGCCTGGCTCCCCTCGCGATGCGCGAACGGCAGGATCACGTACCGGGCGCTGTCGAGCGCACGACGTGGGACGTGGCAGGGCGGCGGGGAGCCATCGGCACATTGCGCCGCCCCGCTCGCCGGCGAGCCCCCGGCCAGCACCACGCCGAGTAGGAGCGCCCGCCCGCCGTGTCTCATCCCACTCCCTGCGTGAACGGCAGCAGCGCCTCGCGCATTGCCGCGGCGGTCTGCCACCGCTCGTCGCGCGACTTGGCGAGCGCGCGCGCGAGCACGAGCGACAGCGGCTTGGGGATATCGCGCCGCAGGCTCCGGATATCCGGGGCCTTCTCGTGCTGGTGCATGTCGAGGACCGCCGCGGCGCTGACCGACGAGAACGGCGGGCGCCCCGCCAGCGATTCGAACAGCACGATGCCGAGCGAATAGAGATCCGTCCGACCGTCGACGTCCGGGCTCCCCGCCGCCTGCTCCGGGCTCATGTACTCTTCGGTCCCCACCACGAATCCGCTGCGCGTCACGCGGTCGTCCCCCGAGGTCGCGATGGCGCGGGCGATGCCCAAGTCGACGAGCACCGCGCCGGCGGGCGACAACACGATGTTGTCGGGCTTGATGTCGCGGTGCGCGATGCCGTGCTGGTGCGCGTGGTCCAGGGCGTCGAGGGTCTCGCACGCGGCGCGCGTGGCCCGGTCCTCCGCGAGCCGTCCTTCGCGCCGCAACACCTGTCGCAGGGTCTCGCCCGGCAGGTACGGCATGGCGAACCAGAGCAGGTAGTCGCTCTCGCCCGAGTCGAGCAGCCGCGCGATGTGCGGATGATTGAGCTGGGAGGCGTAGCGGATTTCGCGCAGGAAGCGGTCGGCGGCGACCGATACCGCGAGCTCCGGGTGGAGCACCTTGATGGCGACCTTCTGGCCGGCCTGGTCGTAGGCGCCGAAGATGCACGCGTTGCCACCCCGGCCGACCGCCGTGATCACGTTGTAGCGGTCGCCCAGCGCCTTGCGGACCCGTTCGATCAGGTCGCGGCTCGGCATCGCTCGCTCTCGCTCCCCATCCACCAGCGGGCCGCGAGCAGCCCCGCACGCGGCGCCCGTTGGTTTCGTCTTAAGAATAGGGTTCCTTGGGGAGGGGTGCCAGGAGGCCGGAAGGCCAGGCAGATGCAGGTGAAAGGAGGCGGAGGGTACTCGTGCCAAAGATCGACGCCGTGCAAGGCGACGTCACGCAGCAGGCGGTCGATGCCATCGGCAATGCTGCGAACACGATGCTGCTCGGCGGCGGCGGCGTGGACGGCGCGATCCATCGCGCGGCGGGAAGCGGCGCGAGCCCGAGCTGCTACGCAGCTGCTACGTCGAGAGTCTCAAGCTCGCGAACCAGCACGGCATCGCGTCCGTCGCCTTTCCGTCCATCAGCACGGGTGCGTATGGCTTTCCGATCGAGCAGGCGGCGGGGATCGCGGTCGCGACCGTGCGGCAGGAGCTCGAGAAGCCGACGTCGGTCGAGCTGGTGCGGTTCGTGTGCTTCAGCGCGAGCGACCTGGAGGTGTATCGAAGGCTACTGCGCTAGAATTGCTACGGCCGCTCCCCCAGCCGCGCCAGACCCGCCCGCGCCGCCGCGACGAACCGAGCGAGGGTCGAATCCCCGCCGGCGCCGACCGCTACCACGAATCGATAGGTCGTGATCGCCGTCCCCCGATCGCCCGCTGCCTCGGCGTCGTGTCCGCGTTTGAGCAGCCTGTCCAACGTCCCGGGGTCGCGGTAGACGAGCCCAGGGTCCCGACGCACCTCGGACGCGAATCGCGTGATCCAGAGCGCGCCGGCGACGGTGAGGATCAGAACGATCGCCGCGAGCGGCAGTGCCACGCGCCGCCTCCGTCGGGATACACCGGTGTCGGGAGTCTCAGGCAGGGTCAAGAACCGCTCCTCCGATCGTTGACGCGACGTTGAGGCCCGTCCATTCGCCTCGGCCGCCGCCGGCCACGGCCGTGACGCACCTTGACCAAGCGTTGATGGTGCAAGGCTATCATCTCCCCTGTATGGTGACCGTGTGCACCGTCCTGCCCCCGACCGAGCGCCCGCGATTGGACGCCGCGGGCGACGGCTGCTTCACGACGCTGCACGCCAACTCGCTGCGGGACGCGTTGCATGCGGCCCGTCGCAAGCGGGTGGACGCCCTCGTCCTCTCGGTGCACCGCTGCCGTGGCGATGAGCTGCCTGGCGTGGCCCGCTTCGTGCGCGAGTTTCCCGCGATCCCCGCCGTCGCGCTCGTGTCGCGTCACGACCGCGAGGTCACGGAGACGTTGTTGCGGCTCGGCGCGACGGGGGTCCGGACGGCCGTCGACTGCACCGAGGCCGCCGGCTGGCGCCGGTTGCGCGACCTGCTCGCCCACCCCGCGTCGCCCGTAGCAGCCCGCATCCTGGCGCGCGTCGTGCCCGCGCTCGACGAGGCGCCTGAAGACGTGCGCGTGTTCTTCGAGGCGCTGGCACGCCTCGCCCCGGTCCTCACCACCGTGCGCGGCCTCGCCCGTCACCTGCGCATCTGCCCCAGCACGCTGATGTCGCGCTTCTACCGGATCGGTCTGCCGTCGCCCAAGACATACCTCGCCGGCATGCGCCTGCTGCACGCCGCCTATCTCTTCCTCAACCCCGGTCTGTCCGTCTCCGACGTGGCCTACCGGCTCGACTACTCGTCGCCGCAGAGCTTCGGCCGGCACTTGAAGGCGATGCTCGGCGTGACCGCTGGCGAGTTCCGCCGTCGCTTTCCGTTCGACGTTTCGCTCGAGCGGTACGTCGATCTGCTCGTCACCCCGTACCGGGATACCCTGCGCGCGTTTCAACCCCTTAACGCGGGGATGTGGGACCAAGGACCCGACGCGGCTCGCGTGTCCCGGGCGGGGTGATCAGTCGGCCGCGGCGCGCGTGCTCGGGGGCTCCCGCGTCGCCGGGTCCCGCCGCAGGACGGAGAAGCGGGCGATGCTCGCACGCAGGCGCTCCGCCAGTTGCGCGAGCTGCTGCGAGGTCGCAGTCAGGTCGCCCATGGAGATGATCTGGGCCTGCGTGGCCGCCGCCGCGCCGTCGGCGCTCTGCGAGGAGCCGCTCGAGATCGCGGCGACCTGTTGCAGCGATTGGGCCAGCTCGGCGAGCCGCTGCGCCTGACCGCGCGACACCTCCGCCGTGGCGTTCACGAGGTCGCCCACGAGCTCGATGCCCTGATGCAGCTCCTGCAGGGCGCCGTCGGCCTCGGCCGCGACGGCGCCGATGTCACGCACCTTCGCTTCCCCCGACTGCATCGCCCGAGCGGCGGCGTCGATCCCGGCGCGGAGCTCGGAGACGAGCTCCGCGACCTCCCGCGCCGACTTCCCCGCCTCCCCCGCGAGCGAGCGGACTTCGTCCGCGACGACGGCGAATCCCTCCCCATGCTCCTCGGCGCGGGCGGCCTCGATCGCCGCGTTGAGGGCAAGCAGGTGCGTCTGGCGGGCGATGCGGGCGATGGTCTGCGCGAACCCGCCGATCCGCTCGGACATCCCCGACAGCCCGGCCACCGTAGACGCCGTCGCACGCACCTCGTCACCCACGGCACGGAGCGTCTGGCTCGCCCGCGCCACCCGCTCCCGCCCCCGCTGTGCCGCCGCCACGAGCCGCGCCGCGTCCACCTGCATCAACTCGGCCCGCACCCGCAGCGACTCCGCCTGGTCGGCGGCCTTGGCGCTCTCGCCCCGCGCCCCCTCCGCCAGCTCCCGCTGCTGGGCGAGGTCCCGCGCGAGCTGCTGCGCGGTGTGCGTGACCGTCTCCGACGTGGCGTGCAGCTCCTCGGCGGACGCCGCCAGCTGCTCCGCGAACGCCGCGACCTCATCCGCCTCGCGCTGCACGGTCGAGATGGTCCCACCGATCTCACCGAGCATGCGGTTGAAGCTCTTCTCGAGGAACCCCAGCTCGTCGGACTCCTCCGCCGGCGCGCGCACCGCGAGGTGCCCCTGCTCCGCTTCGCCCATCACGTCTCGCGCCTCCCGGATCCGCCGGATCAGCGTCGCCGGGATCTGCTTCAGCGCCCACGCCACCGTGATGAGTCCCACGGTCTCGAGTCCCGCACCCGTGAGGCCACCGGCGGCACTGCCGTACAGTGCGTCGTGCAGGTAGCTCGCCCCGAGGTAGGCCAGCGCCGCCGTCAGCACGAGGAAGTTGCCGACGGTGTGGCCCTGGTCGAACGCATACGGGAGGACCGCGATCAGGAACGCCACCGCGAAGCCGCCGTGGCCGAACCACACGACGAGCACACCCACGAGCAGCACGTCCAACAGGGCCAGCCCGTAGATGAGCCACCAGCGGTACCAGCCGCGCTCGTTGATGATGCCGAGCAGGGCGTTGAGGACGAGTCCACCCCCGCCCACCAGCACCATCGTCCCGGGCCGCGTGCGCACGGCCCCGAATGCCCACCCGGTGATTCCGAGCGCCAGCCCGAGCCCCACGAGCCACCAGCGACGCCGCAGGCTGCGCGCGATCGTCTCGAGGTCCTTGAGCCGCTGCTCGAGCCCCGAGGCGTCGTCTTTCCAGCCGCGCATTCGGGAGGCGAGCGACCGCTGGTCGGCCGCGCCCGGCTGGACTGTCACCGTTTGCGCCATCGGATCAGCATCATACACGCCTCGGGGTGGGACACAAGTCGCAACGCGCCAAGCTGGGCGTGGCGTGTCACATGATGCTCCAGCGTGGCTCGTTTTGAGCCACCTCACGCGCCGCCGACACGCGATTCCCCGAACGCGGGCGGCGCCGTCCACGGGGCATGGGTTCTGCCTTAGGGAATGGCAACGAGCCGTCCACCCTGTTTCGGAGGAACCCCATGCGAAATCAAAGGGCCCAAGCTCTCGTGATCTTGGCCACGTTCGTGCTGGTCGCCTGCACTGACGGGGCCGGCCCCCGCGGCGCGGGTAAGGTCAGCCTCGCCCTCTCGACCGTGCCTACCGCGACGGCCCCCTCGGCTCCTACCGGTCAAGCCGTCTCCGCCTCGCTCGCGGCCGCTGGTTCCGAGACGTTCACCGATGCCAGCAATAACACGCTCGCCGTCACCAGCGTCGAGCTGGTGCTGCGCAAAGTGGAGCTGAAGCCCGTCGACCGGTCTGGTTGCGAGGGCGGATCGGGTGACCAGTCGAGCCAGACCAACAACGTGACCGAAGCCAGCGACGGGAACGAAGCCAACGACATGAACGAGGCGGGCGACGGGTGCGACGAGTTGCAGGCCGGGCCCATTCTCGTCGACCTGCCGCTCGGCAGCGTCGAACGCATGTTCGAGGCCACCGTGCCTGCCGGGACGTTCGACGAGCTGAGATTTCAGATTCACAAGCCGTCGGACGGCGGGGACGCGGCGGATCAAGCCTTTCTGGCGGCGCATCCGGACTTCGCGGGGATCAGCATCCGGGTGAAGGGCACGTTCAACGGCGCCGCTTTCACGTACACGAGCGATCTGGACGTGGAGCAGGAGCTCAGGTTCAACCCACCGGTCGAGGTGACCGCAGGGACGCCGGCGAAGCTGACGCTGAGTCTGGACCTGAGCGGCTGGTTCCGGAGCAGCGGCACGCTCGTCGATCCGGCCACGGCTGCCAAGGACGGCGTGAACGAGAGTTTGGTGCGAGGCAACATCGTGCAGTCGTTCGAGAGCTTCAAGGATAACAATGAGGACGGCCGGGACGACAACCACGAGGGTGCGGACGGCAGTCATCCCTGACCCGTCACCCCGGTTTCGGTCAAAGGCGGCGCAGCAGCGGCGCCGCCTTTTTCTTTGCGTCCGTTAGGAGCTCTCGACGATCAGTGCGGCGAGGTCTTGAGCGGCCTTCTTCGCGCCGAGCCGCTGGTACAGCGTGAGGGCCCGCTGGCGCGCGGCCTTAGCGCCAGAGTGGTCACCGGCGAGCTGCAATGCCGCACCGAGGTCGCGCTCGACGGCGGCGAGGCTCTCCGCGCTGGCCTGCATCGTGGCGAGCTCCGCCGCCTGCCGCAACAGGCGGAGGGCTCCGGGAAGGTCGCCGCGGGCGCGGGCTACCGCCGCCTGGAGGCGCCAGACCTCAGGCAGCCCCGCCGCGAAGTTCACCTGCCGGTACGCCCCCGCCGCGCGCTCGAGCTCCACACCGGCGAGATCGTCGTCGCCTATCAGCAAGTGGATCTCGGCGCGCCCGGTGAACGCCAGCCCGACCAGACTCTCGTCGCGTGCGACCGTGGCGAGCCGCACTGCTTGCTCCGCGGCCTGGAGCGCCCGCATGTAGTCCCGTCGCTCCCGCCAGCTGATCCCGATGTTGTGATGCGTTTCGGCCATCCCCCGGACCAGCCCGGCCTGCTGATAGGCGGCGAGGGCCAACTGGTAGCTGGCGAGCGCCGTCTCGGCGTCGCCTCTGAGCGAGGCGATGATGCCGAGGTTGTTGAGGCACCGGGCCTGCGCGGCATGGTCCCGCACCTCGCGCGCCAGATTGAGCGCGTCGCCGAACCGTTGCTCGGCCTCGTCCACGTCGCCGTCCCGCAGCGCGATCGCGCCCTGATAGTTGAGCGCGCGCAGCTCGGTCGGGCGCTCGCCACGCGCGCGCGCCGCTACCAGCGCGAGCTCCGCCCAGCGTCGCGCTTCCGCGTGATCGCCCTGCCGGCCGTGGGCCTCAGCGGCGAGCAGCGCGAACGCCGTGCGGCCTTCGAGCGCCTCGACTGGCAGACCGCGCAGCCGGTCCAGGACTTCGCGGTACCGGCCCTGATCCGCCAGCTCGCCCAGCTGCGCCAGCAGCGCCGACTCGTCGGCGAGCGAGGTCACCACACGGCTCCCGTCAGGTCCCTACCACGCGATCGCGTGGTCGGTGAAGTGCGGAATCTTGACATCGAGCTCCTCGTACGACTCATAGTTCGACGCCCCGAGGCGGTACCACAGCGTGTCCGGCGGCCGGCGCTGCCAGACATCGAGCTGCCCCTGGATCCGGGTATCGGTCGTGTCGACCCTGCCGTCCCCGTTGTAGTCGTGCTCGTCGTTGTGGTATTGCAGCGTCAACTCGGCGGGGTGATCCGGGCTGAACTCGAGTCCGCTGGGTTGGAAGTCGAATAGAAACTTTGTGGGATCGATCGCCTTCACGACGATCCGGATCGAGTCGCCCGCTTGGAACGCCGTACCGTCAGGTCGGCGCAGCAAGCCGTCGCCGGGTACCTTGAACCGGAGGACCTCGTCGCCCGGGACGCCCGGGGTCGCCCCCTGGTAATACATCCGCACTTCCCGGTCCTGTCCCGATACGGCGTAGAAACTCACGCTGTCGGCGTACAAGGGCGGCGCGGTCGCACCCTGCGCCACGATGTGGAGTTGGGACGTAGGAACAGGTGTCGTGGCGGGGCCGGTCGTGTCGCTGCACGCGAGCGCGATGGCCAACACCACGAATCCAACGAATAGTCGTCGCATAGCGATCTTTCCAGGCGCCGGGGTCGGCCCCTGATTGAGGCAAGCGTCAGGCCACGGTAAGTCGTTCCCGGACAACGTGATGGATGCCGGCACCTGGGTCACCTCGACTCAGCTGGCTCAATTCGCGTCACCCGCCGTATCGTTGTCGGTCTCGCCTGCGGCGCCCCCTTCCAGGAGGCGCAGCAGCCGGGATCGGGATATGCCGAGCCGGCGGGCGGCCTCGGAGCGATTGCCACCGGTCGCGGTGAGCATGGCGCGCGCGGCGGCCCGCTGGATTTCCGCCAGCGTCGCGGGGAAGGGGACGGGGGCGACGGAAGCGGGGGACACCCGGGCGGGCTCGAGCTCGGCGACGGCGAAGCTACCGGCCGGCGACAGCAGGATGGCGCGCTCGATCGTGTTGCGGAGCTCCCGGATGTTGCCGGGCCAGGAATGCGCCACCAGGGCGCGGCGTGCCGCGGGCTCGAGCGGCGGCTGGGGCAGGCCGTAGCGAGCGCTGAATCTGCTCAGGAAGAACTCGGCGAGCAGGAGCACGTCCTGCCCCCGCGCCCGCAGCGGTGGCAACTCGAGCGTTATCACGTTGAGCCGGTAGTACAGGTCCTCCCGGAACAGGCCCTGCTGCACGGCGGCCGCGAGGTCGGTGTTCGTCGCGGCGACGATGCGCACGTCGACGGTCCGGCTCACCGTCGCACCGAGGCGACGTATGTTTTTTTGCTCGAGCGCGCGCAACAACTTCCCTTGCAGCTCCGGGGCGAGGTGATCGATCTCGTCGAGGAACAGCGTGCCGCCTTCGGCGACTTCGAACAGGCCGGGCTTCGCGGTTCTGGCGTCGGTGAATGCGCCGCGCTCGTGGCCGAACAGCTCGCTCTCGAGCAGCGGCGCTGGAAGAGCGGCGCAGTTCAGCTCTACGAAGGGCGCCGCGGCCCGCGGCCCGCCGTAGTGCAGCGCCCGGGCGAGCAGCTCTTTCCCTGTGCCCGTCTCGCCCGTGATCAGGACGGTGGCCTCCGCGTGGGGCACGACCCGGGCGGCGCGCTCGAGCGCGGCACGCAATGCGGGGCTCTCCCCTATGATCTCGCGGAACGCGTGGGCTTGGGCTTCCAGGTGCGCCAGGGCGGCGCGTCCCAGCGCGGCGCGACGGCGCTGCACGGCGACGGCCAGCGCGTCGCGTAGCCCGTCGCGGTCGTCGGGGAGGGCGAAGTAGTCGGACGCGCCGGCCGCCACCGCCTGCGCGGCCACGCGATGCGATGTGGACGCCCCGACCGCCACCACCGGGATGTCCGCGGGCATGCCGAGCAGGGGCAGGACTGCGCCGATTTCCGTCTCGTGTCCGCCCGCTGCGACGAGCACGACTCCCGCGCGGGGCGGCGGCGCCGCTTCCGGGCCCGGCGTCCACTCGGTGAGCAGCACGTTGAGCTCGCGGGCGAGGGCGGGCCAGAAGTCCGCGAACGAATCGCTCAGCCGGACGACGAGCAGCGCGACGTCACCGGCCGCCGTCACCCGAGCCCGAGCTCCGTGGCGGTGACCAAGGTCGCCACCGCATAGCCCGCCTGCTCGAGCGCGGCACGACCTCCTTCCTCCCGGTCCACCACCGCGAGGACGCCCAGCACGCGGCCGCCTGCCGACTCGACCGCGCCGATCGCCTCGAGCGCGGATCGACCGGTGGTGATCACGTCTTCCACGATCACCACGGCGGCACCCGGGGCGAAGCATCCCTCGATCCGTTTCCCCGTGCCGTGAGCCTTGGCCCTCTTGCGCACGGAAAAGGCGTCGACCGCGGGGCCGCGCCCCGCGCCCCGACTGGCGGCGGCGATGGCGTATGCGACCGGGTCGGCGCCGAGGGTGAGCCCGCCCACGACGTCGGGCCGCCACCCGAGGGCCGCCAGGCGCTCCAGGGCGAGGGTCCCGATGACCGCGAGGCCTTCCGCCGCCATGGTGGTGCGGCGGGCGTCGATGTAGAACGTCGAGCGACGCCCGGAGGCCAGCACGAAGTCGCCGTGCGTGACGGAGCGCTCCTGCAGGAGCTCGCGCAGCCGCCGCTCGAGGGACGAGATCGCGCTCATGTGACTTGTGAGTAGTAGTATGTACTACTACTAAACGCCATCAGCGCTGCCACCCGAGAGCCCGTTTCAGCGCCTGGAGCCAACCACCGCCTTCCGGGCTCGGGCCGGCGGCAATCCCGGCCTCGACGTCGGCGGCGAACGCGGCGACGGTGGGCTGCCGCTTCGCGGGGTCGCGCGCCAGGCCGCGCATCACGGCGGTCTCGAGCGCCGCCGGGAACACCACGCCGCGCACCGCGTGGTTCAGCGGCACCGGGGACCCGCTGAGCAGTTGCTGGAACAGCTCGCGCGGCGTGCGCCCGGTGAAGGGATGCACGCCGGCGAGGAGCCAATACGTGATCGTCGCCAGGCTGAAGATGTCGGCGCGGCCGTCGACCAGCTCCCCCGACAGCGCCTCGGGGGCCACGTACTTGAGCGTCCCCACGAAGAACCCGGTCCGGGTGAGTCGCTCCTCGGCGGGCAGTTCCGCATCGCGCGCGATCCCGAAGTCGAGCAGCTTGACCTGCTCGGTCGTCGGCTCATAGATGATATTCTCGGGTTTCAGGTCACGGTGGATGATGCCCGCTTGGTGGGCCGCGCCTAAGGCATCCGCTAGCTGGCGGACCAGCCGGCCCACTTGGACCGGAGCGAGCCGCCCGGCGCGGTGTACGTAGTCGGCAAGGGATTTCCCGTCCGCCCACTCGAGCGCGAGGTAATACAGACCGTCGGCCTCGCCGTAGTCGTACGTCCGTACCACGCCGGGATGCCGGACTCGCGAGCCGTAGCCGGCCTCTCGCAGGAAGCGTTTCACCGCCGTGGGGTCGCCTCGCAGACGCTGCCGCAATACCTTGAACGCGCAGGGGCCGCGCTCCGCGTGCTCGGCCCGATAGACTTCGGCCGTGCCTCCCTCACCGACGCGCTCGAGGAGGCGGTAGCCGGCGATGGTCCGGCCGGCGAGGTTCTCGCTGGGCATGGGAACGCGCGAAACTAACGTCCGCTCTTGAGGTCGGGCAAGTGAGAAGACTCGGCGAAGTGGCGCTCTTGGCAGGCCTGACCGCGACCGGCTGCGGCTCCTGGCAGCGGGTCGGTACCGAGCCGCGGCCGCACTCCGGCGCGGCGCTGCCGTCCCTGGCCGATGCCGGGTCCTTGTACCGCCGCCTGGGATTCCTCGTCGCCGGCGCTCCCCTCCCCTTCGTGGCCGCCGTCCGCTACGTCGCCGACGCCACCCCCGACTCGACCCTCGCGGTGTTCGCGTTGTCGCTCGCGAACCACTCCCTGAGCTTCCAGCGCGACGGCAACACGTTCGTCGCCCAGTACCACGTGGAAGTCGCCTTCCGCGCCGATACCGCCGCGGCACGCCAGATCGCGAGCGATGAGACCGTGCGGGTCCGCACGTTTCAGGAAACGATGCGTGCGGACGAGAGCGTGATCTACCAGCAGTTCGTCGGCCTGCGGCCGGGCGTCTATACCGTGAGCGTCACGGTGCGGGATCGGAACAACCCCGCCACCACCCGCCAGGAGCACCTCGACACCGTGCCGCGCTTCGCGGGGCGCGCGCTCAGCTCGCCGATCCCCATTTACCAGGGAGCAGGGCGCAGCCGCATTGACGACGTGCCGAAGCTGTTGGTGAACCCACGGGCCACCCTGCCGTACGGGGCCGACACGCTGCGCTTCTACATCGAGGCGTACGGGCTGCCCCCCGGCGTCCGGCTCGCCGCGCGCGGCTTCGACCAGAGCGGCGCCGAGGTGGCCCACGACACAGTCGTGCTGGCGAGCGACGGCCGCTTCGGCTCCACGCAGTTCGCCTTCCGACCGGGCGACCTCTCGGTGGGCGAAGGGAGTGTCGAGATCGCTGCGCTCGTGCCCCAGGGCGGTGCCCCGCCCGCGGTGCGGGCCCCCTTCGTCGTGAGCTTTTCCGATCAGTGGGCGATCACGAACTTCGACGAGATGATCAACCTGCTGCGCTACTTCGATCGCCAGGACTGGGTCGACAGCCTGCGCAAGGCGTCGCCCGAAGAGCGTCCTCACGTGTGGCGCCGGTTTTTCAAGGCCACCGATCCCGTGGCGATGACGCCCGAGAACGAAGCGCTCGACCAGTACTTTCGGCGCGTGCAGATCGCGAACGAACGCTTCCGGGAAAGCGGCGATCCGGGGTGGCTCACCGACCGGGGTGAGGTGTTCATCACACTGGGCGAGCCCGACGACGTGTTCGACGCCTCGAGCGACATATCACGCAGCGGTGTGCGCTTGATCCGCTGGACGTACACTGGGTTGCGCCTGACGCTGTTTTTTCAGGATCAGACCGGGTTCGGCCGGTTCCGGCTCACGCCGATGTCCCGCGCCGAGTACCAGCGCGTCCTCTCACGGGTGCGCCGCGCGCAGTGAGGCGGCTCGCGGCCCTGCTCGCGGTCGGCGTGGTGACGCCGCTCGCGGTCCCGGCGCAGCAGACCCCTTCACTGATGGCGACCCAACGGGCCGAGTCGCTGCGGCTCGCCGGTCGCCCCTGGCACGCCGCCGAGATGCTGCTCGCGGCTGCGGGGCGCGAGCCGCACCTCGATCCGTCCTTCGCGCTCGCCGGCGCGAAGGCCGAGCTCCACGCCCGCCGCTACGACCGGGCCCGGGGGCTGCTCGCCGGCCAGCCGTGGCTCGCGGAGTACGCCGATGGCGAGGGGCTGGCCGTGCTGGCGGAGGCTGAAGCTCGGCTCGGGCTGGCGGTGCAGGCGGCCACCGACTACGCCGCCGCTCGGACGCGGGCGCACGGGCCCCGGGCGGCGCTGCTCGCGGTACGGGCCGGCCTCGCCTGGGAGGCCGGCGCGCAGCCCGATAGCGCCGCGGTGGCGTACGGGGCGGCGCGCGCCGCGGGCCTCGCCACGATCGATGCGTGGCTGCGGGTGCGCCAGGCGCGGGTCACGCGTGACACCGGCGTCGCGTTTCGCCTGCTCGCTGACGTGGCGCCGCCGGCCGCGCGCGAAGTTCCGGCGGCTCGGGCCCACGCGCTGCTCGCCGCCGGCGACAGCCTCGCTGCGCTCGAGGCCTTCGCCCAAGCGGGGCGTGCCCTCGACGTCGGCCGGCTCGCCGTGGCGCGTGGTGACTCGGGTCGGGCGCGCGACGCCCTGTACGGCCTGATGGCACGGGCCCCCGAAACGGACGATGCCGCGGCGGCCGTGGGCGTGGTGCTCGCTTCGCTCCCGCCGCGCACGGCACCCGAGCGCGTGGCGCTCGCGCGCGCGATGAAGCCCCACGGCGCCGCCGCAGACGCCCGCCTGGAGGTCGAGCGGGCCGTGCGCCAGGGCGACTCCGGCGCCGCCACCCTGCTGCTGCTCGGGGAGCTGCTCGCCGGGGCGGGACGCCTGCGCGACGCCGAGCGCGCCTACCGGGCCGCCACGAAGGACGCTGCGCTCGGCCCGCTCGCGATCTATCGCCGCGCGCGCATCCTGGCGCGTCTCAGCGACCCGGGTGCCCGCGAAGCGCTCGCGGGATTCGCCCAGTCGTATCCCGGCGACTCCGCCGCGCCGACCGCGCTCTACGTCCTCGGGGACATGTTCGCCGACCGCGGCGATTGGGCGGGCGCGGCGCAGTGGTTCGGTGAGCTCGTGGCGCGGTATCCCGCCGACGTGCGGGCGTCGCTGGCGCGCTTCCGGCTCGCGGCGGAGACGCTGCGTCATGGCCTGCTCGACAGCACGGCGGCGCTGTACCAAGCCGAGGTGGCCACCGCCGCGCCGCAGCGGACTGCGGCGCGGTTCTGGCTCGGCAGGCTCGCGCTGTCGCGCGGGGACACGGCTGCCGCGGAGGCGGCGTGGGTCGCCCTCGCACACGAGGACTCGATCGGCTATTACGGCCTGCGGGCGCGGCGCGAAGTGGCGCTGCCGCCGCTCCGCCTCGCCGTGCCGCCGCTGCCGGCGGCGTCCCCCGCGGTCGCAGCGTCGCTCGCCCGCCTCGACACCCTCGTGCTCGCCGGGCTCGACACCGCGGCCGAGGCTGAGGTGCGGGCCGTCTTGGGCCGAGCGCCGCAGCAGGACATCGACGCGCTGCTCGCCTGGAGTGAGGGGCTCGCCCTCCGCGGGTTCGGCCCTGCGGCGGTGCGGCTCGGCTGGCAGGCGGCCCTCAAGGCCCCCGCCGATCCGCGCGTGCTGCGCGCCGTCTTCCCGTGGCCCAACCGCCCGGCGGTCGAGGCGGAGGCGGCGGAGTTCGGCGTCGACCCCTTCCTCTTCGTCGCGATCGTGCGCCAGGAGAGTGTGTTCGACGCCGAGGCGCTGTCGCCCGCCGGCGCGCGCGGGCTGGCGCAGCTCACGCCCTCGACCGCCGCCCTTACCGCCCGCGGGCTCGACGTCACGTTCTATCCCGATTGGATCACCGTCCCCGACCTGAACCTCCACCTCGGGGCGGCCCATCTGGACGAGCTGCTCCGTCGCTTCGGGGGGCGGGTCGACGCCGCCGTGGCGTCGTACAACGCGGGCCTCGTGCCCGTGATGCGCTGGCTCGCGCGCGAGGGTGCGACTGACGTCGACCAATTCGTTGAGCTGATTCCATACCAGGAAACCCGGGGGTACGTGCGCTCGGTACTGCGCAACCGCGAGGTTTACCGCGCACTGTACGGCGCGACGAGCAATTGAGCGACTTCTTGACAAGCCCTCCGGCCCGCGTCATTTCTATCGCGCTCGACAGGGGGTCGAGCGGGCGCCACGCCCCATCGTGTGACCTTGCAGGAGGCAGATCGAATGTCCAGGGGAAAGGTGAAGTGGTTCAATGACGCCAAGGGATACGGCTTCATTGAGCAGGAGGCGGGCGAGGACGTGTTCGTCCACTTCTCGGCGATCCAGATGGACGGTTTCAAGACGCTCGCCGAAGGGCAAGCGGTGGAGTTCGAGGTGAAGACCGGGGACAAGGGGCTGCACGCCATGAACGTCGTGCGCGTGTAGCGACCCCACGCCATTCGCGTCGCCCCGCCCGAGAACCACCGGGCGGGGTTTTTGTATGTTTGTCCCGCAATGACCGACCCTCACCCGACCCTCTATCTCGTGGACGGCTACGCCCTGATCTACCGGGCGTTCTTCGCGATGATCGCCCGCCCGCTCACGACGCGGCGCGGCGAGAACACGTCGGCCGCCTGGGGAGTCACCAACTTCCTGATCCGCCTGCTGGATCGGCGCAGGCCCGATTACCTCGCGTGGGTGCACGATGTGGGCGAGTCGTTTCGCCACCAGGCCTACCCGGCGTACAAGGCGACGCGCGAAAAGCTCACCGCGGAGCTGCAACAGGAGTTCGACCGGTCGGTCGAGCGGATCGAGCAGATTCTCGCCGCCTTCCGCGTCCCGATCATCGGGGTCGAAGGGTACGAGGCGGACGACGTCATCGGCACGCTCGCGACCCAGGCGGCGGCCCGCGGGCTTCAGGTCGTCATCGTTTCGGGCGACAAGGACTTCTACCAGCTGATCGGGGCCCGCATCGCGCTCCTGAACCCGGGTCGGGGGGGCCCGGCCGCGGTCGAGGAGCACTGGGTCGACGAGACCAACGCCAGCGAGCGGCTCGGCGTGCCGCCCGAGCGGGTCACCGACTATCTGGCGCTCGTGGGCGACACGTCGGACAACATTCCCGGTGTCAAGGGCGTGGGAGACAAGACCGCCCTCGAGCTGCTCCGCACGTTCGGCGATCTCGATGCGATCCTGGCAAACCCGGACCGGATCGCCGGCAAGCGCGCGCGGGAGGCGGTCGCGCGCGATGTCGAGCTGGCACGCCTGTCGCGTGACCTCGTCACGATCCGCCGCGACGTGCCGCTCACGCTCGACCTCGAGGGGCTGCGGGTCCGCCCACCCGACGTCTCGCGCTTGAGCGAGCTGTTCACGGAGCTCGAGTTTCGCTCCCTCATTCCGAAGCTCGGGTCCCTCGACGCCGTGGGCACAAGAAGCCCCGCTCCAGCGGCGCAGCCGGTGCCGGTCGTCGCGGGACCGCCCACGTCTCCGGCGCTGCTGGTCGAGCCCACGATCGTCGACGACCCGGCAGCGCTCGCCGCGGTCGTCGCGGAGTGTCGCCGTGCTCCGCTCGTGGCGCTCGACACGGAGACATCGTCGCTCGATCCGATGCGGGCGGAGATCGTAGGCGTGTCGCTCGCCGTCGCACCGGGCCGGTCGTGGTATCTCCCGTTCGCGCACGTCGCTCCCGACGGCGAGCTCGCCGGTGGGACACCGCCACGCAACCTCCCGCCCCCGGCGAGCGAAGCGCTCGCCCCGCTGCGTGAGCTGCTGGCGGACGCTCGTATGCCCAAGGCGGGTCACAACATCAAGTACGATTGGCTGGTGCTGCGTCGCGCCGGCGTCGAGCTCGCGGGTGTGGTCTACGACACGATGCTCGCGAGCTTCGTGCTCGACCCCGGCCGTCGCTCGCACGCGATCGATGACCTGGCACGGGAGCGGCTATCGCTCGAGCTCCAGACCTACGCGGACGTGGCGGGGCGCGGGCGGGCCGAGCGTCCCTTCGAGTCGGTCCCGGTGGCGGACGCGGCGCGCTATTGCTGCGGCGACAGCGAGATGGTGTTGCGGCTGCGGGAAGCGTTCCAGACCGAGCTCGAAGACCACCAGCTGATGGTGCTGCTCGAGACCGTCGAGGTGCCCCTCATCTCGGTGCTCGTCGAAATGGAGTGGCGCGGCGTGCTCGTCGATCTCGAGCGACTGGCGGACATCTCGCGTCAGTTCGCCCGGGAGCTGGCCGAGCTCGAGCGGGCGATCTACGCGACGGCTGGCAGCGAGTTCAACATCAACTCCACCCCGCAGCTGCGCCACGTGCTGTTCGAGAAGCACCAGCTCCCCGTGCTCAAGAAGACGAAGACCGGACCGTCGACCGATTACGACGTGCTGGAGCAGCTGGCCGCGATGGGGCACGAGGTGCCGCGCCTGCTGATCGAGTACCGCGAGCTGGCGAAGCTCAAGTCGACCTACGTGGACGCGCTCCCGGGGTTCATCAATCCGCGGACCGGGCGGATTCACACCAGCTATAACCAGGCCGGCGCCGCCACCGGCCGCCTCTCGTCCTCGGACCCGAACCTCCAGAACAACCCCGTG
>Ga0137415_10000364_pt1 | contig 42426 bp, 39 predicted proteins | sample CZODoug3_1_1_16f_FD_183082 | JGI IMG/M metagenome (GOLD analysis project Ga0137415, IMG submission 183082) | Vadose zone soil fungal communities from Angelo Coast Range Reserve, California, USA - CZODoug3_1_1_16fungal (Hybrid Assembly) | ecosystem: Environmental > Terrestrial > Soil > Vadose...
GCGCCGTCGGGCCGGCTGTCCAGCGGGAAGGTCCCGACGACGCCGGCCAACCCCGCCCTCGGGGTGATGCACGGGCTGACGACGCTGGTCGGCAGCGCGCCGCTGGCCTCCGTCGCGCACGGCACGACCATCGTCACCAACGCGATCGTCGAGGGCCGCGGCGCCGTCGTCGGCCTGATCACCACGCGTGGCTTCCGGGACGTGCTCGAGATCGCGCGCGTGAGCCGCCTGCATCTCTACGACCTCAAGGCCGCGCCCAAGCCTCCGGCGCCCGTGCCGCGGCGGCTGCGACTCGAGGTGTCCGAGCGCGTCGGTCCCGACGGGGCGATCGAAACGGCGCTCGCCCTCGACGAGATCCCCGAGCTCGTGGCGACGCTGGCGCGCGAGGGCGTGCAGAGCGTGGCCGTCTGCCTGCTGCACAGCTACGCCAACCCCGAGCACGAGCGCGCGCTGCGCGCGCATCTGGAGCGGCACTTCGCCCACGTGTGCGTGTCGAGCGATATCAACGCCGAGTTCCGCGAGTACGAGCGCTCCTGCACGACCGTGCTCAACGCCGCCGTGATGCCGCTGGCTTCCTCTTATATAGACCAGCTGGACGAGCGCCTCGGCCTTCCGGCCGCGGGCGCCACGCTGCACCTGCTGCATTCCGCCGGCGGCATGATGTCGGTGGAGACGGCGCGGGCGCGGCCGCTGGCGCTGGCGTCGTCCGGCCCCGCGGCGGGCGTCGCCGCCGCCGCGCACGTCGCGAAGACACTCGGCATTCAGCGCGCGCTTGCCTTCGACATGGGCGGCACCACCACCGACGTCTGCCTCATCGCCGACGGCGTCGCCGAGACCTCGTCGCAGCGCAAGCTCGGCGGCTACCCGGTGCGGCTGCCGATGGCCGCCGTGGAGTCGATCGGCGCGGGCGGCGGCTCCATTGCTCACGTGGACGCCGCCGGCGCGCTGCGTGTCGGGCCGCGCAGCGCCGGCGCTCAGCCCGGGCCCGCCTGCTACGGGCTCGGCGGCACCGAGGCCACGGTCACCGACGCCAATCTCCTGCTCGGCTATCTCGATCCCGAGCGCGTGTACGGCCGCGCCATCCGCCTGGACCGCGAGCGCGCCCGCGCCGCGCTGGAGGCGCTGGCGCGGCGGCTCGGGCTGTCGCTCCTCGAGACCGCGGCGGGTGTGACCGAGGTCGCCAACGCCGCGATGCTGCGCGCGCTGCGCCTGGTCTCCGTGCAGCGCGGCTACGACCTGCGCGACTTCACGCTGATCGCCTACGGCGGCGCCGGCCCCATCCACGCCGGGGCGCTGGCCGTCGCGGCCGGCATCGCGCGCGTCCTGGTGCCGGCGCACTCGGGCGCCTTCTCGGCCCTCGGCTGCCTGGTCTCGCCGCTGCGCTACGACGCCGTGCGGACCTATCGCGGGCTTCTGTCGGCGTGGGACGCCAAGCCGGCGGACCACCGGCTGCGCGAGCTGCAGGAGCAGTGCGTGGCGCCGCTGACCGACGAGGGCATCGCGCTCGACCGCATCGCCGTGCAGTGGAGCGCCGACCTGCGCTACAGCGGCCAGAACTACGAGATCGAGATCCCGTGGCGCGACACGCCGGAGGCGCTGCGCGCCGAGTTCGAGGCGCGCCACCGCCGACTCTACGGCTATGCCACCGGCGAGAGCGTGGAGTGCCTCAATCTGAGGGTCGTCGCGCGGGTCCCCGACGTCGCGGTGACGCTGTCGGAGCTCGAGCCGGTGGGGACGCCGGGGGTGACCGGCGAGCAGCGCGCTCACTTCGCCGGCGTGGGAGAGGTCGCGCTGCCGCGCTACGACCGCGCCGCGCTGGCGCCGGGGCGCATGGTCCTCGGGCCCGCGCTGGTCGAGGACGAGTGGTCCACCACGCTCGTCTATCCTGGCCAGCGCTGCGCCGCCGACCGGCTCGGCAATCTCGTGATCGAGGTCGGCGCGTGAGCCCCGCCGTCCATCCCGTCACGCTCGAGGTCGTCCGCAACGCGCTCTACGCGATCGCGGAGGAGATGAGCGTCGTGCTCATGCGCTCGGCGCGCTCGCCGCTGCTGAAAGAGGCGGGCGACCTGTCCTCCGCGCTGACCGACGCCGAAGGGCGGCTGGTCGCCCAGGGGCGCGACATCCCGATCCACATGGGCGTGATGGCGTTCACCGTGAAGGAGTTTCTCAAGCGCGTCCCGGCCGGGCGCCTGCGCGATGGCGACGTCTGGTTCCTCAACCTGCCCGAGGTGGGCGGCAACCATCTGCCCGACGTGAAGGCCATCCGGCCGGTCTTCGCCGGCGGGCGCCTCGTGGCCTTCGCCATCAACCTGGCGCACTGGGCGGACATCGGCGGCGCCGTCCCCGGCTCCTACGTGCCGTGGGCCACCGAGTCGTATCAGGAGGGCGTGCGCATCTCGCCGATCCGCCTGTTCTCGGCCGACGGGCCGGACGAGGAGAAGATCGACCTCATCCTCTCGAATCTGCGCAGCCGCGACGAGCGCCGGGGCGATCTGTTCGCGCAGTTCGCGGCCGACGACGTGGCGGCGCGCCGGCTCGGCGAGCTGGTCGAGCGCTACGGCGCGGACACGCTGTCGGCCTGCTTCGAGGCGCTGCACGCGGCCTCCGAATCCGCGATGCGCGCGGCCATCCGCGCGCTGCCCGACGGCGTGTGGACCGGCGAGGACTGGCTCGACGACGACGGCGTCGACGACCGGCCGCTGCCGATCCGGGTGCGCGTGGAGATCCGCGGCGACGAGGCGACGTTCGACTTCACGGGGACGGCGCCGCAGGCGCGCGGCCCGGTCAACACCACCTACTACATCGCGTGCTCCGCCGTGTACTACGCGATCAAGACGATCGCCGCGCCGGAGGTGCCGCCCAACGACGGCTGCTACCGGCCGCTCCGCGTGATCGTGCCGGCACGCAATCTCCTGAACGCCGACGTCGACCGACCCGTCGTGGGCGGCAACCACGAGACCTCGCAGCGCGCCGTCGACGCCATCTTCAAGGCGCTCGCCCCCGCCCTGCCCGACCGCGTGACGGCCAGCGGCCCGACGACCTCCGGCGTGCTGATCTTCGGCGCGCGCGCCGCCGACGGCCGCTGGACGATCTTCTACGAGACGCACGGCGGCGGCGAGGGTGCGGGCGCCGCGCGCGACGGCGGCAGCGCGCTGCGCGTGTACATGTCGAACGTCATGAACACGCCGACCGAGGTCGTGGAGGCCGAGTACCCGCTGCGCGTGGAGGAGCACGCGCTGCGGCCCGGCTCGGCCGGTGATGGCAAGCAGCGCGGCGGCCTCGGCTTCCGCCGCGCCTATCGCGTCGTCGCGCCCGAGGTCACGCTGACCAGCATGCTGGATCGCCGCGTGGTGCCGCCGTGGGGCGTGGGCGGTGGCGGCGACGGGCTGCCGTTCCGCATCACGCTCAACCCGGGCACACCCGGCGCGCGGGACGTCGGCGGCAAGGTCAGCCTCCGCCTCTCGCGGGGTGACCTCGTGCTGATCGAGACGTGCGGCGGCGGCGGCTTCGGCCCGCCGTCGGAGCGGACCGTCGAGGCGCGCGAGCACGATCGCCGCGAGGGCTACGTGTGAGTGCCGCGACGTTGACGACCGCGCGTTGGGTCGTTTAGGGTGTGGACATGCGGCAGACGCCTCTGACCCTGCGCCGCTGGAAACGTGTGGAGTACGAGCGCCTCGTCGATCTCGGCGTGTTCGAAGGCGATCCGATCGAGCTCATTGGCGGTCAGCTGATCGTCGCAGAGCCGAAGGGCAGTCCGCACGCGACGGCCGTGGGCATGGCGACCGACGCGCTCCGCGCCGTACTGCCGCCCGGCTGGATCGTCCGGGTCCAGGACCCACTGGCGCTCGACGACGAGTCGGCGCCCGAGCCGGACATCGCGCTCGTCCGGGGCAGTCGCGCCGACTATCGTCATGCGCATCCCGCCCATCCAGCGCTCGCCATCGAGGTGGCGCAATCGAGTCTGGGCTTCGACCGCCAACACAAGGGCAGCCTCTACGCGCGTGCCGGCGTGCAGGACTACTGGATCGTCAACCTCGTCGATGGCGTGCTCGAGGTCTATCGCGACGCGGCGCCCGACGCTTCGGCGCCGTACGGCTGGCGGTATCGGTCGATCGAGACGTTCTCGCCGCCCGCGGTCGTCACGCCGCTCGCGCTGCCGTCCGCGCCCATCGCCGTCGGCGCGCTTCTGCCCTGAGCCGTCACGGATGACGTCCGCCCGAGCTCTCATCGGTGTCTCGGCGATCGTCGCGGCCATCCTGGTGGCGCAGGCCTGCACCTCGACGTCCACGCGTCCGGCTCCTCGGCTCGGCGCCCTCGTCAGCGCCTACGACCGCGAGGTCACGCCATACCATCCGTTCACGGCGAGCGAGGCGGGCGTGCGCCAGTACGACCGCGTGCTCGCGAACAACATCGGCGAGGAGTACCGGACCGGGCTCACCGCGTTGTGCTCACGGTATCGCACCGAGCTGCGTCGGATCGACGCGGCCACCCTCGACGAGCGGGAGCGCGTGACCCGCGATATCTTCGAGTTCAACCTCGACGCCTGCCTGGAGCGGTTGCGCCTGCCGTGGCACCTGCTGCCCATCGACCAGGTCGGGCGCAGCCTGCCGAGCGAGTTCGCCGTCATCGGGGCGGGCCGGGGCGTGCATCCGTTCAAGACGCCGCGGAACTACGAGGACTTCCTGGGCCGGATCGACGGCTTCGTGACGTGGATCGACACCGCGATCACGAACATGCGCACCGGCATGGAGCAGGGCATCACGCAGCCGCGGGACATCATGGTGAAGGTGCTCCCGCAGCTCGATACGCACATCGTCCCCGACCCGCGCGCGAGCGTGTTCTACGAGCCCATCAAGAACCTCCCGAAGGACTTCGACGACACGACCCGCGGCGTGCTGACCGAGAAATACGTGCGGGCCATCGAGGGACAGATCGTGCCGGCGTACCGCCGGCTCCGCGCCTTCGTGCAGGACGAGTACCTTCCCCGCTGTCGATCGACGTTCGGCGTCGCCGACCTGCCGGGCGGCCACGCGATGTACGCCTTCGCCGTCCGCGTCGGGACCACGACGAGCCTGGCGCCCGAGCAGATCTCCGCCCTGGGCGAGCAGGAAGTGGTGCGGATCTCGGGAGAGATCGACCGCCTGCGCGCCGAGATCGCCGCCGCAGGCGAGGCGCCCCCCGCGCGCTACGCGAGCGTGGAAGATCTGCTGCGGGCGTACGCGGATTTCCGCGCCTCCGTGGAGGCGACGCTCCCCACGCTGTTCCGGCGGTTTCCAAAGGCGGGCTTCGAGATCCGTCCGATCGAGGCATTCCGCGAGCGCTCGATGCCCTCGAGCTACGTCCCGGCGTCGCCCGACGGCGCGCGCGCGGGCGTGTTCTACCTGAATGCCGCGGCCCTGCGCGAGGGGCGCGGCGTCGCCATCTCCCGCAACCTGTTCCTGCACGAGGCCGTGCCCGGCCATCATCTGCAGATGACGCTGCAGCGCGAGAACCGCGGCCTGCCCGGCTTTCGCCGCTTTGGCTGGTACAACGCGTTCGGCGAGGGCTGGGCGCTCTACGCCGAAAGCCTCGGCGCCGAACTCGGCGTGTACGGCAATCGCCACGACCGCCTGAGCATGCTGGGGGCGGAGCTGTTCCGTGCCAAGCGCCTCGTCGTCGACGTCGGGCTGCACGCCAAAGGCTGGACGCGTGAACAGGCCATCGCCTATCTCGGCGGCTCGCGTGAGGATTCGGAGCGTGAGGCGGAGCGCTACATGGCCTGGCCCGGTCAGGCGCTCGGCTACAAGATCGGCCAGCTCAAGATCCTGGACGTGCGGCGGAAGGCCGAGGCGGCGCTGGGCTCATCGTTCGACCTGCGTGATTTCCACGACGCGCTGCTCGAGGACGGCGGGATGCCGCTGACCGTTTTGGAGGCGAAGATGGAGCGCTGGATTGCCGGCCGGCGTCGGTAGTCTCGACGGCCGCATCGCGATCGCCACCGGCGCCGCCAAGGGCATGGGCGCCGAGATCTGCGTGGCCCTGGCGCGCGAGGGCGCGCATCTGGCGCTGGCCGCTCGGGACGTCGCGCCGCTCGAAAAGCTCTCGGGGGAGATCGAGAAGCTCGGCCGCCGCGCGCTCGTCGAGCCCACCGACGTGACCGACGAGGCCGCCGTGCAGCGCCTGGTCGAGCGCACGAAGAGCACGCTCGGCGGGCGTATCGATATCCTCGTCAATGCCGCCGGCGTCACCGGCCCCGTCGAGACGCCGGTGTGGGAGATCAAGACCGAGGACTGGGACCAGGTGCTGGCGGTGAACGTCAAGGGCACGTTCCTGCCGATCAAGCACGTGCTGCCGACGATGATCGCGCAGCGCTACGGCAAGATCGTCAACATCAGCGGCACCTCGGGGCTGCGCGGCTACAAGCTGCGCGCGGCGTACTCGTCGTCGAAGTGGGCGCTGCGCGGGCTCACGCGCACGGTGGCGCTGGAGGTCGGCCCCTACAACGTCAACGTCAACGCGGTGCATCCGGGGATCGTGGACGGCCCGCGGATGGACCGCCTCTGCCGCGAGAAGGCGCGCAAGCGCGGCTGGACGCCCGAGCAGGTGCGCGAGGAGTATCTCCAAGAAATGGCGCTGCGCCGCGTGACGACCGCGCGCAACATCGCCGACGCCGTCGTCTTCCTCGCCTCCGACGCCTCGCAGAACATGACCGGCCAGTCGATCACCGTCGACGGCGGCTGGGATGTATAACTCCTCAGAGGGGGGCTTCGCCCCCCTTCCGACCCTCGTCGCGCGCCTGACGGCGCACTCCTCGGTGCCTCCCCCCAGAACAGGATTGCGCCGGCGAAGCCGGCGCTCGGAAGCGGCAATTCGAGCGGGCGGGGTTAGGTGATGTATCCGTTCGAGTATGCGGCGCCGGCGACGCTCGAGGAGGCGCTGGCGCTGCTGCGCGAGCACGGGGACGAGGCCAAGGTGCTGGCCGGTGGGCAGAGCCTGATCCCGATCCTCCACTATCGGCTGGCGCGGCCGCGCGTCGTGATCGACATCAACGGGCTGCCCCTCGGTGACATCGTCGTCAACGACGGGCGGGTCCGTCTCGGCGCCCTCGTCCGCCATCACCAGCTGGAGGAGTCCGACGCGATCGCGCGGCGCTGCCCGGTGCTCGGCGAGGCGGCGCGGCTGATCGGCAACGTGCGCGTGCGCACGCTGGGGACGGTGGGCGGCAGCCTCGCGCACGCGGATCCCGCCGCCGAGCTGCCCGCGGTGATGACGGCGCTCGACGCGCGGCTGGCGGTGGCGGGGCCGTCGGGCCGGCGCACGCTCGCCGCGCGCGACTTCTTCACGGGCCTGCTGACGACGGCGCTGGCGCCCGACGAGATCCTGACCGATGTCGAGATCAGCGCGCTGCCCGCGCACGGCTGGGCGGTGGAGGAGATGTCGCGCCGCGCCGGCGACTTCGCCATCGTGGCCGTGGTCGCGCTGGTGAGCCTGGACGGCCGCGGGCGCGTGGCCGACGCGCGCCTGGCCTTCGGCGGCGTCGCCGACCGTCCCGTGCAGGCGCGCGCCGCCGAGGATGCGCTGCGCGACCGCGAGCCGTCGACCGACGCGCTCGCGCGGGCCGCGCAGATCGCGCGTGACGCGCTCGAGCCGCCCTCCGACGCCTTCGTGTCGGGCGCGTACCGGCGCCACGTCGCCGGCGTGCTGGGCCGCCGCGCGCTCACCCGCGCCGTCGAGCGGGCGCGGCGATGATCGCGCGGCTCGTCCTCAATGGCCGCCCGCGCGAGGTCGAGGTGCGCCCCAACCAGACGCTCCTCGAGCTGCTGCGCGACACGCTCGGCATCTTCGACGTCAAGGAGGGCTGCGACGAGGGTGTGTGCGGCGTCTGCACGGTGCTGCTCGACGGACGCCCGGTGTCGAGCTGCCTGGTGCTGGCGGCCGGGCTGCGCGGCAGCGCCATCGTGACGCTGCGTGGGCTCGAGCGCAACGGTGGTCTCCATCCGCTGCAAGACGCCTTCGTCAAACACGGCGCCGTGCAGTGCGGCTTTTGCACGCCCGGCATGCTCCTGACCGCGCTGGCCTTCCTCGAGCGGCAGCCGCGTCCCGACCGCGCGGCGATCCGCGCCGCGCTGGAGGGCAACCTCTGCCGCTGCACCGGATACACGAAGATCGTGGACGCGGTGGAGGCCTACGTGCGCGAAGGCCATGCCTGACGCCGTCAGCCATGACTGACGCGGTCGCCACGCGCGAGGCGCTGCGCGTCGTCGGCCGGCCCGTCGCCCGCCACGACGCGCGCGACAAGGTCGCCGCGGCGACGGCCTACGCGGCGGACTGGGCGCTGCCCGGCATGCTGCACGCCGCCGTGCTGCGCTCGCCCTACCCGTCGGCGCGAATCGTCCGGCTCGAGACGAAACGGGCGGCGGCGATGGCCGGCGTCGCCATCGTGCTCACCGCGAAGGACGTGCCGCGCAACACGCTGGCCACCGACGTGCCGGGTCAGACCACGGCCGTCGGGCCGCTGCGCGCGACGCTGCACGTGCTGGCCGAGGATCGCGTCCGCCACCAGGGCGAGCCCATCGCGCTGGTGGCCGCCGAGACGCTCGAGCTGGCGCAGGCCGCGGTGGAGGCGATCGAGATCGAGTACGACGTCACGCCCGGCGTGTTCACGCCCGAGGCCGCGCTGGCACCGGGCGCGCCGGCGGTGCACGGCACGGGCAATCAGCTCGCCCGGTGGCGGATCGCGCGCGGCGACGTCGCGCGCGCGCTGCAGGACGCCGCCGTCGTCGTCGAGGGCGAGTACACGACCCAGCTCGTGGACGCCGCGTATCTGGAGCCCGAGTCGGGCGTGGCCTGGATCGATTCCGACGGCGTCATCACCATCCGGCTGTCCACGCAGGTCATCGAGCACTTCCGCGACGTGGCGGAGGTGCTCCAGGTCCCGCAGAACCGCGTGCGCGTCATCGGCACGTACCTCGGCGGCGGCTTCGGCGGCAAGGAGGACGTCACCGTCGAGGCGTACCTGGGACTGCTCGCGCTCAAGACCGGCCGCCCGGTGAAGATGGTGTGGACGCGGCAGGAGTCGCTGCTGTCGCGCGCCAAGCGCCACCCGTATCGCCTGCGCTATCGCACGGGCGCCAACGCCAACGGCGAGATCGTCGCCCAGCAGATCGAGCTGCTCGCCGACGCCGGCGCCTACGCGTACCTCTCGGCGCTCGTGCTGCTCTACTCGACGGTGACCGCCGCCGGCCCCTATCGCGTCGCCAACGTCGAGGTCGACGCGCGCGTGGCCTACACCAACAACCCGCCCACCAGCGCCATGCGCGGCTTCGGCGCCATGCAGACGGTGTTCGCCTACGAGTCCCAGATGGACCGCGTCGCGCGGACCCTCGGGATGGATCCGCTCGCGCTCCGTCGCGTGAACGCGCTGCGACGCGGCGACACGCTGCCCGTCGGCCAGGTGATCGAGACTCACGTCGCGCTGCCCGAGCTCTGCGACAACGCGTGGGCCGCGCTCGGGCCGCCGACGCCGCCGCGCGCGCCCCATCTCAAGGTGGGCCGCGGGCTCGCGTGCAACTTCCAGCCCTACGGCCGCATCGTGTGGCTGCACGACTGGGCCAGCGCCTGGGTCGGCTTCGAGATGGACGGCAGCCTCGTCGTCCGCTGCGGCTGCCCCGACGTCGGCGGCGGCCAGGCGTCCTCGCTCTGCCAGATCGCCGCCGAGGTCCTCGGCGTGCCGCTGACCCGCATCTCGGTGCACGTGTCCGACAGCGCGCTGACCCCGCTGGCCGGCACGACGACGGCCAGCCGCCAGCTCTACATGTCGGGCAACGCGGTGCTGAAGACGGCGCGCGAGCTGCGGGCGCCGCTGCTGCGCGTCGCCGCGACCCTGCTCGGCGGCGACGCCGACGAGCTCGATATGGACGAGGGCCACGTCATGACGCCCGATGGCCGCACGCTGGCCATCGCCGACTTGCTGCGCGAGTGCGCCCGCGTCGGCGTGCCGCGCAGCCATCTGGGCGTGTACCACGCGCCGGCCGGCGAGCCCGTCGATCTGGCCAGGGGCTCGGGCAAGGTGTTCCCCGACTACACGTTCGGCGCGCACGCCGCCGAGGTGGAGGTCGACACCGAGACGGGCGTCGTGCGCGTGCTCGGCTACGCGGCCGCCCACGACGTGGGGCGCGCGATCAATCCGCAGTCGGTGGAGGGCCAGATCCAGGGCGGCGCCGTGCAGGGACTCGGCTACGGGCTCATGGAAGAAGTCGTCGTGGAGGACGGCATCAACCTCACGACGTCGTTCGCGACCTACCTGATCCCGACGGCCGCCGACGTGCCCGACGTGCGCGCCGTCGTCGTCGAGTCCGGCGAGGGGCTCGGCCCCTTCAACGCCCGCGGCATCGGCGAGCCGCCCATCGGCCCGCCCGCCGCCGCCATCGCCAACGCCATCGAGGACGCGACCGGCGCGCGCCTCACGCGCCTGCCGATCACCGCCGAGCGCGTGGCGCGGGGGCTGGGCCTGCTCGAGGACGCGTCTGACCCTTGAAAGATAGCCACGTCATGGCTACAATTGATGACCGTATGAGGACACGTCAACGTGCGGCGGTCACCGTCAAGATTGCCGAGCTCAAGAATCGCCTGAGCCATTACCTGCGGCGGGTGCAGCGCGGCGAATCCATCCTCGTCTGTGATCGCGATCGCGTCATTGCGCGGATCGAGCGCGCCGGCACCCATGCCCCTGTCCCTGGAGACGATGCCGAGTGGCTGGATCGTCTCGAGCGGCGCGGTGTGATACGGCGCGGCACCGGCACCCTTTCGCGGAAATGGCTCGCCAGCCGGCCCCGCGTCAAAGCCGACGTGGTTGCAGCCCTTCTCAAGGAGCGCGAAGAGGGTCGGTGAGATTCTGGGACAGCTCGGCCGTCGTCCCTCTCCTGATCCAACAGGAACGCTCTTCTCGTGCCGCGACGTGGGTGAGCGGCGACGACGCGATGGTGATGTGGACGCTGACTCCGGTGGAAGTTGTCTCCGCGCTTCGCCGGCTCGTCCGCGAGGGGGCGCTCTCCGAGGATGCTGCGCGGGTCGCGGAGGTCCGGCTGGGCGAGATGCTCGATAGGTCTCACATCGTGATCGACGTCGAGGCCGTCAAATCTCTGGCGGCGCGGTTGCTGCGGCTGCATCCCCTTCGCGCCTTCGACGCCCTCCAGCTCGGCGCGGCGCTGCACTGGACCGAAGGGAACCCGCAAGGTCGAACGCTGCACACGCTCGACAACCGGCTTGCGCAGGCGGCAGAGCGCGAGGGCTTTCTCGTTCCTAGAGCATGAAGCGGATGTCCGCGCCGTAGGTCGGATACGCGTAGAGCGTCTCTTTCAGCGCGTCGGCCCGGAGGCCCAGCCGGATCGCGACCGCGAACAGATTGATGACCTCGTCGGCGTGAGGGCCCAGAAGATGAGCGCCGAGGACGCGGTCCGTCTCCTCCTCGATCAGCACCTTGAAGCCGGAGACGGTTTCTCCCACGCGGCGCGTGTTGAACCAGCCGGACGTGTCCTGCCGGTTCGTCCGAAATCTCAGGCCCCGGGTGCGGGCGGCGGCGTCGCTCAGGCCGCTCGATGCCAGCGGCGGCACCGTGAAGACGGCCGAGGCGATGCCCTCATAGTTCGGGCTCCGGTGGTTGCCCTGTAGAAGGTTGGCGGTGAGCACCAGCACGTCCTGGTCGGCCTTGGGGGTGAGCTTCGGGCCGTTGGCGGCGGCGTCGCCGCCGGCATAGACGGCGGGATTGGACACCGACTGCAGGAATTGATTGACGATGATGCCGCGCGTGTCGCGCTTGATGCCCGCGACGTCGAGATCGAGATCGTCGATGTCCGGCGCGCGGCCGGCGCCGTGCACGGCCAGGTCGGCCTCGAAGCGCCGCTCGCCGCCGTTCTGCCAACCGCGCACGACCACGCCGCCAGCCGCCGCGTCGATGCCGCGGACCTCGGTGTCGAGCTCCACCCGGATGCCGAGCTCGCGCGTGCGTTTGACGAGCAGATCCACCATGTCGGGGTCGAACGCCTCGAGCGGTCGGGTGGCGCGGTGGAGGATGGTCACCTCGGCGCCCGCGCGGGCGGCGACGTGGGCGAACTCGAACGAGATGTAGCCGCCGCCGACGAAGACCAAACGTGAGGGCAGCCGATCGAGGTTCAGGAATTCCTCGCTCGTCGTCAGCCGCCCGGCACCGACGAACGGCAGCGGCGCCGGCTTCGCGCCTGCCGCCAGGAGAATGCGCCGACCGACGAGTCGATCCTCACCGATCGCCAGCGTCGTCGGGCCGACGAACCGGGCCCGGCCGTGGAACGGCTCGACGCCGATCTTCGCCCATGCCTGCTCGACGCGCTCGGGGGTGGGATCGACCATCGAGCGCTTGAAGCGCATCAGTTCGGGCCAGGCGAGCGTCACGCCCTCGGCGCGCACGCCCTGGCCGCCGAGGTCGCGCGCCGCCTGCACGGCCTCGGCGGCGCCGACCAGGATTTTCTTCGGGACGCAGCCGCGGAGCGCGCACGTCCCGCCGAAGGGCCTGGAGTCGATCACGGCGACCGTCCAGCCGGCCTCGCGGCAGCGTGACGCGACCGCAGACGTCACCCCGGTCCCGACGACCACGAGATCGAACTGTCGCTCCATGCGGGGCCTCCGTGGGATGTGACCGGGCTACTCGATGCTGAAGTGTGCCTCCGTCGTGCGTCCGGTGAGACCGTTGATCGGCAGAATATCTTGCGGGCAGGCGGAGAACGCGACCACCAGATCCATCTCGGCGCGGAAGAGCGCGTAGCTGCCGGGCGTCGAGACCGGCTCGCCCCACGCCAGCTCCCCGTCGGCCGTCCACGGGATGTTCATGAACAGGTTGAGCGAGGGCGGCGTGGCCGGGATCTTCACCCCCAGCTCGGCCAGCGCGGCGTGCAGGTTGTCGCGGCAGTTGTCGTGATGGCCCTTCACGCCGAGCAATCCGTAGCGGTCCGCGTCGCACGGCGCCATCAGCGTGTCGTGCGCGCAGCCGGACGTGTCCTCGACCAGCGTCAGGATCGGGCGCCGCCGGTTGGTCACGAACGAGTCGCCGACGACCGCCGCCAGCTTCATGAACCACGCGCGGCTGGCCTCCATCGCCATCCACTCGGGCGGGTCCTGCGCGTTGAAGGCCCACGCGTCGACCACCTGGGTGCCGTGCGTGTTCACGACGCGGATGCGCTGCCCCGCGCGCACGCGCGCCGCCTTGCCGCGCCGGGCCGGAATCGTCACCAGGCTCATGGGCTCTTCAGTCCGTGGCCGCCGCGATAGTCCGACGGCGCCGGCGACCTCCAGCCCGCGAGCAGCTCGGGCGACGGCTGCCAGATCTCGATGGCGAGCGGGCGGCAGATGTCGAGCCCGTCGCCCGCGCCCGCCCCCCACACCGGCTTGGACATATCGCCGTGCGGGCATACCGAGAGCGCGGCCAGCACGTCGAGCTCGGCGAAGAACTCGATGAAGTCGCCGGCCTTCGCGGGGCTCGGCTTCGTGAAGTAGCGCCCCTCGGCGGTGAGGCCGGTGACCTGGAACACGTTGAGGACGTCGTGCACGTCGAGCTCGGTCAGGTGATAGGGCGCCACCGCCCGCACCAGATTCGAGTGGCAGCAGACGTCCCACTCCTCGCCGTTGAGCAGCTTGTGCACGTAGGGATCGCAGCGGGTGCCGAGCAGGTCGTGGCAGCCGCCGCCGTCGGCGTCGCGACCGTACTGCACGCTGTCGCCGGTGATCGTCAGCATCGGACGCAGGTACGGCAGGCACGACCACAGCCGGTCGAAGGTGCTGACGTGCGCCTGATGGAGCTGGCGCGAGCGCGACGCCCAGAAGCGCTCGCGCGGGTTGGCGAGATTCCAGACGTTGAGGTCCGCCACCTGCGGCCCCTCGACCGCCACGATGCGAAAGATCTGTCCCGCCCGCACCGGCCACGCCCGCCCCGAGCGCCGCGGGATGACGAACCGCTCGACGAGCGTCCGCTTGCCGGCGTCCGGCCCCAGGCGCGCGTAGAACGCGCGGTTCACCTCGAGGGCCGAGCCCGGCTTCGCCTGGTAGATCACGTGCGGTTGCGCCATCGCCTCACCTCGCCACGGCCCAGTTCAGTTGACAACGCGCGAGCCGGCATAGTCTCATACCCGCCATCTCGGTCGAGCGGGAGGACCAGTCATGAGATTCTCACGGATCGCTGGGGTCGCCATCGTGCTCTTCGCCCTTGCCGCGGCCGGCGGCAACGCGGCCGCGCAGCAATGCCCGAAGGGCAAGCTGCGTCTGTACACCTCATGGCCCATGCAGGGAGCCATGCTGCCGGAAGGCACCGGCATGAAGAACGGCGTCGATCTCGCGGTCTCGGAGACCCACGGTACGGTCGCCGGGTATTGCCTCGAGGTGGTGAATCTGGACGACGCCTCGCCCCAGACCGGCAAGTGGGACGGCGCCGTCGAGGCGGAGAACGCGAACAAGGCGATCGGCGACCCGCTCGCCATCGTCTACATCGGCACCTACAACTCCGGCGCCGCGAAGGTCTCGATTCCGATCACCAACCGCGCCCACATGGCGCAGGTCACGCCGGCCAACACGTATCCCGGCCTCACCAAGAAGCGCGGGGCGGCCCCGGGCGAGCCCGAGATCTACCGTCCCGGTGGGTTCGTGAACTACTTCCGCCCGATCCCCGCCGACGACATCCAGGGCGCCGTCGGCGCCAAGTGGGCCAAGCGCATGGGCGCCAAGAAGGTCTACGTCCTCAACGACCAGGAACTGTACGGCAAGGGCATCGCCGACGTCTTCGAGGCCACCGCGAAGAAGATCGGGCTCAACGTCGTCGCCAACGAGGGCATCGACTGGAAGCAGCCCGACCAGAAGCCCGTGCTCACCAAGGTCCGCGCCTCCGGCGCCGACCTCGTCTACCTCGGCGGCGTGATCGAGACGGGCGCCCAGGTGATCATCCGGCAGATGAAGGAAGTGGGCCTGACGGCGCCGCGCACGCGCTTCATGGGTCCCGACGGCCTCCTGGAGGAAGAGCTCCTCAAGGGCGCCACCTGCGACGCCGCGCTCGCGACCGAGATGCGCGTGACCTTCGCCGGCCTGCCCTTCGAGAAGATGCGGGGCGTCGGCGCCAAGACCTACGAAACCTACAAGGCGAAGTACGGCAAGGAGCCGACCTCCTACGCGCTCTACGCGGCCGAGGGCACGCGCGTCATCATCGACGCCATCAAGCGCTCGGCGCCGGCGATCGAGAAGGCGAAGGACGTCACCGAGAAGCGCGAGGCCGTGCGCAAGGCCATCGCGTCGACGAAGAACTTCGAGGGGATCAACGGCAAGTGGAGCTTCGACGAGAACGGTGACGTCGACTACGACACGATGTCCGGCTTCAAGGCCGTGAAAGCCGACGGCCCCGTCGGCTGCAAGTTCCAGTTCGAAACGATTCTCGAGTAGCGCCGCCAAGGGTGGCCCGACCATCGAGGCGCACCCCGGCTTCGCCGGGGCGCGACGAGCGCTGGGGGGTGTGGGGGGCCATTTCGGGGCCCCCCACGTTCACATGACCTGGTGGGAGGTGCTCGTCCAGCAATCCATCAACGGCCTCACCCGGGGCGCCGTCTTCGCGTTGATCGCGCTCGGCTACACGATGGTGTACGGCATCATCGAGCTCATCAACTTCGCCCACGGCGACGTCTTCATGCTCGGCCTGTTCATCTCGCTCGCCTGGTTCAGCCTGCTCGGTGTCACCGGGACGCTCACCGGCTGGCAGCTGCTGACGATCCTGCCGCTCGTGTTCGTCCTCACGATGCTCACGACGGCCGCGCTCAACGTCGCCATCGATCGCGTGGCCTACCGGCCGCTGCGCCGCTCGACGCGGCTGGCGCCGCTGATCACGGCCATCGGCGTGTCCTTCATGCTCGAGAACGTGGCGCTGCTCTGGAAAGGGCCGGCGCCCATCGCCTATCCCGACGTCTTCCCGTCCTTCGACATCCTGCGCGAGTGGTTCGGCATGGACTCGGCCATCTTCGTCACGAGCAAGGACCTGCTCGTCGTGGCCGCCACGCTGCCGCTCATGCTGGCGCTGCATTACTTCGTCACGCGCACGCGCTGGGGCAAGGCCATGCGCGCGACCGCCCAGGACCGGGAGACCGCGCAGGCGATGGGCATCGACGTCGAGCGAACGATCCTGGTCACGTTCTTCGTCGGCGGCGCCCTGGCGGGAGCGGCGGGGCTGATCCAGGGCATGTACTACAACATCGGCCAGTGGTGGATGGGCTATCAGGCGGGATTGCGCGCCTTCACCGCGGCCGTGCTGGGCGGCATCGGCAGCATGAGCGGCGCCGCCCTCGGCGGTCTGCTCATCGGATTCCTGTCCGCGTGGAGCGACCAGTACATCTCCGCCCGCTGGACCAACGCGATCGTGTTCTCGATCCTCATCGTGGTCCTCGTGTTCCGTCCCCGCGGCCTCATGGGCGAGGCCAGCGCGGACAAGGCATGAGCGCGCTCGGCCGCACGGCGCTGGTCGCGAGCCTGCTCCTGTACCCGTTCGTCGATCGGGCGCTGGGATGGCAGACCGTCCACGCCGTGTCGGACGGGATGATCTACGTGCTGCTCGCGCTGGGGCTCAACATCGTCGTCGGCTACGCCGGGCTGCTCGACCTCGGCTACGCGGCGTTCTTCGCGATCGGCGCCTACGCGATGGGACTGCTCAACTCGCCCGTGCTCGGCTCGCCGCTCTACGGGCATGCCTGGAGCTTCTGGCTGTGCATCTGGGTGGCGGCGGCGATGTCGGCGCTGCTCGGCGTCGTGATCGGCGCCCCGACGCTGCGCGTGCGCGGCGACTACCTGGCCATCATCACGCTCGGGTTCGGCGAGATCATCCCGGTGGCGATCCGCAACCTCGGCGACGTCACCGTGGAGATCGGCACGTGGCGGCCGATCGAGCGGCTCAACCTCACCGGCGGCGAGAACGGCGTGAACCCGGTGGGCCGCCCGTACCTGCCGGGCGTGCCCTTCGAGACGGACCCGGTGCCGTGGTACTTCCTCATCCTCGTCATCGGCGCGCTGTCGGTGTGGGCGATGAGCCGGCTGCGCGACTCGCGGCTGGGGCGCGCGTGGATGGCCATTCGCGAGGACGAGACGGCCGCGGACTGCACCGGCGTCAATCCCGTCTCGACCAAGCTGCTGGCCTTCGCGCTCGGCGCCTCGTTCTCGGGCTTCGCGGGCTCCGTCTACGCCGCCAAGCTGCAGGCCATCACGCCCGGCGCCTTCGAGTTCCAGGTGTCGATCATGCTGCTCTGCATGGTGGTGCTGGGCGGCGCGGGCAGCATTCGCGGCGTGATCCTGGGCGCGATGCTCATCACCGTCTTCGACCGCGTCGTGCTGTCGCAGACGACGTTCCTCGTCCGCTGGCTCGGGCGGACGGTGGGCATGCCCGTGCTGGCGTCGATCGACCTGACCCTCTGGCGCTGGTTCTTCTTCGGCCTCGGCCTCGTGCTCGTCATGCTCCTGCGGCCGCAGGGTCTCGCCGGACGCCGGGTCCAGCCGATCGCCGCCGGCGACGACGTCGACGAGCCGGTCGCTCCGGAGCCGCCGACCCCGCTGCGCGTCGACGCGATTCCCGCCTGGCTGCGCGAGCGCGTGACCTCCGGCCCCACCGCGCGCGAGGCGGCGATCCTCGACGTGCGGGGCGTCACCAAGGCCTTCGGCGGCGTCGTCGCCCTCAACGGCGTCGACCTCGTCGTTCCGCGCGGCGCCATCATCGGCCTCATCGGTCCCAACGGCGCGGGCAAGACGACGTTCTTCAACGTCGTGACCGGCCTCGTGCGAAGCGACGCCGGCCGGATCACGTTCGCGGGGGCGAGCCTGGTCGGGCTGCGGCCCAACGCGATCGTCGCGCGCGGGATCGCCCGCACCTTCCAGTCGATCCGCCTGTTCCCGCACATGACCGTGCTCGACAACGTGCTGGTCGGCGAGCACTGCCGTCTCGCCGCCACCGTGGCCGGCGCCGTGCTGCGGCCGCCCGGGGTGATCGCGGAGGAGCGCCGCGCGCGCGAGCGGGCGCGCGGCCTGCTCGCCTTCGTGGGTCTGATCGGCAAGGAAGACGAGCTCGCCCGCAACCTGCCGTACGGCGATCAGCGCCGGCTGGAGATCGCCCGCGCGCTGGCGACCGAGCCCCGGCTCCTGCTGCTCGACGAGCCGACGGCGGGGATGAATCCGCGCGAGACCGAGACGCTGACCGACCTGATCGGGCTGCTGCGGCGCGAGCTGTCGCTGTCGATCTTGCTCATCGAGCACGACATGGAGGTCGTCATGCGGATCTCCGACCGCATCACCGTGCTCGACTACGGCACGCGGATCGCCGAGGGCACGCCGGCGGAGATCCAGCGTCACCCCCGTGTGATCGAAGCCTACCTGGGCACCGGCTACGAGCAGGAGTCGGCGGCCCGGAGCACGCCCCCCTAGGTGCCGTGCTCGACCTCGCCGACGTCCACACCTACTACGGCAACATCCGGGCCCTGCGCGGGCTGTCGTTGTCAGTCGCGCGCGGTGAGATCGTGACGCTGATCGGCGCCAACGGCGCCGGCAAGACCACGACCCTGCGCACGATCCTGGGCCTCGTGCGGCCGCGGCGGGGCAGCGTGAGCTTCAACGGGACTCGCCTCGACGCCATGAGTACGGACCGCATCGTGCGCCTGGGCATCGCGCAGTCGCCGGAGGGCCGCCACATCTTCCCGCGCATGAGCGTGCTGGAAAACCTCGAGCTCGGGGCCTTCGTGCGCTCGGACCGCGACGGTATCGCGCCCGATCTCGAGCGCGTCTTCGCGCTCTTTCCGCGCCTGCGCGAGCGCGTCACCCAGAAGGGTGGCACGCTCTCCGGCGGCGAGCAGCAGATGCTCGCCATCTCGCGCGCGCTGATGGCGCGTCCCGGCCTGCTCCTGCTCGACGAGCCCTCGATGGGCCTGTCGCCGATCCTCGTCGAGACGATCTTCCGCATCATCCAGGACATCAACCGCCAGGGGACGACGATCCTGCTCGTCGAGCAGAACGCGCGGATGGCGCTGCGGGTGGCGCACCGGGGCTACGTGATCCAGACCGGACGCATCGTGCTGCACGACGCCGCCGCCGCGCTGCTGCGCTCGGACCTCGTGCGCAAGACGTACCTCGGCGAGAAGTAGCCGGCGCCGAGCCGACTCAGTCACCCCTCGTTGGTTCCTCTGGTATCTGTGCGCCGTGCCAGACGCCGACGATCCAGACGGTCTTGTCTGCGACACGATAAAAAAAGCGATACGGGGCGACGATGACCTCTCGATAGGGAAGGTCGGGGAATTCTGGAAGGGCGCGGCCCGACCGGGGAAACCGCTCGAGGCGGCGCAGCACACGCTCGGCCCGCCGTCGGAACCGTCGGGCGGCGACGGGATTGTGCCCAAGGATGTACGCGACCGCGTCGAGAAACTGGCGCCGGGCGGACGGCGTGAAGCGGACCCGCAGCCTCACCTATCGGCGAGCAGGCGATCGGCCTCCGCCATAACGTCGTCGAGCCCATGGCCCTTCCCGGCTCGGATTTCGCGATCGCCCCGTGCGAGCAGCCGAAGGATTTGCCGTTCATGCTCGGCGCGCTCGTACGCTTCAACGCTGAGCATGACGGCCGCCGCTCGCCCTCGTTGTGTGATGACGAGCGGTTGTTGTGTCGCACGAACCCGCCTGAGAGCCGCGGCCGCATCCTGCCGGAGATCGGTGACCGGAATGATGTCAGGCATCCTGGGCATAGCCGTCCCTCCTAGAGTACGCCCAAGAGTACCTTCAGACGTCCCTTCGAACAAGCCGCCGCTCCATGGTGCCCCACGTCGGCTCGCTGAACCCTTCGTGGCGGTGCAGCGTCGTCTCCTCGAAGCCGCACGAGGCGAACCGCCGGCGGTTGTCCTCGAGCGCCAGTCGCACGCCGAGCGTCATCCGGGTGAGGCCACGGCGTCGAGCCTCGCGCTCGGCCTCGTCCATCAGGGCGCGGGCGAGATCCGGCACTACGCCACGGCCGGCTTCACCTCTCCGGCAAGGCGCTCCATCGCGCGCACCATCGCGGATACGCCCGCTCGCGGCAGGTCGAACGTCATCCACTCGGCGCCGAGCGCCCGCACCCGGCGCACGTCGGACGCCACCTCGGCCACGGAGCCCTGAAACGCCGCGCGGCCGCTCCCCTTCGGGGATTCCGAGAGGTCGAGCAGATTACGCGGCGCGAGACCCAGCGCGTCGCGCCGGCCGCGGCGGGCGGCCAGGTCGCGGAGCGTCGCGAAGCCTTTCTCGACATCGTCGAGGCTGAGCCCCAACGGATGCCAGGCGTCGCCCAGCTCGGCGCAGCGGCGCACCGCCGGCGCGGACACGGCGCCCGGCGCGCCACCGACCCAGATCGGCGGGTGCGGCCGCTGCAGAGGACGGGGCGAGAACGTGGCCCCACTGAAGCTCACGTGGCTGCCCTTGTACTCCGGAACGTCGTTGGCCCAGGCGGCCTTGATGGCCCGGATGTAGTCGTCGCTCAGACGTCCGCGCTCGCGGAAGGGCAGGCGGAGATCCTCGAACTCGGCCTCGTCCCAGCCCACGCCGACGCCGAAGATGAAGCGGCCGCCCGACGCCTGGTCCACCGTGGCGGCGGCTTTGGCGACCACCAGGGCACTCCGGTACGGCAGCACGATGACGCTGGCGCCGAGGCGAATGCGCTGCGTCCGCCCCGCCAGATACGCGAGCAGCGAGAACGGATCGGGCCAGTGGCCACCATAGTGCTGCGTCGTGGCGGGCTTGGCGAGGATGTGGTCGGGAACGAAGACGCCGTCGAGACCCAGCTGCTCCGCGCGAGACGTCAGCGACTCCGCATCAGCGATCGTCAGCTGCCAGATCGGAAGCACGACACCATAGTTCATGAGAGTCTCCCTGTCACCGCCGGACGGTCAGCCCTTCCAGGTCGAGGTCCGGCATCCGGCCGGTCATGAGGTCGGTCACGATGCGCGCGGTGCCGCACGCCATCGTCCAGCCCATGTGACCGTGCCCGCAGTTGAGGAAGAGGTTGCGGTGGCGGGCGAGGCCGAGGATGGGCGGGCCGTCGGGCGTCATCGGGCGCAGGCACGCGCGGTACTCGCCGCGCTCGTAGTCGGCGGCCTCGGGAAAGAGGTCGCGCGCGAGCCGAAGGATGTTGTTGAAGTCGCGTGGCGTCCAGCCCCAGTCGTAGCCGGCGAACTCCGCCGTCGACGTCAGCCGCAGCCGGTTGCCGAGCCGGGACCAGCCGACCAGCCACTGCTCGTCGACGCCGGAGATCGTCGGCGCGAGACCACCGGGCTTGAGCGGAAACGTCGACGAGTAGCCCTTGGCCGGATAGATCGGCAGGCTCACGCCGGCGGTCCGCGCGACGATCGGCGCGCCCACGCCGAGGGCCAGCACGTAGCTGTCCGCGGTGAGCAGACCGCCGCTCGTCACCACGCCGTCGATGCGGTCGCCGTCCGCGCGCAGGGCGCCGACGCGCGTGCCGAGCTTGATCGCCAGGCCGTGCTTGTCGCGCGCGACGCGCGCCAGCGCCTCGCTGAACAGGCGCGAGTCGCCGCTCGAATCGCCGAGGTCGCGGATGGCCCCGGCGATCTTGCTCTTGATCGGCTCGAACGCGGGCTCGAGCCGTGCCAGCGCGTTCGCGTCGAGGATCTCCTGCTTCTGCCCGTGCTCGGCGAGCAGCGCCATCTTCTTGATGCCCGTCTCGAACTCGGCGGGGTCGCGATGCATGTAGAGCGCGCCCTTGTAGATGGCCTGGTACTCGATGCCCTCCGCGCGCACCAGCTCGTCCATCACCCGCTGGCTGTACTGGCAGAGACGGAGCTTGATGAGCGTGTTGCGGCGCGCGCGCGCGGACGTGCACTCGCGCAGGAAGCGCAGGCCCCACGCGTAGAGCCGCGGGTCGGCGGTGAGCCGGACGCGGATCGCCGTCTCCGCGCCGCGCAGCGATTGCCAGAGCATGCGCGGCGCGCGCGGCGACGCCCACGCGAACGAGTGGCCGGGCGCGATGATGCCCGCGTTGCCGCCGGTCGCCTCGAGCCCCACGGCGTCCTTTTCTTCCACGAGCGTGACCTCGTGGCCGGCCTTGGCCAGGAAGTACGCGGTCGTGACGCCGACGACCCCGCCGCCGAGGACGAGCGCCTTCATCGCGGGCGCCTCACGCGTCGAGGAGGAATCCGGCCCGCACGGGATCGGCCGGATCGAACAGGAACTGGCTGAACCCGGTGAGATAGGCCGTCCCCGTGATCTCCGGCAGGATCGCCGCGCGCCCCTCCACCACGCGCTCCCCCGCAATGCGCCCCGTGAAGTCGAGGCCGAGCAGCCCGCGGCTCACGAAGGTGTCGCCGACGGTCATCACGCCCCGGTGATGGAACAGCGCCATGCGCGCGCACGTGCCGGAGCCGCAGGGTGCTACGTCCACCTGGCCCGGGCCCCAGACCAGCGCGTTGGGCGACACGCCCAGCGCGTCCGGCAGCTCGTGGACGAGGACGTTGTCCACGGTGGTCTTGCCCATGCCCGGGACGTCGACGCGGAGCTGGGCGTTCACCGCCTCGCGGACGGCCATCCCGCGCTGGGCGATCCGCTTGACCTGCTCGCGCCGGACCACGACGCCGACGTGCTCCGCCTGCACGACGGCGAAGACGTTGCCGGCACCGACCGCGATGTCGAGCGGCACCTCGCCGACGCCCTCGACCTCCACCAGCTGATCGGGCAGGGCCACGAACGAGGGCGTCCACTTCAGCGTGACGGCGCGCACGCGATCGCCCTCCGAGCGGGCGATCGTCTCCACGGCGCCGGCCTCGGTGTCGATCACGATCCGCGTCTCGGCGCCCTGGCGCTCGACCATCCCGGTCTCCATCGCCACCGTCGCCGCGCCGATCGTGCCCTCGCCGCAGGAGACGTAGTAGCCGCCGGGGTAGATGAAGAACAGCCCGAACTGCGCGCCGGGCGTCACCGGCTCGGTCATCACCGCGATCAGCATTCCCCGGTGACCCCGGGGCTCCAGGCAGAGACCCGTTCGGAGATGGTCGAGATGCTCCTGGAACCACCGGCGCTTGTCCGCGATGGTGGCACCCGGCAGGTGGCCAAGGCCGCTCGTGAGGAGCCGCATCCCGATCCCGGCCGTGTGGAAGTCGATGGTCGCGAGCACGCGATCCGAGCGCATCACACCTCCCGCCGCGGAGCAACGCGGCGCGCGCGGCCATGAAACTGCGTTGTCGAGGCCGTGTCAAGCTACCCGAGCTCCGGACGCAGCAGCCGGCGCAGCGCCGGCGGCGTGAGCGGCATCTGCTCGACGCGGATCCCGCGCTCGGCCAGCGCGTCCTCGACCGCCGAGGCCACCACCGCGGCGACGGGCAGCGTGCCGGATTCGCCGACGCCCTTGAGGCCCAGCGGGTTCAGCGGCGAGGGGGTCTCGAGGTGATCGATCTGCATCGGCGGCACGTCGTCGCTGCGCGGCAGCGCGTAGTCCAAATACGTGGCGGCCAGCGGCTGGCCGGCTGCGTCGTAACGAATCTCTTCGAACAGGGCGCCGCCCAGGCCGAGCGCGACGGCGCCCTGGATCTGACCCTCGACGATCGTCGGGTTGATGAGCCGGCCGCTGTCGTGGCTCACCCAGTACCCGCCGATCCGCACCTGCAGCGTGTCCGCATCCAGCTCGGCCAGCACCACGTGGGCGCCGCTCGCGTATGCGATATCGGGAGGCTGGAAGTAGTGCGTGGCCTCCAGCCCGGGTGCGACACCGTGCGCGGCGCTGGCCATCGCCGCGACTGCGGCCAGCCGTCCCAGCTCGACCCGGCGCTCGGGGTTGGCGCGCTCGACGAACACGGTGCCGTTCTGCTGGATGTCGTCCTCCGCGACGCCCAGCTGCTGCGCGGCGAGGCGGACGGCCTTGGCGCGCAGCGCGCGCGCGGCCAGCGCGACCGCGCTGCCGCCGACGACGGCGGCGCGGCTCGCGAAGGTGCCGATCCCCTGCCCGATGCCGAGCGTGTCGCCGCCGATCACGCTGACCTCGTCCGGGGTGACGCCGAGCTCGCCGGCGGCGACCTGGGCCAGCGTGGTCTCCAGCCCCTGCCCCTGCGAGGGCACGCCGGTGAAGACGGTGATGCGTCCCGCGGCGTCGGCGCGAATCGTCGCGCCCTCGAACGGGCCCACGCCGGTCAGCTCCACGTAGCACGCGACGCCGAGCCCGAGCAGGCGGCCGTCCTGACGGGCGCGCAGGCATTCCTTCGCCAGCCGCTCGTAGTCCGACATCTCCATCGCGCGGCGAAGGACGGCCGGATAGTCGCCGCTGTCGTAGACGACGTTGCCCGAGCCGCGATAGTTCGGCAGCCCGACGTCGTACGGCATGTCGGCCGGCTGCACGAGGTTGGCGAAGCGGACGGCGGCGCGGTCGCGTCCCGTCTCGCGGGCGATCAGGTCCATCACCCGCTCGATGACGAACACCGCCTGCGGCTGGCCGGCGCCGCGGTACGGCGTGACCGGCACGCGGTGGGTGTAGACGCTGTCGAAGCTCACCTCGACGTTCGGGATGCGGTACGGCCCCGCCAGCATCGAGGCGCTCAGCAGCGGCACCACGAGCCCACGCGGCGTGTAGGCGCCCGTGTCGTGGACGAACTGGTCGCGCAGCGCCAGCAGCCGTCCCTCGTCGTCGAAGCCGACGCTCACCGTGTGGACCTGCGTGCGCTCCTGCGTGGCCGTCAGCATGTGCTCGAGGCGATCCTCGATCCACCGCACCGGGCGGCCGAAGCGCAGGGCGAGGAACGGGATGAGCACGTCCTCGGGATAGACGATGAGCTTGGCGCCGAATCCGCCGCCGACGTCCGGCGCCACCACACGCACGCGGTGCGGCGGCAGGCCGAGGAGGTCGCAGACGAATTGCCGCACCTGGTGTGGCACCTGGGACGAGGCCCACACTGTGAGGAGCCCCGCCATCGCGTTGTACTCGGCGATCAGCCCGCGCGTCTCCATCGGCTGGCCGCCGCCGCGGCCGATCGTCAGCCGGAGGCTCGCACGTCGGGGCGCCGCCGCCAGCGCGGTGGTGACGTCGCCGCGCGACAGCGTCAGCCGGCCCGCGAGGTTGCCGGCGATGTCGTCGTGCACGAGCGCCGATCCCGGCGCGGTCGGCTCCTGGACGGAGGGCAGCGGCTCGTACGCGACGTCGACCAGCGCGCGCGCGTCCTCGGCCGCGTAGCGGGTGTCCGCCAGCACGACGGCCACCGCCTCGCCGACGAAGCGCGCCCGGTCGCCGGCGAGCAGACAGAAGTTCTTCGCGCGCAGCATCGGATGGGGCGGCACGACGGGCAGCGGGCGGGCCGCCTCGCCGAGATCGGCGAAGGTCACCACGCCGGCGACGCCGGGAGCCTTCAGCGCGCGCTCGGCGTCGATGACGCCGATGCGGGCGTGAGCGTGCGGGCTGCGGACGATGGCGGCGTGCAGCATGCCCGGCAGCGCGATGTCCGCGACGTACCGCCCGCGGCCCTGGACGAGGCGCGGATCCTCCTTGCGGAGGAGCCGGTCGCCGATGAACTTCACCGCGGGCTACACCTTGCCCATGCGCGGGTGATCGAACATCGGAATGTCGACGCCCCACGGCGCCATCCGCTTGCGGATCTTCCGCAAGAATTCGGGGAAGACGGCCATCTCGTCCTCGGGCGTGTTGCCACCGAGCCCGGCCTCGCAGGAGATGCGGTCCGCGTCGATCTCGGCCGGCGTCGCGCTGCCGCCCTCGATGGCCAGCCAGAGGTTGCGGTAGCCGCGGAACTCCACGTCCCTGATCATCGTGACGACCGCCGACTCGATGTTGCGCACCGTCTCGGGCGTGAACGACGGCGCCCACGCGTCCAGGCACTGCCAGCCGAACGCGATGTGGCGGACCTCGTCGCGCAGGATCAGCTCCATCAGCCGGCGCACGGCCGGGTTCGTCGCCTTGTGGATGGTGGCCTTGAACACGTCGATGAGGATCTCCTCCGCCGCGCACACGAGGCTCGCGAAGATTCCTTCCAGCGCCGTCTCCGGATCGAACGCCATGCGGCGCACGCCGTGGGTGCCGACGGCGCCGACGGTCGGCGGGTTCTGCGGCTGCGGGAAGTACCGCCCGAGGCGGTCGGCCATCAGCCAGGACGCCTCGGCGTGGCGCCCTTCTTCCATGGTGCGCATGGTGAAGAAGAACTGCAGATCCGGCAGCCGCCGCTCCAGGCAGAAGCGCAGCAGCAGCGCCGGGCTCTCCGAGATGGCGCCGTACTCGCCCCACGTGCGCCGGCTCCAGTACATCTGCGCCGCCAGCCGCTGCTCGGCGCTGTAGCGCTCGGGATGGAGCTCCTCCCACGGAATGTCCGTTTGCGGGTCCCACTCGAGCGTCTTCGCCCGCTGCCACAGCTCCCACACGTCGGGCATGGCCGACGCGAGCGGCAGCGGGTAACGATCCTCGAGCACGTACGCCTGCGTGCGCTCCTTGTCGATCAGCATGCGGCCTCTCCTCTGGACTTCACAGGGTGCCGAGCTCGGGATGGGACACGCGCGGCACCTCCAGCTTCCACGTCGCGAACCGCTCGCGCACCTGCGCCACCGTCGCGCGCAGCACGCTCCGCTCCTGCGCCGCCGTCGAGGCGCCCAGCCCCGCGCGCGCCGTCGCCTCTTCGGCGGCCAGCCACGGCTCGCGGCTGGCCGCGGGCAGCAGCCACGTGTTGCGGTAGCCGGCGAGAATCACGCCGGCCAGCATATCGCGGACGGCGTCGACCACCGCCCGGCGGCCGCGCTCGTCCAGACCGGGCACGCGGCTGCCGAGGAAGGTCCAGGCGAAGGTGACGTGACGCTGCCGGTCGCCGGCGATGAGCCGCAGCGCGGTGCGCACCACCTCGTCGCCGGCGTGCTGCAGATGGCTCAGGTACAGGTTCAGGTCGAGCTGGTCGTCGAGCGCGCCGAGCGCCGCGACGAACGCCTCCACCGGGAGGTCGGCATCGAGCGCGGCCTGCGCGAACGGATGATTGGTGAGGCGCGCGACGCCCGCGTCGCCGGGATCGGCCTCGTAGCCGCCGAGCCGCTGCGCGAGCAGGTGACACACCTCGAGATGCTTCGCCTCCTCCGACGGCCGGAAGGACAGGAAGAGCTTGGCGTCCATGCCGAGCGTCCCCGACTCCAGGCAGAAGCGGATCAACAGCGCGGTGCTCTCCGTGAGCCCCGGGTAAACGCCCCACGCGCGACGGCTCCAGGTCCGGCGCGCCGCCTCGCACGTCTCCTTCGAATAGCGCGCGGGGTCGAAGCGATCCCACGCGATGTCCGTCATCGGGTTCCAGCGAAACCCCTTGGCCTGGCTGTAGAGCTCGCGGATCGCCGGCACCTCGGGCGCGAACTGCAGCGGGAAGCGCCGCTCGACGAAGCGCTTCTCCTGCGCCTGATACGCGCGCAGCAGCCGCGCCGCGTGGGGCTCGCTCGTCTCGCTCATCCTGCCCGTCCGAGATCGCTCGCCGCGCCGGTGGAGGTCGAATTGTATACCGGTGTATCCGACCGCGTCCGTTGACACGGCGGAACGGCGCCTCGTCGCGTCAGCGGTGCGCGGGCGGCTGGCGCCGGAGGTCGGCGCCGTGCTCGTGCAGGTGCTCGCGGCAGCGCGGGAGGCGCTGTATCAGCGCGCGCATACCCGCGAGCTCCGTTACCGATGGCCCAGCAGCAGGCGGATGCCTTGGGCCTTCTCGCGACGCCATGGCAGCGACGACGACTACGCCCGATCCACGAGCACGAAGACGCACCCCGTTTCCGAATGCACATCTTCATCGACGCTTCCTGTGCTGGCAACGCTCGCCCAACCAGGTCCGAGTCGTTGGCCCGCCTGAACGAGCTCGCCCTCGAGGATGAAGACGAACTCCGGCCGCTCGTGCGTATGAATCGGAAACCGCGCTCCTGGCTCGAATCGCACTACCTGCATCTCCCAGCCGTCCGTCGCTGCGATATCCTTCACGAACACACCGCTTGCGAACGCGGACGCCCTCCAGAGAAGGTCGTCAGTGTTTACACACATCGAAGCCCCGCGTTCGAGCATGTTCATACCCTCACCCTCGGCGAGGGAGGGCACGACGTAACCTAGGATTGCCGCTCGATCTTGTCAAGGAAGGTGCTATCGTCCGGGCCCATGGCCGACTCGGGGCCGGGCCCGACGTCACACACGTATTTCTCGCAGCGGTTGCGGCTGCACTACGTGGACTGGGGCAACCCGGCGAGGCCGCCGCTGCTGCTCGTGCACGGCGGGCGCGATCACTGTCGCAACTGGGACTGGACGGCGGCGGCGCTGCGCGACGACTGGCACGTCATCGCGCCGGATCTCCGCGGCCACGGCGACAGCCAGTGGTCCACGGACGGCAGCTACACGCTGGCCGGCTACATCTACGACCTCGCGCAGCTGGTCCACCAGCAGCGGCTGGCGCCCGTGACGATCATCGGGCACTCGCTCGGCGGCAACGTCGCGCTCCGGTACGCCGGCATCTATCCGGACCGCGTGGCCCGGCTCGTCGCCATCGAGGGGCTCGGGCCGTCGGCCGAGCGGCTGGCCGAGCGAAAGGCCACGCCGATCGACGCGCGCATGGACGAGTGGATCCGTGAGCAGCGCACGCTCGCGGGCCGGCTGCCGCGGCGCTATCCGAGCATCGAGGACGCGTTCCGGCGCATGCAGGAGGAGAATCCGCACCTCACCGCCGAGCAGGCGCGCCACCTCACCGTGCACGGCGCCAACCAGAACGAGGACGGCACCTACTCCTGGAAGTTCGACAACTACGTGCGCGCGTTTCCGCCCTACGACATGTCCCGCCGCGACATCGAGACGCTGTGGAATCGCATCGCGTGTCCGACGCTGCTGCTCTACGGCACGGAGAGCTGGGCCGGCGATCCGGCGGCCGACGGCCGCGCCGCGCACTTCCGTCACGCGCGCGTCGTCGGCGTCGAGCGGGCCGGCCACTGGCTGCACCACGACCGGCTCGACGAGTTCCTGAACATCGTGCGCACGTTTCTCGTACCCTGACGACAACACGGGGGAATGGACATGCCGGACAACGTCCACGATGACGGCGGCTCCGCCACGGATCGCACGCGGATCCTCGAGGTGCACCAGGCGTACCTGGATGCCAACTCGACCTTCGATTGGAAGGCGCTGCGCCCGATCTGGAGTGATGATCCGACGAACGTGTTCTTCAACATGAACGGCCACACCTACGTCGGCCTCGAGCACTGGACGCGGCTGTGGCAGTACTACGGCGAGCGCCTCGAGACCGGCCAGTGGGAACCGTTCGACGTGAAGGTCATCGTCCGCGGCGACATGGCCGTGGTGACGTGCCACCGCAAGACGAAGACCCGCTGGACGGGCGCGCCGAGCGAGCGCCCCGTCTGGCACGTGGACAAGTCGTTCACCTCGCGCTCCACGATGGTGCTGCTGAAACAGCACGGCGACTGGAAGACGGTGCACGTGCACTTCTCGGAGGCTCGCGACACGCCGCGCCCGGGGAACATCTAGCGTGACACGGCTGCCGAGCATCGCGCTGCGCGCCCACGGCGGCATGCCGCCGTCCGCCTGCGTCGAGCAGGCGGTGGCCGCCGAGCGCGCCGGCCTGTCCACGCTGTGGTTCGCGGAGAATCCCTTCACGCGCGGCGTCTGGCCCGCCATGGCGGCCTGCGCGGTGGCGACGCGGCGGCTGCGCATCGGCATCGGTGTCTTCAACCCCTACAACCGCCACCCCACCCTGATGGCGATGGAGATGGCGGCGTTCGACGAGCTGAGCGCGGGCCGCGCCGTCCTGGGCATCGGCGCGGGCATCGGCACCAAGGTGAGAAAGATGCAGCTCGCGAACGACCGGCCGATCGCCGCCGTGCGCGACGCGCTGACCATCGCGCGGCGACTCCTGCGCGGCGAGGACGTCAGCTACACCGGCAAGGTCTTCTCGGTGGACGGGGTGCGGCTCGAGTTTCCGCTGCGGCGCACGGACATGCCGATCCTCATGGCGGCCATGGGCGAGCAGGCGCTGCGCCTCTGCGCCGAGGTGGCCGACGGCCTGATGATCTCCAACATGTGCCCGCCCGCGTATACCCGGCGCGCCGTCGGGATCGTGCGCGAGGCCGCGGCGCGCGCCGGGCGGCCGGCGCCCCGCGAGGTCGTCCAGTACGTGCCGTGCGCGGTGCGCGACGACGGCGACGAGGCGCGACGGCTCGCCAAGGACACCGTCGCGGCCATGCTCACGGCGTACTGGTCACAGGGCACCGCCTCGCCGGCGACGCGCGCGGCGATCGCCGACTATAACGGCCTCGACCCCGCTGAGTTCGCGCGCGTGATGGGGCGCCTCGGCCGCGGCGAGCCGCCGGCCACGGTGCTCGACGATCGGCTGCTCGCCGAGTACGCGATCGCCGGCACCGTCGACGAGTGTCTCGAGCGCTGCCGCGTCTACGCGGAGGCCGGCGTGACGGAGCTCGGGATCTGGCCCGTCGGCCACCGCGCGACCGACGACCTCGCGCGGCTGGGTGCGGCGCTCCGCTAGCCCTGCACCACCGTGTTGGAGAGCGTGCCGATGCGCGGCACGCTGATCGACACGCGATCCCCGGGCGCCAGCGAAAACCCGGCCTCGGGCACCAGCCCGGTGCCCGTCAACAGGTAGGCGCCGGAGGGAAACAGGTTGTCGCGCACGAGCCAGTCGGCAAGGTCCGCGAACGAGCGGCGCATGGCGGAGGTGGCGATCTTGCCCTCGTAGACGACGGCGCCGCGGCGCTGGATGGTGATCGCGATGTCGAAGACGGGCGCCGTGTCCTCGTCGGTCAGCCACACCACCGGGCCCAGCGCGCACGACTCGCGGTAAATCTTGGCCTGCGGCAGGTACAGGGGGTTCTCGCCCTCGATGTCCCGCGACGAGACGTCGTTGCCCACGGTGTAGCCGGCGATCTCGCCGTGGGCGGAGACGAGCACCGCGATCTCGGGCTCGGGGACGTTCCAGGAGGCGTCGCGGCGGATGCGGATGGGCCCGTTGTGACCGCTGACGCGCGAGGCCGCGCCCTTGAAGAACAGCTCGGGGCGCTCGGCGCTGTAGACCTTGTCGTAGAAGGTCTCGGCGCCCGCGGTCTCTTCCATGCGCGCCACCCGGCTGCGCTCGTAGGTGACGCCGGCGGCCCACACTTCCTGCAGGTCCAGCGGCGGCAGCAGGTGCGGCGCGACGCCGCTGGACGGCGCGGCCATGACCTCCGCGGCCTTCAGGCTCTGCGCGCCGCGACGGCGCTCGAGCAGCGACCGGACCGGACGCGGCAGCTGCAGGAGCGAGGCAAGGAAGCCGCCGTTGGTGCCGGCGTCGGTCGCCACGATCTCGATCCGGTCGTCGGCGAGCACGCCCCACGCCGGGCCTGACGACAGCGCGCAGCGGGCGAGAAGCACGTTGGCCATCATGACCTCCTGAGGTGCGGGCGCCATCATACCCGATGCGGATGTAACGGACATCGGACACTGACACCATATTCCCTCAGAGTTATAGTCCTCATGTGGAATGGGAGGTTGAATATACGGATCAGTTCGAAGAATGGTGGAACGGTCTCGATTCTGCAGAGCAGGAAGATGTTGCAGCCAAGGTCGGATTACTGAAGGAGCTGATCGTGCAGCATGCGGGCCGCCCGGACCGGATTCTCTTTGCATTCGACCCGCGACGCTGCGCCATCTTGTTGATCGGGGGTGACAAGACGGGCCGTGATCGCTGGTATGAGGAATACGTACCGCGCGCAGATCGGTTGTATGACCAACATCTCGAGATGCTGCGGCGCGAAAATCGAGCGCGCCGCTGGAAGGAACGATGATGGCTAAGCCGTTCCGGCTGCTTCGCGAGAAGATGTCGCCGGAGTCCCAGCGACGCGCCGCTGCGAAGACCGACGCGATGATCCAGGACATGGCGCTCGATGAGCTACGCGCGGCGCGTAATCTCACCCAAGAGCAACTCGCCAAAGCCCTGGGCGTCGCGCAGGCCGCGGTGTCAAAGATGGAGCGCCGGGCCGACATGTACATCAGCACCCTGCAGACGGCGATCAAGGCGATGGGAGGCGATCTCGAGATACGCGCGGTATTCCCCGAGGGGACAGTCAGGATCCATCAGTTCCGGGATATCGAGCGCCCCGGTCGCCGTCCGCCCAGGCGCCGTCGCACCTAACCAGCCTTCAACCGCTCCGGACCGCGTCGCCCACGACCTGCCGGGCGATAGTGGTGTCGATCAGGTCCTCGTAGCGGTGCGGACGCCTGATGAATCCGCCATCGAGCAGGATCGCCTGTAGGTATTCGTAGCCGGGGCGGTCCAGCATCGGGTCGCGCGCCCACGTGTCCTGGCCGAGGTAGCGCGCGACCGCGCAATGTCGGACGTCCGAGGCGATGTTGGGAAAAGCCGGCGCGATCACGTCGGCGATCTGCTTGCCATCCACTCCGGCCATCCAGCGCTGGGCGCGAGAAAGCGCACGCGTGAAGCGCAGCAGCACGTCGCGTCCCTCGCCCAGAAAGCGCCCGGTGGTCATGTAGGACGAAAACGGCACGGGGCCCGTCGCGTCCCCCATCGACACGACGAGGTGGGCCGCGCCTTCCGCGATCAGCTGCTCGGTGAAGGGCTGGCCCGTCTCGAAGAAGTCGCCGTGACCGTCACGGAATGCCGCGAGCGCCTCGGCCAGCGGCAGCGTCCGCTCGATCCGCACCGTGGCCGGATCGACGCCGTGCTTGCGCAGCACCGTCAGCATGCACTGCCACGGGGTCGGCGCCTCGGCGAAGGAGACGATGGTCGTGCCGACGACGTCGGCCCACGTGAATGTCGGTCGAGGCGCGCGCGACAGCAGGAAGAACCCGTTGCGCTGGTTGACCTGCGCGAAATGAGGGAGGAACGGTCCCCCGCGGTCGGCCACGTCGAGACTGCGCATGATCCCGCCGAGCGCGATCTCCGCGTGCCCGTCGATCAGCGCGCCCGTCGTCGTGGTGCCGCCGCCCGCGGTCCGCACCTCCACGTCGAGACCCTCACCGGCGAAGTGTCCGCCGTAGAGGGCCACGAACTGCGGCGCGTAGAAGATCGACCGGAAGGGCTCGTAGATCGTGAGCCGTCGCGCGCCGCTCATGGCGGCGGGAGTATATCAGAGCGGCGTCGCTCGCTCAGCGATGCGCGAGCTGTGTGGCCATCATGGCTCCCGCGAGCGCCTTGTGGTGTGCGCAGACGTCGTTGAAGGCGCAGGGGTCCCGACCGTCGCACACCATCTTGTCGCGCAGCTCGTCGCGGCTCTCGTTCACGGCTTTCACGATCTCAGCCGCGATGAGCTTCTCGAGCAGGCTCGACTCGACGTGCGCTCCGGCATCCTTGGCGTACACGGAAAGAACGTGGCGCGCGTGGCTCTCCAGTGACGTCATCATGGCGCGACCTCCCGAGTGTTCGCGAACGCAAAGACCACGCCAGAGGGGCATCAACCCAGGAGTTCGCGACCTTGTGAGGGACCCGCGCCGGCGCGGTGTCACAGGCGTGACAACCGTGCCTGCCCGGATGACATGTCAGACCGCAGTTCCGCGCTGCGCCACGCTCGCGATGATGGCCGTGAACTCGCCGGGATCCACGGGCTTGGGCACGTGCATGTTGTAGCCGGCGGTCAACGACAGCCCGCGATCCTGAGGGCGGCCGTAGGCGGTCAGCGCGACGGCGGGCGTGTGGCCGCCCTCGGCGGCGCCGAGCGCGCGCACCTTGCGGATGAGCGTGTAGCCGTCCTCGCCGGGCATCTCGATGTCCGAGACCAGCACGTCGGGACGCCAGGTGCGCAGCGCCTCCAACGCCTCCGGCGCGGACGCGCAGACGCGCACGAGCGCGCCGGCGCCGGCCAGGATGGCGACGGCCAGGTCCAGCGCCTCGCGGTCATCGTCCACGACGAGCACGCGCAGGTCATCCAGGCGGGCGCCGGCCGCAGAGGCGGAGTCCGCCCTCGGGTGCGCGCGCGCGGCGCGGGCTGGCGTCGGCTCCGCGTAGGCGAGCAGCAGTCGGACCACGAACGTCGCGCCCTGGCCCTCGCCGGCGCTCTGCGCGGTGATGCTGCCGCCGTGCAGCTCGACCAGGTGCTTGGCCAGCGCCAACCCGAGGCCCAGGCCCGCGTGCTCCCGCGTGCTGGAGGAATCGGCCTGGCGGAAGCGCTCGAAGACGAACGTCCGGGGCGATGCCGCGGCCCGTGTCGCTGACCACGATCTCGACGTGCGAGGCGGCGCGCTGCAGGCGCGCCTGCACGCGCCCGCCGTTCGGCGTGAACTTCACGGCGTTCATCAGGAGATTCCACGTGACCTGCCGCAGACGGTCCGGGTCGCCCGCGACGACGCCCGCGCGCGGGTCCAGCACGCTCTGCAGCCGAACCTCCTTGGCGTCCGCCGCCGGCCGGACGGCGTCCAGCGCCTGCTCGACGACGGCCGTGAGCTCGAGAGGGCGCACGTCCAGCCGCATCTTGCCGCTGATCACGCGGGAGACGTCGAGCAGGTCGTCGATCAGCTGCACCTGGGCGTCCGACTGGCGGACGATGACGTCGAGCGCGCGCTTCATCTGCTCCTCGCCGACCTGCCCGCTCTGGAGCATGCGCGCCCAGCCGTACACCGCGTTCAGCGGCGTGCGCAGCTCGTGTGAGACCACGGCGAGGAACTGGTCCTTGGCGCGCGCGGCCGCCTCGGCCTCCGCCGCGCGCTGCTGCACGAGCGCGGCGGCCCCGACGAAGGCCCGCCGCACGTCGTCCACCTCGCTCACGCCCGCGGGCCCGTCGGCGTGCATCGTTCCGCCCTCGCCGAAGTGCCGCGCCGCGTCCGCCAGGGTCGCCATCGGCGCCGTGATCCGCCGGCCGACGAGGGCGGCCAGCGCGAGCGCAAGCACCGCGAAGGCGACGCCGCCGGCGCCAATGGCCAGCAGGGAGCGCTCGAGCGGCGCGTCGACCGACGCGCGCGGGATGCCGAAGGCGATGCCCCAGCCGGTCTTCGGCGACCGCGCGTAGGCCGTGTACACCGGTGTCCCTTCGAGCGTGCGCGTGACCGCCCAGCCTTCGGGGGCGCCGCGGCCGAGCACCGCCACGAGGTCCGGCGACAGCGAGCGGCCGAGGAATTCCTCGACGCGGCGCGTGCGCACGACGATCATATTGCGGCGATCGAACACGATGCCGATCCAGTCGGCGGGGATGCGCTGGCGCGCGAGCACGCCGCCCAGCGCCGCGGGCTTCAGCACGCCGGTGAGGACGTACGCGACGCGCTCGCTGCGCATCACGGGGACGCGGACGGGCACGGCGTACTCACCGCTCAGCCGGCCGCGCGCGATGTCCCCCACCACGGGCCGGCGCGTGAGCACGACCGCCTCGAGGCTGGCCGGCTCCGACGCGCTCGGCAGCGGCGCGCCCCAGGGGCGCGCGGTGTTGACGAGCTGACGACCGTCGGGGGCGAGGAGGATGATGTCCTTCCAGTCGGGCTGCGTCGCGAGCACGCGGCGCGCCTCCGCATGAAACTCCTTCAGGTCGCCCTGGGCCAGGCTGCGAGCGGTGGCCAGCGCCTCCAGCGTCGTGACGGTGCTGCCCAGCGCCTCGTCCACCGCGTTCATCAGCGCGCGCGCGGTCTCCAGCGCGCCGCGCTCGGCGGCGGCGCGCTGCTGGCGCCCGAACATGACCACGACGATCGCGGCAAAGACGACCATGGGGACGAGGACGGCCAGGACGAGCGCGATCAGATGGGAGCGGAGCCGCATGCCGGGGGTCATTTTCTCATGATAGGATCAGCGCTCACCGAAGGAGGATCCCATGCCCCGCACGATTCGGTCGCTGGCCTTCGTGTTCGTCCTCCTCGCGACGGCTCACGCGTGGGCCGCCGGCGAGCGCGACATCACCATCGCGCAGGGCATCGATGCCGAGTTCCTCGACGTGCAGATGACCAACAACATCGTGACGCTGATCATCAACACGTCGATCTACGACACCCTCCTCACCCGCGACAAGCAGCTGCAGCTCGTTCCCAGCCTCGCCACCTCGTACAAGAACGTGAGCGAGAAGGTCTGGGAGGTGAAGCTCCGCCCGGGCGTGAGCTTCCACAACGGCGAGCCGTTCGACGCGAACGCCGTGAAGTTCTCGTTCGAGCGCATCTACCGGCCGGACTTCAAGTCGCCGCAGAAGGGCTGGTTCAACACCATCGAGCGCGTGGAGATCGTCGATCCGCACACGGTGCGCTTTCACACCAAGGTGCCGGATCCCGCCATGCCCGCGCGCATGACGCTCATGTACCAGCTGGCACCGAAGTACGTGGCCCAGGCCGGCGACGTGCAGGCCAACCTGAAGCCCGTCGGTACCGGCCCGTTCAAGTTCGTGGAGTGGCAGAAGAACGAGCGCATCGTGGTCGAGGCGAACGACGCGCACTGGAGCGGCAAGCCCGCCGTGCGGCGGGCCACGTGGCGGCCGATCCCCGAGCTGGGCGCGCGGATCGCGGCCCTGCAGACCGGCCAGGCCGACCTGATCGTGAACGTCCCGCCCGACCAGCTGCAGGCGCTCGCCTCGACCCGCACCGTACGCACCGAGAAGACGCCGAGCTGCCGCATCATCTACTTCGGCATCGCGCAGATCAAAGGCGGGCCGCTGGCCGACCGGCGCGTGCGTCAGGCGATCAACCACGCGGTGGACGTGCAGGGCATCCTCGACAGCGTGCTCCTCGGCAACGGCAAGCGCATCAATTCGTCCATGCCGCCCAACGTGTGGGGCTACGATCCCTCGATCCCGCTCTACGAGTACAACCCCAAGAAGGCCAGGGAGCTGCTGGCCGCCGCCGGCCAGACGAACCTGTCGCTGACGCTGCAGGCGCCCAACGGGCGCTGGGCGATGGACAAGGACATCGCGCAGGCGGTGGCCGGCCAGCTGACCGAGAACGGCATCAAGACCAACGTGAAGATCATCGGCGAGTGGGGCAGCTACGTGCGCTCGGTGCTCGATCACAAGACCGAGGACATCTTCATGAACGGCTGGTGCCTGCCGAGCCTGGAGCCGGACCACTGGGTGACGCCGAACCTCCAGACGGGCGAGCCCGTCTCGCAGTACAGCAATCCCGAGGTCGACCGCCTCATCGCGCAGGCGCGCGCGGAGATGAACACCGACAAGCGCAAGCAGCTCTACGGCCAGCTCCTGCGCCTGATCCACGACGACGCGCCCTGGCTCTTCGGCTACCAGCAGATGGACATCTACGGCGTCAACAATCGCCTCAAGTGGACTCCGCGCGGTGACGAGTCCATCCGGCTGACGGAGATCGTGTTCTAGGGAGATGGGGGGCCCCGATATGGCCCCCCAAACCCCCCAGCGCTCGTCGCGCCCCGGCAAAGCCGGGTCGCGCCTCGATAGGCTGGGAGCACTCTGAGCATGGTCGGGTATGTCGCGCGGCGGCTGGTGCAGAGTCTCGGGGTCCTGCTCGGCGTGTCGGTGATCGTGTTCGGGCTGCTGCATCTGACCGGCGATCCGACGCGGCTGCTCCTGCCGCTGGAGGCGCGCGAGGAGGACGTGCGCCAGCTGCGCGCGCTGCTCGGCCTCGACGACCCGCTCTGGCTGCAGTACCTCCGGTTCCTGGGCAACGCCGTCCGCGGTGACTTCGGGCTGTCCTTCAAGCACCAGCTGCCGGCCCTCACCCTGATCGTCCAGACACTGCCCGCCACGCTGCAGCTCACCGCCGCCGGGCTCGGCCTGGCCCTCGTCGTGGCCGTGCCCGCCGGCATCCTGGCCGCGCTCAAGCGGAACTCGTTTGTCGACGCCGTCTGCTCGGTGGGCGTGCTCCTCGGTCAGGCGATGCCGGTGTACTGGCTCGGGCTGCTGCTGATCATGGTGTTCGCGGTGCGCCTCGGCTGGTTCCCCGCCGCCGGCCGCGACGGCTGGACCTCGCTGGTGCTGCCCGCCACGGCGCTCGGCGCGTTTTCCATGGCGCGCATCGCGCGCATGGCGCGCTCGGGCATGCTGGAGGTGCTGGCGCAGGACTACGTGCGCACGGCGCGCGCCGCCGGCATCCGGGCCTTCGTCGTGACCTACAAGTACGCGCTCAAGAACGCGGCGATCCCACTCGTCACCATCATCGGCCTCGAGTTCGGCATCCTGCTCGGCGGCGCCGTCATCACCGAGACCATCTTCGCCTGGCCGGGCGTCGGCCGTCTCGCCGTCGACGCCATCTTCAGCCGCGACTACCCGCTGGTGCAGGCGATCGTGGCCGTGCTGGCCACGCTCTTCGTGGTCATCAACCTCGTCATCGACCTCGTCTACACGTACCTCGATCCGCGAATCGTCTACGTGCGGGGCGGGCGGTGAGCGTCACCGCCGAGGCGGTGCTGCCCGTCGCCGCCCGGGCGCGCCGGCGTGTGAGCTTCCGCGCGGTGTTCGGCCTCAGCGTGCTGCTCGTGATCGGCGGGGCAGCGGTGTTCGCGCCGCAGCTCGCGCCGTGGGATCCCGCGCGGCAGATGCTGATGAAGCGCCTGCGACCGCCGATGTGGCAGGAGCGAGGGCTGCGCGAGCACCCCCTCGGCACCGACCATCTCGGCCGTGACATCCTGAGCCGCATCCTCCACGGCGGGCGCATCTCGCTCGGCGTCGGGCTCACCGCGGTGACGCTGTCGGCGCTGATCGGCGTGACCCTCGGTCTGCTCGCCGGCTTCTTCGGCGGTCGCGTCGATGCCCTCATCATGCGCGTCGTCGACGTCTTTCTCGCCATCCCCTACATCCTGCTGGCCATGGGCGTCGTCTTCGCGCTGGGGCCGAGCCTCCTGAACGTGATCCTCGTGATGGCCGTGACCCGCTGGGTTCAGTTCGCTCGCATCGTCCGCGCGGACGTCCTGTCCATCCGCGAGCGCGAGTTCGTGGCCGGCGCGCGCGCCCGCGGCAACCGCGCGCTGCGGCTGCTGCTCCGTCACGTGCTGCCGAACGCGCTGACACCGATCATCGTGGTGGCCACGCTCGAGCTGGCCTTCATGATCATCTACGAGTCGGCGCTGTCGTTTCTCGGTCTCGGCGTCCAGCCGCCGACACCGACCTGGGGCTGGATGCTGTCGGACGGACGCAACTACGTCGCGACGGCGTGGTGGCTCGCCACGCTTCCCGGCCTCGCCATCATGCTCACCGTGCTCGCCGTGAACCTGCTCGGCGACTGGCTGCGCGACACGCTCGACCCGCGGCTGAAAGTCTAAGTGGCGCTGCTGGCCGTCGAAGGGCTCCGCACGCAATTCGCCACGAGCGGGGGCACGGTCCGCGCCGTCGACGGCCTCAGCTTCGCCATCGAGCGCGGCGAGGTGCTGGGCCTCGTCGGCGAGTCCGGCTGCGGCAAGAGCGTCACCTCGCTGTCGATCATGCGGCTGGTGCCCCCGCCCGGCCGCGTCACCGCCGGCCGCATCCTGCTCGACGGCGACGACCTCCTCGACAAGGACGCCGAGGCCATGCGCCGCGTGCGCGGCGCGCGCATCGCCATGGTGTTCCAGGAGCCGATGACCTCGCTCAACCCCGTGTTCACCATCGGCGACCAGATCGCGGCCGCGGTGCGCGCGCACGAGGGCGGCGGCCGCCGCGCGGCCTGGGCGCGCGCGGTCGAGATGCTCGATCACGTCCAGGTGCCGTCGCCGCGCGAACGCGCGCGGGACTATCCGCACCAGCTGTCGGGCGGCCTGCGCCAGCGCGCCATGATCGCGCTCGCGCTGGCGCCGGGGCCGCAGCTGCTGATCGCCGACGAGCCGACCACCGCGCTCGACGTGACGATCCAGGCGCAGATCCTCGACCTGCTCCGCCGGCTGCAGGCCGAGCGCGGCATGGCGGTGCTGCTGATCACGCACGACCTCGGCGTGGTCGCCGAGCTCTGCCACCGCGTCGCCATCATCTACGCCGGACGGATCGTCGAGATGGCGCCCGTGACCAAGATCTTCGAGGAGCCGCTGCATCCCTACACCCGAGGCCTGCTGCGGTGCCTGCCGCACCCGAGCCGCTTCGGCCAGCCCCTCTCCTCTATAGAGGGTGCGCCGCCGGATCTCCGCCAGTCCGGCGCCGGCTGCCGGTTCGCGCCACGCTGCCCCCTCGCCCTCGAGAGCTGTCGCCGGGACGAGCCCGTGCTCGCCGAGCGGCGGCCGGGACACTTCGTCGCCTGCCCCGTGGTCTCCGTGTGATAACGCCGCTCGTCGAGGTGCGCGGACTCGAGAAGCGCTTCACCGCCGGCGGGGCCTGGCTGCGCGGCCGCCGGCGCGTCATCCAGGCCGTCGACGGCGTCAGCTTCGCCATCGAGCGGGGCGAGGTGCTGGGCCTCGTCGGCGAGTCCGGCTGCGGCAAATCCACGACGGGCCGCCTGATCCTGCGCCTCATCGAGCCGTCGGCCGGCAGCATTCGCTTCGAGGGCCACGATCTGACGGCGCTGTCGCCGCCGCGGCTGTGGGCCACGCGGCAGCGGATGCAGATCGTCTTCCAGGACCCGTTCGCCGCGCTCAATCCGCGCATGCGCGTGGGCCGCATCATCGCAGAGCCGCTGGCCATCTACGAGCGCGCCGATGCGGCCGGGCGACGGCGGCAGGTGAGCGAGCTGCTGGAAGTGGTGGGCCTCGATCCCGCCTTCGCCGAGCGGTATCCGCACGAGCTCTCCGGGGGGCAGCGCCAGCGCATCGGCATCGCGGCCGCGCTGGCGTTACGGCCGAGCCTGATCGTGGCCGATGAGCCGGTCTCCGCGCTCGACGTCTCCGTCCAGGCGCAGGTGCTGAACCTCTTGATGGACCTGCGCCGTCGCTTCGGCCTCACCTACCTGTTCATCTCCCACGATCTCCACGTCGTGCTGCACATGTCCGACCGCGTGGCCGTGATGTACCTCGGCGAGATCGTCGAGATCGGTCCGCGCGACGCGCTGCACCGCGCGCCCAGGCATCCGTATACGCAGGTGCTTCTGTCGGCGGTGCCGGTGGCCGATCCGACGCTGCGACGCGAGCGCATCGTGCCGAAGGGCGAGGTGGCGAGTCCGCTGGCGGTGCCGGCGGGCTGCCGGTTCCATCCGCGCTGCCCATTCGTGTTCGACCGCTGCCGCGTCGAGCGCCCTCTGCTGCGGAAGGTCGGCGCCGGCCACGAGGCCGCGTGCCATCTGCACGACGGCGGCGGCTGAGGGCTCGCCGCCCGAACCTCCTGGGCAAGGCTCCCGGCTCCGGACGTTCCTCCCGACCGTGGGTTCGCGAGTCGAAATTTCAACGGCCACAGATTCGGTGGCTTTCGCATGTGCGGGCCTGGCATTCGTGTTGCGCTGTGCTGCCGGTATCCACGCATTCCAGAAATCAGGAGGCCGGGCAATGTTACTTCCGGAGATCGTCGCCGCCGCGCTGATGTTCGGCGCCTCTGCGGTCGTGTCGCTCGATTCGGCACCGGCCAAGCTGGCGCGCTACACCTTCCTCCGCTGGCAGCGGCGACGCCGGCCTCGGCGTTCCTAGTCTCCCGAGTCAGAAGTTCGTCGAAACAACACACCCGTCGTGCGCGTTCTCTTGTACAAAGGAGGACGCGCATGGCCCGAGGTCGTCCACTGCCACTGATGACGCTCACCGACGACGAGCGCGAGAGGCTGCAGAGCTGGACGCGTCGTCGAACCACGGCGCAAGCCCTCGCCCAACGCGCACGCGTCGTCCTCGAGTGTGCGTCGGGCAAATCGAACCGGGACGTAGCGCGCACCCTGCGCGTGGATGAGGACACCGTTGGCAAGTGGCGGCAGCGATTCCTGGCCCAGCGCGTCGATGGGCTGCTCGATGAGCCGCGTCCGGGGGCGCCGCGCACCATCACCGACGCGCAGGTGGAACGAGTCGTGACGCTGACCCTCGAAGCCACGCCACGCGACGCGACGCACTGGAGCACCCGCGCGATGGCCGCGCGGTGTGGGTTGAGCCAGAGTGCGATCGGGCGCATCTGGCGCGCCTTCGGCCTCCAGCCCCATCGCTCCGAAACGTTCAAGCTCTCGAAAGATCCGCTGTTCATCGAAAAGGTTCGCGACATCGTCGGTCTTTATCTGGCCCCGCCGGATCGGGCGCTCGTGTTGTGCGTGGACGAGAAATCGCAGATCCAGGCGCTCGACCGGAGCCAGCCATTGCTGCCGATGCGGCCGGGCCAAGTAGAGCGGCGCACTCACGATTATGTTCGCCACGGGACCACTTCGCTCTTTGCCGCCCTCGACGTGAAGACCGGCGAGGTCCTCGGTCGTTGCCATCGGCGGCATCGTGCCGTCGAGTTTCGGAAGTTCCTGGACGCCATCGATGCGGCCGTGCCCGCGGACTTGGATGTCCATCTGGTCGTCGACAACTACGCCACGCACAAGACGCCGCTGATTCGTCGGTGGCTCGCCAAGCGTCCGCGCTATCACATGCACTTCACGCCAACCGGGGCGTCCTGGCTCAACCAGGTCGAGCGCTGGTTCGCCACGTTGACGCAGAAGCAGATTCGTCG
>Ga0137415_10000366_pt1 | contig 42331 bp, 32 predicted proteins | sample CZODoug3_1_1_16f_FD_183082 | JGI IMG/M metagenome (GOLD analysis project Ga0137415, IMG submission 183082) | Vadose zone soil fungal communities from Angelo Coast Range Reserve, California, USA - CZODoug3_1_1_16fungal (Hybrid Assembly) | ecosystem: Environmental > Terrestrial > Soil > Vadose...
CCGGGCTCCACCTCGCGGACGAAGCTGGCGCCCACGATGTCCAGTGCGGCCGTCTCGCTGGCCACCACCCAGCCGCGCTCCAGCCGGCCGAGCACCAGCGGGCGCACGCCGTGCGGGTCGCGGGCCGCGTACAGCGTCTGCTCGTCGGAGAACACCAGGGAGAACGCCCCCCGGATCCGGGGCAGTAGCCGGACCGCGGCCTCCTCGAGCCCGATGTCGGCGGCGGTGGCCGCGAGCAGCTCGGTGATCAGGTCGGAGTCGGTGGTCGAGGCGGCCCGACCGTTCTGCATGGGCTTGCCGGCCAGCTTGGCCGCCTCGTCGCGCAGCTCGGCGGTGTTCACCAGGTTCCCGTTGTGGCCGAGTACCAGGCCGCTGCCGGTGTCCGTGGTGCGGAACGTGGGCTGGGCGTTCTCCCAGGTCGTCGAGCCGGTGGTGGAGTACCGGGTGTGCCCGACGGCGAGGTGCCCGCGCAGCGAGCTGAGCGTCTGCTCGTCGAAGACCTGGCTGACCAGCCCGAGGTCCTTGAACACCACGATCTGCCGGCCGTCGCTCACCGCGATGCCGGCGGCCTCCTGGCCACGGTGCTGCAGGGCGAACAAGCCGAAGTAGGTGAGCTTGGCAACCTCTTCACCGGGCGCCCAGACACCGAAGACGCCGCACTCTTCGCGCGGTTCGTTCTCGGCGGGCTCGATGGCTAAGTCGTCGGAGGCTTCGTCGGTCACGTTCTGCTCTGACGTCTGCGCGTCCAACGCATGCTCCCGGCACGTTGCAGGTGATCTGACCTTGATCTTGCGCGGTGTTCGCTAGGTTTCGATGCTCGCGGACGTGACCTAAGTCTAGACGAGTGATTACCGGTCCCGGGTTGTAGGTGAACCTGCTCACCGCCAATGATCCTCGGCGGTGGCCCAGGGTGACCGTCGAGATTCACCCGGTGCCCGGCGCCACCCGGATGGTCGCGGGCACCCGATCCGCAGCGTGACCGGGTGGCCGGTTCGCGCCCGGCACCGCGTCCGAGCCGGGCGGCGGTCAGGGCCGGACGGGTCTAGCCGGCCAGCGGGCGACGCAGCAGCGGGGCGAGCTGGCTGGCCGGCACGGGGTCGCCGTACCAGTGCCCCTGGCCGACGTCGCAGCCCAGCGCGCGCAGCTTGCGGGCCTGCGCGGCGGTCTCCACCCACTCCGCGGTGACCACCAGGTCGAGCGCGTGCGCCATGCTGATCAGCGCGGCGACGATCTTGCTGTCCGGGGTGTCCTCCGGGTCGGCGCCCAGGTCGAGGCCGGGCGGCAGCCCGCCGGTCAGGTCGGGCGCCAGGTCGGCGGCCGGACCCCGGTCCAGCTCGGGCCCGGTCTCCCGCAGCCCCCGGATGAACGAGCCGTCGATCTTCAGCCCGTGCACCGGCAGTCTGCGCAGGTAGGACAGGCTGGAGTAGCCGGTGCCGAAGTCGTCGATGGCCAGCCGGACGCCCATCTCGCGCAGCGTGCGCAGGGTGTCCGAGGCGGCCGTCTCGTCCACCAGCACGGCCCGCTCGGTGATCTCCAGCTGGAGCTGTCCGGGGTCCAGCCCGGTGTCCGCGAGCACCGTGGAGACCTCGGTCAGCCAGCCCGGCTCGGCGAGCTGGCGGGGGGCCACGTTCACGCTCACGTACGGCGCGCCCCGGCCCAGCTCGTCGGCCCAGCGACGGGCCTGTCGACAAGCCTCGGTGAGGACCCAGCGGCCCAGCGGCACGATCGCCCCGTTTCGCTCGGCCAGTTCGATGAACCGGGCCGGCCCGAGCAGCCCGTGCTCCGGGTGCCGCCAGCGGACCAGCGCCTCGACGCCGGTGAGGTGGCCGGTCGCCAGCTCCACCAACGGTTGGTAAAACAGGTGGAATTCGTCCCGGTCGACCGCGCCGGGCACGCTGGCGGCCAACGCGAACCGGGTCGTCTCGCCGGCGTCGCGCTCCGCGTCGAACACCGCCCAGCGGCCGCCGCCGGCGCCCTTGGCCCAGGACCGGGCCGCGTCGGCGGCGCGCTGCAGCTCGCCGGGCCAGGTGTTGGTCACCGCGCTCTCCGCGATGCCGAGGCTGGCGGTGATGGACAGCAGCTGCGAGCCGATTACGAACGGCGGGATCAGCCCGGCCAGCAGGTGCCCGGCCAGCTCGGACAGGTAGCCCACGCTGGCGGGGTCGGTGACCAGGATGGCGAACTCGTCCCCGCCGGTCCGGGTGACCAGGTGCCCGCCGGCCAGCAGCTGCAGCCGGCCGGCCACCGCGAGCAGCAGTTGGTCGCCGACCTGGTGCCCGAGCGAGTCGTTGATCGCCCGGAAGCCGTCCAGGTCCAGGTGGCAGAGCCCGACCCTGGTCACCGTGGAGTCGTCGGAGAAGGCCCAGCGCAGCTGCTCGTTCATCAGTGCGCGGTTGGGCAGGCGGGTCAGTTGATCGTGGTACGTCTGATGCCTCAAACGAGATCGCAGTTGGTGACGCTCGGTGACGTCCTCCACGACGCCGATCACGTAGTCCGGGGCCCCCGCCGCGTCCCTGACCAGCGACGCGGTCACATAAGTCCAGATCACCGTGCCGTCCAGCCGGACGAAGCGCACCTCGCCGTGCATGTTGTCCCGCCGCCCGGTGGTCAGCTCCCGGAAGTCGGCGATCATGGCGGGGGCGTCCTCGGGGTGGACGTGGTCGGTCAGCGGGCGCGGCCCCGACATCGACTCCGACACATTGAACAGCCGGTACAGCGCCGGGTTCACGTCCAGCAGGTGCCCGTCCAGGCCGACCAGCGCGATGCCGACGCCGGCCTCGGTGAAGATCGCGCGGAACCGCTGCTCGCTGTCCCGCAGCGCCGCCTCGGCCTCCCGCCGGGTCTGCAGCACCGCGCTGAGCAGCAGTTCTTGCTCCACCTGGGTGCGCTCGCGCAGCGCATCGGCGTAACCGGCGGCGAGCTCACCGATCAGCTCACCGATCCGCTCCGCCGCGTCGTGCACCTCGAACAGCTGCACCGCCCTGGTCCGGATCAGCCGCAGACTGACCTGCAGTGCGTTGGGTCCCCGGAACCGGGCCTCGGCCAGCTGGGCGCCCAGTCGGCGGGCCGGTGCGGGGTCCAGTTGGTCGGCCTTGAGTAGCTCGGCGAGCTGGGCGGTGAGCGGGGACAGCGACGCGATGGCTTCCGGCGTACCCCAGGCGAGGTAGCACGCTTCACCCAACGCGTTGGCCCACTCCCGCGTGAACTGGCCGACGGCTAGTACAGCGCGTGATCGGTGCCCACCGACCTGTGGCACTGCGAAGCCCCTTTCGGCCGACCGGCGTGCCGATTGGACTAATCCTGCGGCCTCGTGCCGCCGGACGCTACCGCTGTGGACTGGTCATCACTCGAATCGGGGATAGCAGCGGTTACTCTGCGTCGCGAAGCCGGGACGCAATACCGAGCGGTAGCAGTGCGCCGACCTCCGCGGCGCGGTGCCCGGACGCACTCACCGCGCCGTCGGCCAGCGCGCTCGCCCAGTCCAGCCGGCCGGTGGCCATGGCCAGCCAGTGCCGGGCGTCGGTCTCCACCACGTGCGGCGGGGTGCCCCGGGTGTGCGCGCCGCCCGCCAGGCACTGCACCGCCGCGAACGGCGGTACCCGCACCTCCACGGCCCTGCCCGGGTGGTGCTGGGCGAACGCACGCAACGAGGTGCGCACCGCCGCGGCCAACACCGGGCGGGCCGGCTGCTCGGCGGCCCCGTCCAGCCAGTCGAGCACCGGGACCAGGGCGGCCCGCAGCTGGCCGGCGTCGATGGGCTTGGTCGTCACCACGCTCCTAGGCTGCCATCCCCTGAGCCCGGCGATGTGGCGGGTGGCGCTGCTCGGGTGGGGTACGGGCGGTGGTGGTGGCGATCGCCCGGACGAAAAAGCGCTGGCCCGCACCGGTCGAAGGATCTCGACTCGGTACGGGCCAGCGCTGCGATCAGTACGGCCGCTGTGGCTCAGCCGCCGCCACGACCGCCGCCCCCGCCACCGCCGCTGCTGGGGCTGCCGGAGACCTGGGCCTGCGGCAGCTGGATCTCCTGGCCCTCGTTCAGCCCGGACAGCACCTGCGTGTTGTCGTCGCCGACCAGGCCCGGCTGGAACGGCACCTGGGTGGGCTTGCCGTCCGGCCCCGGCGCGTTGACGAACGAGCGGCCGCCCTGCTTGATGACCGCCGAGTTCGGCACCACCAGCACGTTGTCCAGCTGGCTGACCAGCACGCCCGCCTCAGCGGTCTGACCCGTCTTGAGCCGGGGGTCGGAGTCGGTGAGCAGGATGGTGGCGTAGTAGTTCGTGACACCGGAGATGTCCACGCCGCCGGGGGCGATGGAGAGCACGGTGCCGTCGCGGGTCAGGTCGGGCAGCGCGTCGAAGGTGACCTGGACCTTCTGGTTCGGCGCCACCTTGGCCGCGTCGGACTCCTCGAACGGCACGACCACCTGGAACGTGTTGATGTTGTTCAGCACCATGAAGGCCGTACCACCAGGCCGGGTCGCCGAGGGGGCGCCGGACGCCGACGCCGAGGACTGGTCGGCGGTGGCCGCCGCGCCCACCCCCGGGATCGCCGCGTCGGTGCCGGGCGCCAGCGCACTGGTCCCGCCGCCGGCGCCGACCCACTCCCCCACCGCACCGGTGATCGTAGAGACCGTGCCGGCCACCGGTGCGTAGAGCACCGTGTTGTCGAGGTCGCGCTGGGTGTTGGCGACCAGGGCCCGGCCGTTGGCGACCAGGGCGGCCTGCGCGGCGATGTTCGGTGCCTTGTCGGAGCTGTCGGAGTTGAACGTGTTCTGCGCGGTGACCACGCTCTGCCGCGCGTTCTCCTCGGTGATCTTGGCCTGGGTGTCGTCCACGTCCAGCGTGTGCTTGGCCGTGTCGTAGCTGGTCTGGGCCGTGAGCAGGCTCGACTTCGCCGTGGTCAGGCTCGTCCGGTCGGCGTCGGTGCAGCCCATCCCGCCGGTCAGCGCGCTGAGCGGGTTCATCGACGAGCCCGACGAGCCCGAGCTGTCGGAGTCCTCGTCGCTGTCCGCGCTGTCGTCACTGTCCGCGTCGGCGCCACCGGTCGCCGTCGGTGCGCTGATCCCGCTGCACCCGTGCTGCCGGTACTGCTGCCAGGCCTGCTCGGCCTGCCGCTGCGCGAGGTCCCGCGCCTGCCGCGCCCGGAACACGGCGTTCTGGTCGCGATCGTGGATCGCGTCGCCGTTGTCCTTGGTCGCGGAGAGGATCTTGTTCGCCTGGTTCAGGCTGTCCCGGTCACCGCCCACCGAGGGAGAGCGGACAAGCCGGTCCAGGATGGCCTGCTGCTGGTTCAGCTGCGCCTGCTGCTGGTTCACCAGCTGCTGGAACGAGAAGGGGTCCTCCCGGGCGAGCACCTGCCCGGGGCGGACCGTGTCGCCGACCTTGACGCTCACCTCGGTCAGCTGGGCCGCCTTGGCGAACCCCAGGTTCTGCGTGGTCACGGCCGCCAGCGCGCCGGAGGCGGACACCTTCGTCGAGACCTGGCCGCGCTCCACCCGGGACGTCGACACCGTCGGGGTCGAACCCCCACAGGCCGCCGTCACCGAGGCCACCACGACCGCCAGCGACACCGCGGCGACCAACCGGCTGCTCCGCCTGGCGCCCCGGGCCTTCGTGCGACTCATCAACTCCCCCTGCCTCTTGCCCGCATGCGAGATACCGGAACTCATTGATCGACCACCGATCACACGATTCCGAATCGCGAGCCCCCGCAATCTCGAGAAACCACTCCAACAACACGAACAACACCAACAACACGACTTCACAGCAATTACGACCGCATTCCCAACCGGGGAACGATCTGTGCAACGAGACCCAATTCAGTCGGTTACGCACTATGGCGCTCGTCACGAAAGGTTGCCTAATCAAGCAGCACAAAGGCAGGGCCGTCATTGGGTCTAGACCTCGTTAGCACCTGCCCTGACCAGCTACGATGAGTTCAAGTTAACTCGATCAGCCCATTCCTGGCTACCCGAATGGACTATCAATAGACACTCACATGGCGCAATTGAGCCAGGCACCCAAATGGCCTAACAATGCCGCCGTCGAGCCGAATACGGGGTACTCGAAGATAGCTGGACCACGACCGCAAACATCTAGACGGAGAGTAGCGAATTCGTCACACAGGGGCGTCGGGACACCTATCGCCGGGCCCGTCACCGGACGGCGGGGCGAGCTCGCCGGGCTTCTCACTCAGCACCAGCCGCAGCACCGGGACCGGCGCCGGCGGGTTCGCCGTGAACGCGTCGGCGGGTGGCGTGGCCCAGTTGTCGGCCAGCCCGAGCAGGGCACCGGTGCGGGCGTTCACCGCGTCGCGGCGGCCCACCGTGAGCCCATACGACGGCAGAGCGGCGGACGCCCCGGGACCGGCGAGCTCCCGGTACGGCGTCGCCCCCGGCGGGTCGGTCAGGTAGCCGCCCCGGAAGCTGGCGATCCACTGGGCCAGGCCGTTGGTCGCCGTGCGGAACCGGACCCACCGCTGGTTCTCCCAGCCGACGGCGGGCGCCACCCCCGGCGTCGGCCCGGCGAACCGCGCCACCAACTTGTCGGCCCCGGCCCGGCCCCGCGCGGACAGACCCGCGACCACCTCGGGCGGCATGTTCAGGTTGAGGCCGCCCTCGCGCTCGTCGTAGTACACCGTGACGACCCGGTCCCGGTAGCCCGGCATGACGAGCAGCGACTCGTCCACCCAGCCCCGCGCCGAGTCGAGAATGGCACCACCGAACGCGGCCAGGCCACCGATCCCGGTCGCCGGCCAGGTCGACCAGCGGCGCAGCAGGCCGGCCTGGTTGACCTCGGGCAGGCTCGTGTTGTCGGCCTCGCTCGCCGCGCGGGCCTGGTCCGCCGGGAACGGCTGCAGGTCGATCGCGAAGGTGGGCCGCACCGGCAGCGGGCGGTCGAAGAAGTGCACCGGCAGGTTGCTGCAGATGCCGCCGTCGGAGAACCAGTTGACCGCGAAGCACGGGCGCGCCACGGCGGTGGCCGCCTCATCCACCGAACCGTCGGGGTGCTGCCCGCGCCAGCGGGCCACGTCGGCCCTGGCGGCCTGGTTGGCCGCGACGCTGTAGTCCACCGCGTGCAGCGGGACGGCGGCGATCAGCAGCGGGAAGCTCAGGCTCATCCGGGTAGCGACCAGCACGGGCAGCTCGTCCGCGACCGGCAGCGGCCGCAGCGGCAGCGCCTGCGCGCGCAGCAGCTCGGTGCTCCACCGGGCGGCGGGACCTCCGCACACCGGCGGCGGGTGCTCCTCCAGCCACCGCACGACGTCCTCGGGGAACAGCGCCCGCAGCCGCGCCGGGTCGAAGAAGTACTCCTTGCCGCCCCACGGCATCGCGAGCGGCTGGCGCCGGGTCAGGTTCGTGGTCATCATCCGCAGCTCGCAGCCGCGGGAGCGCAGGTCGCCGAAGGTCAGCGGGGCGCCGTCGGGGCGCCCGGCCAGCCGCTGCAAGGTGGCGTGCAGCCACGGGGTGAGCGCCTCGGCCCGGCGCAGCCGCCCGATGCCGGGCATGCCCGAGCACAGCCCGTACTCGTGGTCGGGCAGCACCGCACCGACTTCCCGCAGCAGGCCGACGCCCGCGCCGACCAGCGCGCCGACCAGCACCAGCAGTACCCCGCCGACCACCGCGCCGACCCGGGCGGCACCCGCGCCGGTCAGGCCGAGCCCGAGCACCGCGAGCCCCGGCAGCGCCCCCAGCAGCGCGACGACCGCGAACGAGCCCAGCAGCGCGCGCAGCACCGCGGCGAGCCGACCGAACCCGGTACGGCCGAGCCCGGCGGTGCACACCGCGAACAGGCCGGCGGTCCGGGCGTCCGGTTGGAAGAGCCGGAACAACGTCGAGCCACCGACCGGGGACTCCACGGTAAGCTCGGCCGGCACCCGCTCGAGCAGCTCGAAACCGCCACTCGCCCGGCCGAACTCCGCCGCGGCCGCGGCCGCCGCCGCGATCGCCCCGGCGGACGCGCCGCCCACCGAGCGCAACCGGTAGACCTTGGCCAGCTCGCACACCGCCAACGGGTAGATCACCCCGCTGGTGATGCCGCCCTTCATGATCACGTCGCAGTCCAGCGGCGGCTCGGCCGGATACTCACCCATCGTCGCTCCTGACCGCGCCCGAACTGATCATGACCGGACGATCCCACCGCTCGGCCCCCGGTTACGCAAGTCGCGGCGCCGGCCCGGTCACCGCCGCAGCGCACACATCAGCAGGCACAGCCCGGCGACCAGCACTCCGGCGACCAGCCCGGCGGCCGGCAGCCCGGTACCCCCGGCCACGGCGAACCCGGCTAACAGGCCCGCCAAGGCCGAACCGACGGTGTCGCTCCGGGTCCGGCCCTCGCGACGGCCCGACGGTGCCCCGGCCGGTGCCTTGGCCGGTGCCTCGGTCCGCGGCGGGGCAGGCCGGCCGCCGGGCTCGACCGAGCCCCACCAGGGGCCGGTCGGCTGGCTGGTCTGGGGCGACGCCGGGTGGTGTGGCGGGGCCGGGCCCGGCCGCAGCGGGGGCGGCGGTGGCAACGTCGGCCGCGGGGTCGGGATCGGCCGAGGCAGCGGCCCGGCCACCGGCACCGACTCCGGAGCCGGCGCCGAGACCGGGTGCGGGGCGGGCCCCGGCCGCGCGACGACGACCGGGGTCGTGCCGGTCAGCTCCCACCACGGCCGGGCCCGTTCGGTGAGCAGCTCGCCGAGCCCGCCGGTCGGGGCCCAGCCGGGCGCGCAGCACTGCCGCAGCTGGTCGGCGAGCCGGTCCAGCTCGGGGTCGCGGATGCTGGACAGGTGCGCCCAGGCCGGCGTCTCGAACGGCGGCCGGAAGTCGTCCCGCTGGAACAGCAGGTTCTCCCCCGTGTTCAGCACGTGCCACGGCGTCGGGTTCGCGGCCAGGGCGCGCAACGACAGGTAGACGACCAGGCCGGAGAACGTGTCCATCCAGCGACCCCAGGCCCGGTTGGCCGGCTGGTAGTTGCGGTGCCCGGTCTCGGTGGGCGGCGGCTGGCCGATGAACCGGGCGATCCACGAGCAGTCGAAGTCGACGAGCCGCAGGGCGCCCCGTTCGTCGACGAGCACGTTGCCGTGCTGCAGGTCGCCGTGCGCGAACTCGGCACGCTGCAGGCGGACGACCAGCTGCCGCCACGCCTCGGCGAGGTTGCCCAGCGCGGTGGTGTCGTGCTGCTCCACGAGGTGGTCGACGTAGTGGTTGAGCGTGCGGCCGTTGACCCACTGCATCCGCACCGCCGGCCAGCTCCGGCCGTTGATCCGGATCGCGTCGTCCAGCCAGCTCGACATCGCGACGGCACCCACCAGGCCGTGCCCGACGAAGTGCTCCTGCAGTGCCTCGTACCGGTCCCGGCGCGAGGCATCCTCCCTGGTCAGGAAGCGCAGCGCCTGGGCATCGCCGTCGAGGGTCGCCTTGAACACGACGGCGCTGCTGCCGGCCGCCGGCTTGGGGATCTGCCACACCGGGTGCAGCTCGAACTTCGCCCGGCGCAGCTCCCCGGTGAACGAGGCGCTGCGCTGGACGGCCTTGGGGTAGTCCTCCTTCGCCGGATATTGCACTAGAGACACACCACCAGGTGGGTCGCCCGGGCCGGAACCAGGTCGACCCGCAGCAGGGTTACGTCGTCGTTGGCCATCTCGCCCCGGCCCCGCCGCTCCGCGAGCAGGGCCCGGAAGCTGCCCGGGTGGTCGAGCGCCGCGAGGGCCGGCCACAGTGCCCTGGGGTCGCGCCGGCCGGCCGCCACCATCCACTGCGCGAACGCGTCGGTGGCCAGGTACAGCCGGTCCCCCACCTCGAGCCGACCGCCATGGCGGGCGAGCCGTCCGACCGAGGCGGCCAGCCGGTCCGGCACGGTCGACACGCCGTCCGGGTTCACCCCGAAGTCCTCGGCCGCGAGCATCGGGAACTGCGTGACCAGGTGCTCGCCCCGGACCTGGAACAGCACGGTGTCCCCCAGCGCCACGCCGTCCCACCGGGGCGCCGGGCCGGCGAGGCCGCTCAGCTCGCAGGCCAGCAGCGTGGCGAACGAGCCCACCCTGGCCAGCTTCAGCCGGGCCAGGTCGCTCGCGCCGGGCACCTGGGAGTCCGCGCTCCACCGGGCCTGCGCCAACGCGAACCAACGCCGCAGCTCGTCGGGGTGCAGCGTGGGCGGCGCCGCGGCCCGCTCGCCGTAACGGTCGTGCCGATCGGGCCCGTCCGGTCCGTCCGGTCCGTCGAAGCCGAGCCAGCCGGCGACGAGCTGCTGCGCCCAGCGCGCCGAGCCGAAGCCCTCGGTGGCGCCGTCGGCCACCGCGAACCTCGGGTTGCGCCCCGTCGCCGGGTCACCGCACCAGCCGGCGGCGCCGTCCTCCCACTCGTATTCCTCGTTGCCCAGCTTGGGGGCGTAGAAGATCACCATCTGCGCCTGCATCAGCGCTTAGTACGGTCGGTCCGGGACGCGGGTGCCGATCTGCAGGACCCGCAGCAGGGTCGACCGCCCCACGTTGAAGGCGAGGCCTCGGGCGCCGGGTTGGACGTCGATGCCGTCCGCCCTGGCGTTCGCCACCATCGGCCCCGGCAGCTCGCTGCTCATCCCGAACAGATCGGGACCGGGCACCGGCAGACCCGAGGGCGTGGCCGGGAAGATGACCTCCGGGGACCGGGTCGGCGACAGGAAGATGTTGAAGAACAGGGCCGGCCCGTCGCTGGTCCGGATCGCGGTCAGCCGGGCCACCCAGTCGGCGAGGGTGGCGCCGTCGTACGGGCTGTCGGTGACCATGCCGTCGGTGATGTTGATGACGATCGGGGGGAACGAGTTCGGGTGGGCGGTCGCCCAGTCGTAGACGTGCGCGCCGGCGACCGCGATGGCCTCGCACATCGGGGTGCGGTAACCGTGCACCGGCTCCACCCAGATCGGGATCTTCGCACTGACCGACATCTGGTCCACCGACGGCTCCTCGCGCACGGTCAGCGGGTGGTCCGCGAGCTCGGGCAGCGGCACCAGGCCACGCCCGGCCAAGCTGCCACCGAACGCGGACTCGACGCCCTCGCCCGGGTTGGTCAGGCAGGCCCCGTAGCCGAACACCCCGATGTCGAAGTAGTGCCGCACCGGCGCGTTGACCTCGGTCGTCGCCGTGATGCACAGGTCCAGCAGGATGTTGTTGAGCACCAGCGCGGCCCCGACCGCCATGGAAGCGCCGGTCCCGGACCAGGTCGCCTTCATCGAGTCCGACCGGTCGAACAGCACGATGATGCATCCCGGGTCGGACCGGGTGACGGGCTGGCGGTACGTGCCCTGGGACATGACCCTCCTGCTTCCTCTCGGTCTTCAGCCGCGTTCTGTGTCGAGTGAGCTCGTCCGGTCCGTCCGGTGCCCGTGGTGTGCCCGGTTCGACTGTTGCCCGTGGTTCGCCGAGGGGCCAGTTGCCAGGTTCCGGCGCACCACGACCGCCGGCCACGCGGCGCCGGGGGTCCAGCCCCAGGTGTGCCCACACCCCGGGTGCTGGCAGCGGAAGGCGTAGGCCGGCCCGTTGCGCGCCGCGTCGAGGCGGAACTCCCCACAGCGCGGACACTGCGCGACCAGAGGCGGCTGCTCGCCGTCCCCGGACAGCGGCGCGGCGGCGCCGGGCCAGCTGTCACCGGAAACCGGGGCGGTGTGCTCGGCCGGGCCGGAACCGACGGGCGAGCCGACCGGGCCCGGCGGCCCGGCGCGGGCCTGGCCGGCCGGCTCCGCCCACCAGGCGCGCTCCGCTGTGGCCGGGCCGGACCGCGCCGCGGCGGACGCGAGGTGGGCCTGCTCGACCGCCGGACCGGGGGCGCGCGGCGGCGGCGACAGGCGTCGCGCCGGTCGCGGCGAGGTCAGCAGCCAGAACGCCACCGCGGCCCCGGTCGCCGCGCACAGCGGCACCACGACCAGCGGCCGCGACCAGCCCGGCCCCGCCCAGCCCAGCTCCGAGAGGAACCGGCTGGCCAGCAGGCCGCCGCACAGGGCGCAGAGCAGCGTCGTCAGCAGCGGGAGCAGGGGCGGCCCGTCGCCCGGTTCGCGGCGCGCCACGGGTCAGCTCCCCTTTCGGAGTACGAAGCTGACATCGCCTGATGGCGTGCCCAACTGCCGGCAGTACTCGCCGCTCGCCTGGTCCCTCGACACGCCGTCGGCGGACCACCCCTTCGGCGGCGTCACGCAGACCCGCGCCCCCTCGTCGACCAGCAACATCAGCCCGTCCGCCCGATCCAGCGGCCGATCGATCTGCCGGCGGCTGCCGGGCAGCTCGACGCGCACCCACAGCTGCTCGGGCGCCACACTCTGGGTGTCGTTGTTCCGTCCCTCGGGAGCTCCGGTGGGCAGCTTCGGCTGCGCGGTGGGCAGCCCGTGGAGGGAGAACTGGACGAGCACCAGCGACCGGGGCGACGGGTTGGCCGGCGGCGGCTCAGCCGGCGGCGGGTCGGCCAGCGCCACGCCCGCGAGGAGGACCAGCAGGAACGTGATCGCGAGCGCGTAGACCGGGGCCAGCGACCGGTGCCGCCAGCGCTCACTCATGGCTCACGCCCCCGCCCGGACGCCACGGCGGACTGGGCTCCTCCCGGGGCTTCGGCCACTGGTAGGTCTCCGCCGGGCTTTGGGCCGCAGTGCTCTGGGCCGCCGGACTCTGTGCCGGGGCCCGCTCCCACCACTTCGACCCAGCCGCCGGGGCCGGAGTTAAGGTCGGAGTCGGAGTCGGGCTGGGAGTCGGGGTGGGGGTTGCGGGCCAACCGGGCGTCGAGGCCGGTGTGGCCGACGGCGTCGACGCGGTCGAGGTGCTCGGCAGGGATACGAGCGGGAAGCCTTCGCGGAGCGGCAGCAGCACACCGGCGAACAGCTCCCGCTTGCCGTTGGCCACGTCCTGGTCCCACAGCGTGACGCGCGCGGTGGCCAGCACGTCGCCGCTGCGCAGCGCCACGAGCCGGCCCCGGTCGACCACCGCGACGACCCCGCTCAGCTCCAGCGCCAGCGCCAGCTGGAAGTCCAGCGTGACGACAAGCCCGCCGTTCACCCACACCTCGACCGGGAACTTGTGCAGGTAGCTGACCTCGTGGGTCACGAGGATCACGTCCTCGGGGCGTCCCGGCACGTCCCTGGTGCGGGTGGCCGCGTCGACGAGCTCCCGGTGCTTGAGCCAACCCTGCAGCAAGAGCCCGCCCACGTCGGCGGTCAGCCGGTCCCCCAGCGCCTCGGCGACGCGCTCGTCGGCAAGCCGGAAGGCCACCGGGCCGCACCGGGCGTCCCGCTGCAGCGCCTGGGTGCCCGCGTCGATTCGGGTCAGCCCCCGCTGCAGAACCTGGGCCGCCTGGCCCGCCTCGCCGTCGCCGAGCACCGAGGCCAACGTGACCGATGCATCCGGACTCATCGCGGTCCCCCTCCGCCGGTGTAGTGCACGACCGGCTCCCCTGGTTCCTCGCGCACCACGATCCGGATCGAGACGCTGTGCCCCGGCCCGGTGTCCCGTAGCGCGACCGGCCCCGGCACGCCCTGCCGCGCGACCGCCCGCACTACCGGGACTTTGGTCGTGTGCTGGGGTTGGTGCGGGGGTACGGCCCCGCCGCGCTTCAGCCGCCGGCCCAGCGCGGCCAATGCGACCAGCGCGCCGACCACCCCGAGCACCACGACCCAGTCCAGCAGCTTCGACCCGGCCGCCGAGCCGCCGCCCGACCCGGTCACCCCGCCGCCGGTCGCGTACGTGGTGGGGTCGATGGTCGGAACGAAGGGCGACGCGGTGCTGCCCTCCGTCGCGGTCTGGGTCACCGTCGGGGTCACCAACGGGCTGGGTATCGACCGAGTGGTCGTCGAGGAGGGCGACGAAGGCGGAGGCGACGGTGGGTCGACCGCGGCCACGTGGAGGGTCGTGTCCGCGGACGGCTGCCCGACGGAGTTCTCGACGTGACCGGCACACTCCGCGACGATCTTGTGCGGGCCAGGTGCCAGCCCGTCCGTCGGCACCGGGACGGTGAACCGACCAGCCGCATCCGGGTGCGTGCTGGCGAACTCCTTGTCGGCGTTCGAATCCTGCCAGTGGACGGAGATGTAGGGCGATATCAGCGGAACAACGCTGGGATCCGGCTTCTTGTGCTTGTCATCCTTGTGCAGGTCGGGCAGCGCGCAGTCGCCAAAGCCGATGCCGGTGGCCGTGACCGGTTCGCCCGGACGGACCCCGGCGGCAGACAGCGTCAGGGACTCGAGCTCGGCGGACGTCGTCACCATGGGCAGGGCCGTGAGAACGATCAGCAGCAGGCGCAGTGGTCCGCTTGCGGCACGCACCACAAGCACCCCCCGTCACTGTCCGCCGAGAGTGTGTGACGCGGTGAAGTGCCCCGGGAAGGTGCCGGTCCAGTCAGTGGACCGTACTTTTCGGGGCCGCGGAAAGTTGGTTGACCTGGAGTTCGAGCTATGGAAAGCGGGAAACTGAGGATATCGTCAGCAAGTTCGGACCGGCGTCGGGCGGCCCGTGAGGTGGCGCGTGGACTCTGCAGCGATCGGCATCGATGGCAGGACGAGCGGCGGGCTGGCTCCCGGCGCTCCGCACGGCACGACCCTGAACGACAACAGCACCAGCACCAACGGCTCCTCAGCACCCACGGGTAGGGGCGTGCTGGAGGGCGCGTTCGAGCTGCTGAACGTGTTGTCCTACCTGCCGAGCGGCGCGGGCCTCTCCGAGTTGGCGCGCGACGCCGGGCTACCCAAGGCGACGACGCACCGGCTGCTCGACCAGCTGATCGGGCTCGGCGCGGTGCAGCGGGACGGGCAGCGGTACTACATCGGCAGCGCGCTGGCCCGGCTCGGCCGCTCCTGGCAGCCGGATCCCGCGCTGCGCCGCGCCGCGCTCGCGCCATCCCGCACGCTGGCCCGGCTGACCGGGGCCTCGGTCGCGGTGTGCGTGCTGGAGGGGCCGGCGATCCGGGTGGTCACCGCCGCCGGCGTGAGCGCCCCGGCGCCGAGGATGCACACCGAGGACGAGATGTCGGTGCGCACAGCGGCCGGCCAGGTGTTGCTCGCCGGCGGGCCGGACCGGGATCCGCCGCCGGGGTTCACCCGCCCGGAGTGGAAACGGGTCCGGGACTCGCTGTCGCGGCACGCCGCCGTCGCGGTCGACCACCAGGACATCCTGCCCGGGGTGTACTGCGCCGCCGCCGCGATCCCACTGCCGACGCCGGGACGGGTCGCCTCGATCGCCACGCTGTTCGTCAACCGCACCCCGCCTCGGGACCTGTCCGAGCTGGTGCTGCGCGCCGCCCGGGAGGCCACCCGCTCGCTGGCGTTCCAGTAGTCGCTGAAGTCGAAGTCACCTAGAGTGACACGACCTCGACGTGCTGGGGGCGGCCTGATGAGCGTGGACGCGCCACCGACGGCCATCCGGCGCGGCGTGCTGCCGCTGGCCCGCTTGCGGTCGAAGCCGCCCCTCCGCTGGCGCTCGCTGCCGGTGGCCGGCCCCAGCACCCCGGCCCGGCTGTTGCGCCTCGGCGCGGTGCTGGTGCTCGGCTGCCTGCTGACCGCGGTGCTCAGCCTGTTCAGCGGCCTGTCCCGGCAGGCGGCGACCGAGCAGGGCCACGGTCGCGCCACCGAGCTGACCGAGGACGCCGCCGAGCTGTACCGCGCACTGGCCGACGCCGACGCCATGGCGACCAGCGGCTACGTCGCCGGCGGGGTGGAGCCGACGGCGGTTCGGGCCCGGTACGACGACGACCTCGCGCGCGCCGCCGACCGGCTGGTGCACGCGGCCGGCGAGCTCGCCCCGACCGACCCGGGGCGCCCGCTGGTGACGACGGTGGCCCAGCAGCTGCCCCGGTACAGCGCGATGATCGAGGCGGCCCGGTTCTACAACCGGCAGGGGCTGCCGCTCGGCCAGTCCTATCTGGGCAGCGGCTCCGCGTTGATCCGCGACAGCGTGCTGCCCGCCATCGAGCAGTTGCGCCGCCAACAGACCGCCGCGCTGGCGCAGGACTACCAGCGCGGCGGCGCCATCCCGTTCGCGGTGCTGCTGGTCGGCGCCGCCGCGCTGGCCGGGCTGCTCGACGCCGGCCGCCGCGAGCGCCGCCGGACCAACCGGATCCTCAACCCCGGCCTGCTCACCGCGACCGCGCTGGTGCTGCTCGCCCTGCTGTGGTGGGTCGGCGCGACCGTGTTCACCGACGTCCGGCTGAGCCAGGCGACCCGGCACGGCGCGGCCAGCACGGCGCTGGACGACGCGCGCGCGGCCGTCCTGCAGGCCCGCAGCAACGAGAGCCTCGTGCTGGTGGCCCGAGGCGGCGGCCGCACCTCGGACGCCGGCTACACCGCCCGGCTGGACCGGGTGCTCGGCCCGGGCGGGCTGCTCGACACCGCCTCGGCGGCGGCCGGCCCGGCCGGCGCGCTGGCGATCGACGAGGTGCGGGCGGCGGCGCTGGGCTGGCGGGACGCCCACGGGCAGCTGCGCGCGCTGGACGACGGCGGCCGCTACCCCGACGCGGTGGCGTCGGCGATCGGTACCGATCCCGCCGGTTCGCGCGCCGCGTTCGAGCGGCTGGACACGGCGCTGGGCCGAGCCCTGGACGAGCAGCGGGCGGCGCTGGACCGGTCGGCGGGTGCCGCGCGCTCGGCGCTCACCGGGCTGGCCGCCGGCCCGACGGTTCTCGCGCTGCTGGCGGCGGCAGCCGCGGCGGCCGGCATCGCGATCCGGGTGCGGGAGTACGGGTGAGCGGCGTCCAGGTCCGCCGGCCGCTGGTCTACCTGGGGGTGGGTTGTGTGCTCGCGCTGCTCAGCCTGCTGGTGCCCGGCTCCGCCGGCGGGTTCGGCACCGGCGCGGTCGTCGCGGCGGACCCGGAGCCGGCATCCACTGGCGCCGCTCCCCCGCTCACGCCTGCCCCGCGGTGCACCGGGACCAGGGACAGCCTGCGCCCGACCGGCCCGCTGCCCGCCCCCGGCGCCTTCCCCGCCGGCGGAGCGATGGCAGCAATCGTCGCCAGGGGCCGGCTGGTCGCCGGGGTGGACCAGGGCAAGTACCTGGCGGGCTACCGCAACCCGGCGACCGGCGACCTGCAGGGCGCGGACATCGACCTGGTCAGGCAGATCGCCTCGGCGCTGTTCGGCGACCCCGCGAAGGTGCAGTTCGTGGTGCTGGACATCGCCGACCGGGCCGCCGCGATCGAGCGCGGGCAGGTCGACGTGGTGGTCGACCAGTTCACCGTCACCTGTGCACGCCAGCGCACCGTGGAGTTCTCCACCGCCTACATGACGGCCGCGCAGCGCATCCTGGTCCCCGTCTCGGTCAACGTGCGCGAGGTCGACGATCTGGCCGGTCAGCGGGTCTGCACCTCCCGGGGCTCGACCACGGAGGACGTGCTGCGCGCGCTGCCGCTGCACCTGGACGTGGTCACGCTGCCGGGCATCCCGGACTGTGTCGTGGCGCTGCAGCAAGGCCGGGTGGCCGCGGTGTCCAGCGACGACGTGATCCTCGCCGGGCTCGCCGCGCAGGACCCGCAGACCAGGGTCGTCGGCCGGGCGCTCGACCAGGCGCGCTACGGCGTCGGGATGAGCCCCCGGGCGCCGGACCTGGTGCGTTTCGTCAACGCGGTGCTGGAGCGGGCCAGGGCGGACGGCAGCCTGGCGGCCAGCCAACAGCGCTGGTACGGCTCGCTCGACCCGGCGCCCCGACCGGCGCCGGCCCGCTACCGCGACTGAGCCGGCTGTCGACACGAGAGAGGTGCGCAGAGATGCCTGATCCGGCCCTCGGAGCAGCATACGTCCTGGTCAACGGGGCACACCACGAGGTACTCACCGAGCCGGACACTCCGCTGATCTACGTGCTGCGCAACCACCTCGGGCTCAAGGGCACCCGGTACGGCTGTGGCGCGACGACGTGCGGCGCCTGCCTGGTACTGGTCGACGACCGCCCCACCTACTCGTGCGACACCCCGCTCTGGGCCGTCGACGGCAAGGCGACCACCACCGTTGAGGGCCTGGGCAGCGCGGCGGCCCCGCACCCGGTCGCCCGGGCGCTGCTGGCCGAGCAGGCCGCGCAGTGTGGCTACTGCATCTCCGGGATCGTCGTGGCCGCCGCTGCTCTGCTCGCGCGGCAGCCCGATCCCAGCGAGGCTGAGGTCCGCGAGGCGCTGGACGGGCACCTGTGCCGCTGCGGGGCCCACAACCGCATCGTGCGGGCCGTGCTGGCCGCGGCGCGGGAGGGCGCCCGATGACCGCGCCGTCCGAGGCCTTCGCCGCGACGCTCGCCGGGGCCATCCCGACCGGCCGGCCGCTCGCCGACTGGGTCCGGGTGCACCGCGACGGTGTGGTGGAGATCCGGTCCGGCAAGGTCGAGCTCGGGCAGGGCATCCTCACCGCGTTCGCCCAGATCGCGGCGGAGGAGCTGGACGTCGGCCTCGCCCGCATTCGGATGACGGCCGCCGGCACGGACATCAGCCCGGACGAGGGGCTCACGGCCGGCAGCCTGTCCGTGCAGACCGCCGGCCCCACGCTGCGCAGCGTCTGCGCCCAGGTGCGCGCCGTCCTCGTCGCGGCGGCCGCCGACCGGCTGGGGGTCGCCGCCGACGATCTCGTCGTCGACGACGGCTGGGTCAGCACGCCGACGGGGGGCTCGGTCAGCTACTGGCAGCTGCCGGCCGACGAGCTGCTCGACCGCCCGGTCACCGGTACGGCCACCCCGAAGCCGACCTCGGCCTACCGGGTGGTCGGCGCGAGCGTGCCCCGGATCGACCTGCCCGACAAGCTACTCGGGCGGCCCCGCTACGTGCACGACCTGGCACCGGCGGGCCTGCTGTTCGGCCGGATCGTCCGGCCACGGTCCCCCGGCTCGACGCTCGTGGCCGCCGACCCGGCCGGCGCGCTGGCCATCCCCGGCGTGGTCACCGTCGTGCACGACGGTGACTTCCTCGGGGTGGTCGCCGAACGCGAGGAGGTCGCCGTCCGCGCGGCCGACCAGCTGCGTTCGGACACCACGTGGCGGGCGGGCGCGACGCTGCCGGACGAGGCCGAGCTGTCCGCGTTCCTCACCGCCGCGCCGGCCGAGACCACGGTGCTGGCCGAGCACGGCGAGCTGGGGGCCGCCGCCACCGTGCTGGCGACCTACCACCGGCCGTACCTGGCGCACGGTTCGATCGGGCTCTGCAGCGCAACGGCCCTCACCACGACCGGCGCGTCGCCCCACCTCGAGGTGTGGACGCACAGTCAGGGGATCTACCCGCTGCGCCGGGAGCTCGCGCGAGCCCTCACCCTGCCGGCAGACGCGATCACCGTGCGGCACGTCGAGGGGGCCGGCTGCTACGGCCACAACGGCGCCGACGACGTCGCGATGGACGCCGCCCTGCTCGCGTTGGCGGTACCGGAGCGACCGGTCCAGGTCGTCTGGTCGCGCGCGGACGAGCTGGCCTGGGCACCGTTCGGCCCGGCCGCCACCGTTCGCCTGGCCGCCCGGGTGGGCCCCGACGGCGAGGTCCGCGCCTGGCACCACGAGGTCTGGGGCAACGGACACATCTCCCGGCCGGGCTCGCTCGGGTCGGTCGCGCTGCTCGCCGCCGGCCACCTCGCCGATGGAGCGCGGATCGACCCCGCGATGGAACCGCCGCTGGCGTCCGGGGGTGGCGCGGGCCGCAACGCCGTCCCCGGTTATGCCTTCCCGGCCTACCGTTCGGTGAACCACCGGCTGTTGACCATGCCGCTGCGGACCTCGGCGATGCGGGCCCTCGGCGCGTTCGTGAACGTGTTCGCGACCGAGTCGTTCCTGGACGAGCTGGCGGTCGCGGCCGGCCGGGATCCCGTCGAGTACCGCCTCGCGCACCTGACCGACCCCCGGGCGCGCGCTGTGCTCGAGACAGCGGCGGCGCGGGCCGGGTGGGGCACGGACCGGCGTGCCGAGTCGACCGGGCGCGGCATCGGCTTCGCCAGGTACAAGAACTCCGGCGCCTACTGTGCGGTCGTCGCCGAGGTCGAGGCGATCGAGCAGGTCCGGGTGCGCCGGCTGACCGTGGTGGTCGATGCGGGGCTCGTGGTGAACCCCGACGGCGCCGAGAACCAGATCGAGGGCGGCGCCGTGCAGGCGACCAGTTGGACGCTGAAGGAACGGGTCCGGTTCGACCGGTGCGGCGTGACCAGCGACAGCTGGCAGACCTACCCCATCCTGCGGTTCTCCGAGGTGCCCTCGGTCGCCGTAGCGTTCCTCGACGCGGCCGGCAACCCCTCGCTGGGCGTCGGCGAGGCGGCACAGGGTCCGACCGCGGCGGCCATCGGCAACGCCGTCTTCGACGCACTGGGGGTGCGGGTCCGCTCGCTGCCGTTCACCGAGGAGCAGATCATCGCCGCGATGCCGGACTAGGCCTCTCGTCCCGTCTATCCCCCGCCGCCGGCACCGGGATGACGACCACCGTGATGTTGTCCCGGCCGCCGGCGTCCAGCGCGAGCTCGGTGAGGTGCCGGGCGATCAGCACGGGGCTGACCCCCAGCTCCGGCGGGGGTAGCGCGGCGGCCAGCTCGGCGGCGCCGGGCAGGTAGTTCCACAGCCCGTCGCTGCACAGCAGCAGCACCCCGGGTCCTTCGGGGCGCCAGCTCAGTACCTCGGGCTCGGCCTCGCCGCCCTGCCCGAGCCAGCGGGTGATGGCGTGTGCACGGCGGTCGGCCAGCGCGGTCGCCCGGTCCAGCCGGCCGGACTCGATCATCACGGTGGCCCAGGAGTGGTCGGTCGTGAGCAGCTGCGACGGCTCCGCACCGCCCGGATCGGCCAGCCAGTACGCCCGGCTGTCCCCGACCCAGCCGACGGTGATCAGCGGTGCGCCGTCGACACCGGCCGGGTAGTCCACCCTGGCGCAGACCAGTGTGCACGACGGGGCATCCCGGTCCCCGGTCTCGCCGAGCGCGGCCACCGCGGCGGCCGCAGTGCCGACCGCCTCCCGAACCAGCCGCTCCCCCGTCACCGCGGCCCGCCGGGTCGCCGCGTTCGAGCCGTCGCCCGGCGGCCCGTCGGCCTCGGCGAGCAGCACATCCAGCGCGGCCTCCACCGCGGCCCGCGCCGCCAGCTCCGGGGTGCGTACCGTCGAGACGCCGTCGCAGAGCACCGCGGCCGCCCCCGCCGGCAGCCGCAGCCCCAGGGCCATCGCGTCCTCGTTGCGGGCGTGCACCAGGCCCCGGTCGCTGACCCCGCCGATCGCGCCCAGGTCCGTCTCCACCCGGTCGGTGCCGTCGTCGCGGCGCAGCCCGCAGTGTGCGCAGTACTCGCCGGGTACCGGTTCCCCACAGCGCGGGCACGGTGCGGCGCGCGGCCCGGTGGCGGCCGCCACGCCGTCCGCCGTGCCGCCGCGCCGGGGGCGCACGTCGCCGCCGCAGGCCGCGCAGTACGGTTCGTCGTCGGCGACCGGCTGCGCGCACTCCGGGCACCCCACGGTCACATCCATGTGCGCGGCCGCACTGCGTTGGCCCGGTCGACCAGCTCGACCCGGTCCGCCGGGTCGGCGCTCAACCGGGCGGCCGCGCGCAGGCACCGCTCCAGGCCCAGGCGCAGCTCACGACCCCGCCAGGGGTACCCCAGCAGCGTGCTCCCCGCCGGCTCGGTGACTCCGGCCAGACCGGTGGACCCCTTCGGCGCGGTGGCTCCATTCGGCGCGGTAGCTCCGTTCGGGGGCGCTCCGTTCGGGGGCACTCCCGGATCCGGCGCGGTGGTTCCGTCCGGCGGATCGACCAGGTCCAGGGCCGCGGTCAGCAGGGCGGCCCTGGCCCGGTGCTCGGTGCCGGCGTCCAGCTCGAGCCGGCGCAGCCGGGCGGCCGCGTCCAGCAGCGCCGGCCGGCCCACCTCGGTGCCGGACCGGCCCAGCAGCACCGCCGTGACCGCCGCGAGCTGCGCGCCGACATGCTTGCTCGACGTACTGGGCACGGCGTCCAGCGCGGCAACCGCGCCGACCCGGTCGCCGGCCCGCAGGGCCACCCTGGCCCGGCCGAACGCGGCGTCGGCCAGCCCCGGGTCGGGCCGGGCGATCAGTGCGTAATACCGGCCGGCTTCGGCGTCCCGCCCGGCGCATTCCAGGGTGGCGGCGAGCGCCAGCTTCGGCGCCGCCTCGCCGGGCAGCGTCGCATAGACCACCTCGAACACGGCCGCCGCCCGGTCCAGGCCCGCGGTGCCGGCCCCGGTGCCGGCCCCGGTACCCGCCTCGAGGAGCGCGGTGAGGCCGCGGAACCAGTCCAGCCGCCAGTCCCCAGGGTGGCCGGCCGCCAGCTCGTCCAGTGCGGCGCTGGCGGCGACCGGGTCATCGGCGTCCAGGTGGGCGCGCACCAGCCGCAGCCGCAGCTCCGGGGAGAGCTCGGTGGCCGACGCGACGGCCGTGGTCACCGCGCCCCGGTCGACGGTGGCCAGGGTGGCGAGCAGGCCGGCGGCCGGGTCGGCCGGGTCCACCAGCGGCACCGGCAGCGCCCGCGCTACCCGCGCCGGGTCCGGCCGGCCCACCTCGCCGCTGCCGCCGCCGGGACCGGGACCGGGACCGGGACCGGGACCGCCGACGATGCTGTCCTCGACCAGCAGGCCGGCGGCGAAGCTGCCCCGGGGCGGGCCGAACCTGGCCGACGTGGTCGGCCTCGGCCTGCCGTCCTCGGCGGCGAGCACCTCGCGCAGCACGCCGTCCAGCTGCTCGGCCATCTCCTCGGCGGACTCGAATCGGCGCAGCGGGTCCGGGTCGGTGGCCCGCAGCAGCACCCGGTGGAACGACTCGTGCGCGTGCAGCACCGGGTGCTCGGCCGGGATCGGGCTCGGCGTGCCCGCCACGGTGGGCGACAACCCGAGCGCGAGCACGGCCAGCGAGCGCCCCACCGTGTACACGTCCGACGCCGAGGACGGGCCGTACCTGGCGATCTCCGGCGCCTGGTAGCCGACGGTGCCGAACACCGCGCTGCGCTCGTCGTCCATCCGGATCACGGCCCCCATGTCGATGAGCTTGAGCTGGCGGTCGTACTGGATGGCGTTGTCCGGTTTGAAGTCGCAGTAGGCGAGGCCGCGCGCGTGCAGATAGCCCAGCGCGGTGAGTCCCTCCAGCGCGTACGCGATCGCCTGGGCCACCGGCAGCGGCTCGTACGAGCCGTCCGGCCGGCCGCGTTGTCGCAGCAGCTGCTTAAGTGAGGACCCACCTACGTACTCCATCACGATGTAGCCGACCGGCACGCCGTCCGGGCCCGGGTGTTGCACAAAATTGTGGATCTTCACGATGTTCGGGTGGTCCACCTCGGCCAGAAACCTGCGTTCGGCGAGCGCGGCGGCCATCGCCTCGGCGTCCCCGGCGTCGAGCAGACCCTTGAGCACGACCCACCGGTCGCTGACATTGTGGTCCACCGCCAGGTAGATCCAGCCGAGGCCGCCGTGCGCCAGGCAGCCGCGCACCTCGTACTGCCCGGCCACCAGCTCACCGGGGCGCAGCTTCGGCGCGAACGAGAACGGCGTGCCGTCCCGGGGACAGCTGCCCTCGACCTCACCGGGCCGGCCGTCCCCAGCACGGCCGACCGGCTGCCCGCACCGGCTGCAGAACCGGCGGTCCTCGGGCACCTTCGGGTCGGTCATCAGCACGCTGACCGGGTCGACCACCGGCACCGGCGGCACGTCGACCAGGCCGGCGCCGAGCTGGCCCCGGGTCGGCCCGGTCATCGAGGCGCGAGCGGTGCCGCGCCGGGACGGCCGGCTGGCCCGGCCGGCACCACTGCCCGACCCGGCGACGGCGGCCGTCGGCGCCCCCACCGCGGCGGTCGCCGGCCCGACGGCGGCCGTCGCGTCCGCCCCGGCGACGGCGGCCGTCAGCGAACCCACCGCAGCCGTCTCCGCAGACCCGCGCACGGCAGCGGTCGGCGGCCCCACCGCCTCCGTCGCGGAGGACGCGCCGGTCTCCGGGTCGTCGTCCGGCTCAGCCCTATGGATCATCAGCCCCCCACACCCCGGCCGGCGCTGGCCGGGTCACCGAGCGGTCGACCACCTATCGCCCGATCGTGCCGCACACCATAAACGCCCGTGCCGGGATGCCACGTATCGGAGGGCTCGCGGCTACGGGGCCATCAGGGTGTCGATCAGGTCGTCGCCGAGGTCCTGGTGCGGACCGGTATAGCCGAGGCCGGCGTTGCGGTACCACTCGGGGGGCGCCTCGGGGTGCGGTCCGCACAGGCCGACCTTGCCATGGCCGAACGGGGCGACCAGCGCGGCGATCGACTCGTTGGTGTACCTGGCCAGCACGGTGATCCCGGTGGCCTTGCGCTTGGGCACCAGGTAGCCGCCGTCCTGGAAGTACATCTTGCGGCGCTTGCCCCGCCAGATCACCGGGATCACGGCGGGGTCGTCGGTCTGCACCGAGGCACCCTTGGACGAGTAGTACTCGTCGACCCGGCCTCGGAAGATGTTGTAGAAACCCGGTTCGGCCAGGAAGCCGCCCATGCAGATGCCGAGGTAGCGGCCGCCCTGCGCGACGAAGTCCCGGATCGCCGACTTGTCCCGCCGCTGTCGCTTGAACGCCGCGCTGTCGTCGCCGCTGCCACCGGGCTGCCCGTACAACCGGACGTCGGGGCGGGCCAGCGCGTCGACCACCGACATCGACCCCCTCGGCCCGGCGGTGATCACCTCGAAGTTCCACCGGGACGCTACGAGCAGGGCGGCCATCGCGCCGGTGTCGTCGCCGTCGGCAGGACCGGTCGAGTCGTCGCTGTACACGACGGCGACCGGCCGCTCCGTCACGCCACCGCCGCACCCTCGTCGGGCTCCCGCCGAGGCGGTCCCGCCGGTGCCAGGTCGGCCACCGGGCCGGGCTTCGGGACGGCACTGCTGGGGCTGGCACTGCTCGGGGCAGCACTGCTCGGGGCAGCACTGCTCGGGGCCGCACTGCTCGGGGCGGCCGTCCGGCGGTTGGGCGCCGCCGGGTTGCCGGCCCAGGTGGTGTGCGCGGACACGTCCTCACCCTTCATCAGGAAGGCGTTGGTGTCCAGCACGCTGTCCTCGCCCATGGTGACGCCGTAGTGCACGAAGGCGCCGATGCCGAGCGTGGCGCCGGCCCCGAGGGTGATGTAGTCGGAGGCGAAGGCACCGTCCTCGAGCGAGTGGCCCTGGATCACCGTGCCCGCGTTGAGTACCGCGTCGTCACCGATGGTGACCAACCCCTTCTCCGGGATGGCGCAGCCGTCGTCGAACACCCGCTTGCCGATCCGCACGCCGGCCATCCTCCAGAGCAGCGGCTGGAACGGCGTGCCGATCAGGCGGGGCGTCGTGTAGAACTTCCACAGCCGCTCGTGGCGCCAGAAGTAGCGGTCGTAGATCGAGCAGGACCGGGGGCGCAGCTGCTCGCCGAGCGCGGTGCGCTCCAGCAACAGCCCGTAGCAGGTGTTGAAGGCCAAGATGACCAGCGCGCTGAGCGCCACGGTGGCCACCCGGTACGGCTCGTAGAGGGCCAGGGCCACCGCGCTGAGCTGCAGGGTGATGAAGAACTGCAGGCCGCGGGCCAACAGCACGGTGAGCACGGTGCCCGCGTTGAACCAGTTCTTCCGGATCAGCTGCCGCCGCACCGCCTCCGGGTCCTCCAGCTCGCTGAACTGCGCCCGCGACGGCGTGCTCCTCGGGATCTCGAAGGGTGGCGAGCCCAGCAGGCCGATGTTCTCCCGGACCGGGCCGTCGATCGGCACCATCACCTTGGTGGCCAGCAGCACGTTCGTGCCGACCTTGGCCGAGGCCGGGAAGGCGATGTCGTTGCCGAGGAAGTTGTGCGGGCCGACCACGACCGGGTCGACTCGGAAGGAGGTGCTCGTCGTGGCCATGTTGATGATCTTCAGGCCGTCCGAGATCATCGTCCCGGTGCCGACGGTCGTCAGGTAGGGCGAGTCGTGGGTGTGCTGGGTGCCCAGGTTGGACCCGGTCTGCACGACGGGCGTCATCCGGTAGCCCAGCGCCCGCATGAAGCCGACGATGAACGAGCTGTCCCCGAGTAACAGCACCAGCAGCTGGGAGTTCGTCAAGGTGGCGATCAGCAGCTGGGCCAGGTAGCGCAGCCCGTAGAGCCGGTACACCTTGCCGGGCTGCACGACCCGGCTGAGCAGCCGCGGCACGGTCACCATCACCATGAGCCCGAGCAGCAGCACGCCGAAGAACAGCACGCAGGCGATGCCGAGCACGGCCAGGTAGAAGGCGTTGCCGCCGAGGGTCCACTCACCGTCCGCGATCACGTCGGTGACCGCCGGGACCCTGGTGAACACGAGCACGCTCGCGGTCACCGCGAGCGGCCCCAGCCCGAACAGCCCGAGCAGTTGGAGCAGGCTGAACGCGAGCCGGCGCAGCTCGCTGGACCGGTCCGGCCCGATGCCCCGGTAGTCCACGTTGGCCGGCTGCGCGGGCGTGCCGTGCCAGCTCTGCCCGGCCGGCACGCGCTGCCCGGCGCTCAGCGAGGAGCTGTGGCCGAGCTGCGCGCAGTGCCCCATGGCGGTGTCGACGTCGAGCACGGTCTTCTCGCCGACCACGACGTCGTGGCCGAGGTCGACCGGGCCGATCTGCACGACCCCCCGGACCACCCGGTAGCCGGTGAACGAGCAGTCCCGGCGGATCACCGTGCCGTCCCCGATCCGCAGCAGGTCGGTGACCACCGGCACGATCCGGGAGAAGACCGCCACCTCCCGGCCGACCTTCGCGCCGAGCGCGCGCAGGTACCACAGGTACAGCGGCGAGCCGGCGAACAGCACCATGGGGCTCGTCCGGACCAGCCAGCCGATCAGCCAGAACCGCAGGTACGCCCAGCCCCAGAGCGGGAACTCGGCCGCCTTCCACCGCCCCACCAGCAGCCACTTGGCCGCGACCGGGAGCAGGCTGAAGCCGCCGAAACTCAGCACGACGTAGACCAGCGAGCGCAGGTAGATCGACCCGATGCCGGCGGGGCCGGACAGCCACTGGAAGCCGACGTCCGCGACGAACGAGGCCAGCACCAGGAACGACACCAGGAACAGGCCCTGGGCCGCCCCGCACAGCACGTAGCCGAGGCCACCGACCCGCACCGCCGCACCGGGCGCCCGATCCGGCGCGGCCGCCGGGGCGTCCGGCGTCGGCAGCGCGCTGCCCACGGCCACGGCCAGCTCCCGGACCGTCGGGTTCTGGTAGATCTCCTTCATCGAGATCGCGGGCAGGTCGGCCTGCTTGCGGACCCGCGAGGCGAACTGCGCCAGCACCAGCGAGCTGGCCCCGAGGTCGGTGAAGAAGTGGCTGGTCACCGAGACCTGGTCGACGCGCAGGGTGGCGGCCAGTGCCTCGGCCAGCCGCCGCTCCAGCTCGGTGGCGCCCTCGACGTGCTCGCCGAGTGCGGCGCGCCGGCTGCTGGGGGCCGGCAGGTTCTTCCGGTCGGCCTTGTCGGAGGTGGTCATCGGGATGGCGTCGAGGTGCTCCAGGTACGCGGGCACCATGTAGGACGGCAGCCGCTCGCGCAGCAGCGCGTAGATCGCCTCCTGGTCGACCTCGCCGGTGTCGGTCCGCAGGCTGTAGTAGCCGACCAGCTCGGTCGTCTCCGGGTTCGGGCGGTACGTGTCGACCACGGCGGCCGCGATGCCGGGCACCTGCAGCAGCACCGACTCGATCTCGGTCAGCTCGATCCGGTAGCCGCGGATCTTGACCTGCAGGTCGATCCGCCCCTGGTACTCGATCTCGCCCTCGACGTTGACCCGGCCCAGGTCGCCGGTCCGGTAGATCCGGCCCGACGGGTTGTCCGGAATGCCCAGGAAGTCCGGGATGAACGCCTTGTCGGTGAGGTCCTCGCGGTTGAGGTAGCCCCGGGCCAGGCCGATGCCGGCGATGCCGATCTCGCCCACCTCGCCCCGGGGCAGCGCCCGGTACGGGTCGGCCACGTCCAGGATCACGATCGCGTAGCTGGGCAGCGGCACGCCGATGGTGACCGGCTTGTCCGGGTGCAGCTCGGTCCAGGTGGCCGTGACGGTGGCCTCGGTCGGGCCGTACACGTTCAGGAACCGGCGGTCCGGCCGATGCCAGCGGGCGATCAGGTCCTGCGGGCAGGCCTCGCCGGAGACCAGCAGAAAGCGCAGCTCCGGCAGGTCGTCCTCGACGGTGGCCAGCAGGGTCGGCACGCAGCACATCGCGGTGACCCGGCGGCTGGTCAAGAACTCGTGCAGGTCGAGCCCGAGCAGGCTGCCGCCGGGCGGCTTGGGCACCAGGGTGGCGCCGACTGCCCAGGGCACCCAGATCTCCTCGAAGGAGAAGTCGAAGGCGATGGTCAGGCCCTGGTAGATCCGGTCGTCCGGCTGGATGCCGTAGACCTCGGCGGCGACCCGGACGAAGTTGCAGATACTCGGGTGGTCGATCGCCACGCCCTTGGGCCGGCCCGTCGAGCCGGAGGTGTAGATGATGTACGCCAGCTCGTCGACCGGGACCCCGTGCTCGGCCTCGGTCAGCCGGGCGGAGTCGTGCTCCTCGATCAGCCAGGCGGCCTCATCGACCCGGACCAGCCGCACCCCGGTCTCGGCCAGCCCGTCGAGGTGCGCACCGGCCGCGGCCGAGGTCAGCACCGTGCGCACGCCGGCGTCCTCGACGATGTAGGCGATCCGGTCGGTCGGGAAACCGACGTCCAGCGGCACGTACGCGGCGTTGATCTTCAGCACGGCGAGCATGCCGAGGTAGGAGTACACCGGCCGGTCGAACAGCAGCGCGACCCGGTCGCCCGCCCGGGTGCCCGAGGCGAGCAGGTAACGGGCCAGCTGGTTCGCCCGCCGGTCCAGCTCGTCGAAGGTCAGGGTGAGACCGCCGGTGTCCACCGCGAGCCGATCGGCGTCGCCGCGCTCGCGCAGCCAGTCGCAGCGCTGCTCGAACAGGTGGTTCAGCCGCTCGCCCGCACTGGTCCTCGGGTAGCGCTCACTGCCGTGCGCCAGCAGCACCCCGTCGAACAGGGTCTTGACCGGCGGCATGGCCCGATCCCGAAGCGCTAGCTCCGGCACCCGGGCATCCGTCTTGCCCAGCACTTTCTGGAATCCCCCTCCGGCCCGGGGCCGCTCAGGCCGAGACGGGGAAAGTCGCGCGGACCGCGTCGCCGGCGGCGGCGGCCAGGATGTCCAACCCTCGGTCCAGTACCTGGTCGGGCGTGGTGAGTGGGGCGAGCACCTTGACCACCTCGTCGTGCGGCCCGGCCCGCTCGATGATCAGTCGGTTGCGGATGCAGGTCCGGGTGATCAGTGCGGCCAGCGCCGGGTCGACCTCGATGCCCTGCATCAGGCCGCGTCCCTTGAGCGTCGCCCCGGGGATGCCATGGGCGATCTCGGCCAACCGGTTGGTGAGCGTCGCGGCCCGGCGCGTAACATCGGTAGCCAGCTCGCCGTCCGACCAGAACTTCTGCAATGCCACGGCACCGGTGATGAATGCGTGCCCGTTGCCCCGGAAGGTCCCGGTGTGCTCGCCCGGCTCCCAGACATCGATCTCGGGACGCAGCAACAGCACGGACATCGGCAGCCCGAAACCGGACAGCGACTTGGACAGCACCACCATGTCCGGGCTGATTCCGGCGGGCTCGAAACTGAAGAAAGTGCCGGTGCGGCCACAGCCGGCCTGGATATCGTCAATGATCAACAGGGCGCCGTGCGCCGAGGCCAGCGCGGCTATCCGACGCAGCCACTGTGGGGAGCCGACATTGAGGCCACCCTCACCCTGCACCGCCTCCAGCAAAATGGCCGCCGGGGCATCCAACCCACTGGACGGGTCGGCCAGCATCAGCTCCAGCAGGTCCGCCGTGTCGACGTCCGGTCCGAGATAGCCGTCATAGGGCAGCCGGAACACTCCGGACAGCGCATTGACCGGTCCCCCACGCATTGTTGAATTTGCGGTGGCCGCCAATGCACCGTAGGACAGCCCGTGAAACCCGCGGGTGAAGGAAATGATGTTCGAGCGTCCGGTCGCCTTGCGCGCCAGCTTCATCGCGGCCTCGACGGCATTGGCGCCGGTCGGCCCGGTGAACTGCACCCGGTGATCCATCCCACGCGGCTCGAGGATGATCTGCTCGAAACTCTCGAGGAAGCCACGCTTGGCGTCGGTATGCAGGTCAAGACCGTGAGCGATCCCGTCGCCGGTGATGTAGTCGATCAGCGCCCGCTTCATGTCCGGGTCGTTGTGCCCGTAGTTGAGTGCGCCGGCGCCGGCCAGGAAATCGAGGTACTCGTGGCCCTCGGTGTCCCACACCACGCTGCCGCTGCCACCACCCAGCACCGCGTCCAAGTTTCGGCAGTAACTGCGTACGACCGACTCTCGACGTTCGAAGATCTCGGTGCTAGACACCTTTTCTTTCCCCTCTATTCAGCCACAGACCTTGCTGGCGCCGAGGCGACCGCGGACCGCGATTGCGGAATCGTCGAGGGCGACAACGACCCGTTTCGCGCCATCCGCGACACCTCACGGCCGCGACGACCCGCAGTAAAGCACCGATCCAAGCACTACGCGTCCCACCCAGTCCAGCGCAAATTAATTTACTGCCCGATCGGCTGACGCAATGTCACGCTGCGCCAACCACCTAGAACCTACCGCACGATCAAATTGCGGCGGCCCAGGTTAGGAGGTTCACTGAGACCCTCAGCGATGACTGAGGACGCAGAACTGAGCAGCACCTGAGGAGGTTCCGTAAAAGTGACCGGGAAACGGGTTCGACAGCGAGGTTACGTAACCCATTCGAGTGTTATACCGGGGGTCCCATTTAATCTGGCCGTAACCGTTCGATTTGGTGACGCCCTGAACGGGCGAACTTATCCCTGAGAATCTTCCGACTTGTCAGCATCGCAATTTGGTAACGAGTCGGACACCGTGGGTCACGGTCCGGACAACAGTCGGTAGTGCCCCGGTGGGCGTCCGTGCCGGGTCAGCGGGTCGGACGCCGGCCAAGGCGGCGCCACCACGGCCTCGACCCGGGCCGGGTTGACCCGTCAACCGCTGCCCCGGCGGGCCGTTCGCCGGACGACTCGGGGGTGCCCGGGCTCGGCACCGCCGGCGCGGGGCGGGCGGCGCGCCACCGGGCCACCGTCTCGTCGGCGTTCACCAGCTTGAGTGGCACCGACGGACCCTCCGGCACCCGCACCCAGTCGGCGATCCGGCGGTTCAACCCGGCCACGGCGTCCCGAACGGCCTGCTCGGAGGCCAGCCCCCGGACCGACTCGTCGAGCCGCTCGATCTCCTTGCGCAGTTGCAGCGAAGTCGGCAGCAGCGCGTCCGAGGACAACCCTTCCCGGCTGATGTACCGGCGCACCCACCAGAGTTCGTCGTCGGGCTCGTTCAACCCGGCGAGTGGCTTGCCCTTGCCGGGCAGGTTGTCGAAGTCGCCCCGTTCCTGGGCCATGCGGATCTGCTCGTCGATCAGCGACTCACGACGCGACCAGCGATCATTCACATACCCAGTATGCCTAGTTCCACGACACTAGTGTCGACCGCCGGTGCCGACACTTTTCACGGACTCAGAAATGGGGGTAGACGTGGGGGCACTCCTCCGTGATCCACCATCCGAAGAGTTGCTCCAGAATGTGCCGGCTCGGTGTCACACCACCCTCGGCGGCGGGATCCGGGACAGCACTTTCCAACTGCTCGGCCGGGTCGGTTCCTGGTTCCACGAGGATAGGGTGACCGCGCGCCGCAGACATTCGGTCAACGTTCGATAGCCGGCCCGACGCAGTATCTGTGTTAGGCGGTGATCGGGGTATCTACGCTGGTCAGCCCTTGGGCAGGTGGCAGGATCCGGCGAAGATCGGGCCGGGGATCACCGGGCGGCCCGGCGGGGGGTCGACCTCCGCCGTCGACTCACCGGTGAGTTGGTCCATGCAGGACTCGACCGCGCTCTCCGAGCCACCCTCGCCATCCACCCACAGGTCCAGATGGTTACCACTCGTGGAGCTCGCCCCGGAGTCCTCGACAATGGCGTAGCGCCGCACCGACGGCAGATAGAACCGGGTGCCCGGGTCGAACTTGGAATCGCTCGGGACGGCCACGGTGATCGGATCGGCATAGCTGCCCCGGCCGCCGGCCGTCTTGTGCAGGACCGGGTTGCTCACCTCGGCCGAACCCGCCGGTGTGTTGTCGTGGAACGAATAGCCGGTGAGCTCGATCGGAATCTGCCGGCCGGCCGGCTTCGCCGCCCCGGCCCCGTTCGGCGCGGCAGCCGACGACTCCCCGGTCTTAGCCGACGACTCGCCGGCCTTCGCCGACGTGCTCGGTGTCGCCTTCGCCGCGGTGCTCGAGCCCGGTTTCGCCGCGGGCTTCGGCCCCTTCGGCACCGTCGGGGCGGCGTCCTTCGGCGGGGCGGACTCCCCCGGTGCCCCCGTTGCCGTGGCGCCGGCCGGCGGGCTGGCCCCGGCCGGTGGGGCGGCCGGGGCACCCGCGCCCGGTGGCCCGGCCGGTGGCACGGCGCCTGGCGCGTTCGGGTCGGCCGGCGTGTTCAGCGCGTTCGGGTCGGCCGGCGGGGCCGACGCGGTCCGGTCGGCGCCCTGTGCCGAGGTGGCATCCCCGGCCGGCCCCCGGCTGGAGGTCAACATCGCCACGGCAACCGACGCCCCGCCGACCGCGAGCACGGCGACGAGCGCGATGACCAGCCGCCGCGACCGGGTCCGGGTGCGCTCGGCGGCCAGCCGGTTGGCATGCCTGGCCAGTCCTGGTGTTCGGGGAGACACCAGCATGGTCCCTTCTGGACGGGGTGAAGGACGGCGCCGGCCGGACCACTCGGCGGGTCGTGCGCGGGGAGCACCGAACGGCGGCCGGTCGCCGGCGCGCTGGGGAGCTCACGCCGACGGCCACAGATTAGACAGCCGGCCGCCGCGCGGGCCGGATTATGAGTGCCGGCCGGACCGTGAGACGCCGGTCGGCGCATCCCGGACGTCGAGTTGCCAGGGCGCTGGGCCGTGTGGCGTAACCCGATCCGCCGGATGCCGCCTCACCTGCTCAGGAAGCCGCCCTGCCCAGCGAAAGGGGCTAGAGCGTGTCTCCCAAACCATTCAGCCGGCGTCGTGGCGCCCAGGCAGACACCTCGCGGCGTTGTCGTCGCCGCCGGTCCAACAACGGGACCGGCGACTCCTCCGCCTTGCGATGCGCCCACCTGGACACCACGCCACTCGGCATAGGATTGAGAGACACGCTCTAGTCCCAAAGCAGCTCGACCGAACCGGCGGCCCAGCGCACCCGGGTCAGGTCGGCGACGATGAGGTCGGCGTCGGCCAGCCCGGCGGCCGGCGTCGTGGTGCTGACCGCGACGCAGAACGCGCCGGCCCGCTTGGCCGAGGTGACCCCCGCCGGCGAGTCCTCGAACACCACGGTGCACCCGGGCTCGACGTCCAGCGCCCGACAGCCGGCCAGGTAGCCCTCCGGCTCCGGTTTGCCCGCGCGGACGTCCTCCGCGGTGATCACCGGCGCGACCAGGGGGCGCACTCCGAGCGCGGTCAGCTCGGCGTGCGCGTACCCCCGGGTGGCCGAGGTGACCACCCCCACCGGCACCCCGCTGCCGTGCACCGCCCGCAGCAGCTCAACGGCCCCAGGCACCGGCGCGGCGGGCTCGGTGGCGTAGGACATCGCCTCCGCGAACAGGGCGTCCACCGTGTGGCGCGCGTCGAACAGCCCGCGGTTCTCGGCCAGTACCACCCGACCCGGCCGCCCGGCGAACGACGCCACCAGCTCCCGGTCCAGCGGCACCCCGTGCGCCTGGAACAGCCTGGTCCAGGCGGCCTGGCTACGCCGTTCCGAGTCCACCAGGGTGCCGTCCAGGTCGAACAGTGCCGCCCGGAACACCCCGCCACCCCGTCCCGCCGGCACCGTTCCCCTGGTCATCGCACCTTCCGTCACCGCGTCGTCCGTCCTGGCGTGCTCGGTCATGGCGTTCTGTCTAGGCCTGCCGTGTCAACGCGCGGTCGACGAGGCGGGTTCCGGTGCGGGTCGCGGTGCGGCGGCGCCGGCCGCGGCCACCGAGGCCAGTACCGCGAGTACCCCGAAGCCCACCAGCACCACGGCGAACGCGTCGGCGGGCGCCAGCCCGGCGCGCGCGGCCAGGTACCCGGTGCTCGCCACCGCCACCCCGACCGCGCCGCTGAGCTGGGCGTTGGTGGTGATCACCCCGGACAGGTCGGCGGCGTACCCGTCCGGCAGCGCCGACGTCATTGCGCCGATCAGGGAGTTCGCGCTGATCCCCAGCCCGAGGCCGCCGACTCCGAGCAGGGCGAACAGCGGCGCCCCGGCCAGGCCGCCGGCGAACAGGTAACCGGCCACCGACAGGTAGCCGCCGGCCAGGATCAGGCAGCCGACCCTCGGCGCGGCCGCCAGGTACCGGGCCGGCAACCGGGGCAGCAGCGGGCCGGCCAGCCCGAACGCCGCCACCCAGGCCACCATCGCCAGCCCCGCGTACGCCGGGCTCCGGCCGAGCCCCTGCTGCAGGTACAGCGCCACGACGAACAGCAGGGCGAAGTAGGTCAGCGTGGTCAGACCGTGCGCCAGCAGGCCGAGGCGGACCTGGCGGTGCCGCCAGAGCGCCGGCGCGACCAGCGGGCGCCCGCCCCGGACCGCGACCCGGCGCTGCAGCGCGGCGAACCCGAGCAATGCCGGCGCACTGGCGGCCAGGCACAGCCAGGCCCAGGCCGGCCAGTGCCGGTCCGGGCCGAGCACCAGCGGCAGCACCAGCAGCAGCACGGCACCCGACAGGGCGGCCACCCCGGGCCAGTCCAGGCCGCCGGGCCGGCGGGGCGTCTCGGGCAAGAGCCGCCGCCCGGCCAGCAGCAGCGCGAGGCCCAGCGGCACGTTGATCAGGAAGATCGGCCGCCAGCCGGTGCCGAACAGGTCCGCCGCGATCAGCACCCCGCCGAGCACCTGGCCGGCGACGGCGCCACCGGACAGCGCGATCGCGTAGTAGCCCAGTGCGCGCACCCGGTCCGGCCCGGCGAAGTGCAGCTGGATGCCGCTGAGCACCTGGGGTACGAGCAACGCCGCCGACGCCCCCTGCACCACCCTGGCCAGCAGCAACCAGCCCAGCCCCGGCGCCAGGCCGGCCGCCAGCGAGGCCACCGTGAAACCGAGCAGCCCGACCAGGAAGACCCGGCGCTGACCGTGGGTCGCACCCAGCCGGGCCCCGGTGACCAGCAGCACGGCGAACGCCACCAGGTAGCCGGCGGCCAGCAGGGCCACCTGCCCCGGCGGGGCCCCGAATCCGGCGGCGACCGACGGCACCGCGATGTTCACGATCGCGTTGTCGACGTTCGCCATGAACTGTCCGGCCAGCAGTACCGCCAGCATCCACCACCGCCGCGGCCCTTGGCCGCCCGCTCGACTGCGCACAACATCGATCGTGCCGAGCTGGGCCGGGCCGGGCTGGCGGATATCCGCCGTCACGATTTCGGCCGGCGCGCGCCGAGATCGTCACTACGGTCGGCCCGGCCCACCGAGACAGCTGTCCGGTCGATCTCGGTACCCGCCGAGCGGGAGGTATCAGTGTCGGCTGAGTCGGAAGGCCCGCCAGGCCGCCCACACCGACGGCAGCCGGCTCAGCTCGGGGTGCGCCTGCCCGACCATGTCCAGCAGCGCGCGCGGCGCGGGGTTGACGTGTGCGCGGCCGTCCAGCACGACGGTCGGCACGGTCTCGTTGCCGTCGGCCACCGACCGGACGAACGCCGCGTGCTCGGGGTCGGTCCAGATGTTCTGCCACGCCACGGGCACCCTCGCCTGGATCAGCGCCCGGCGCAGTCGGATGCAGAACGGACAACCCGGCCGCCAGTACACGGTCAGCACGGGTGCGGCGATCGAGCGGGACTCGGCCATCCGGCACCTCCTTCGGGGAGCTCAGGTCTCAGGGGACTCGCCCCTATCCTCGTCCCAATGTTCGGCGGCGGACCCGCCGCCCCTTGAGTGCGAGGTGCAGGTCCAGGCGGACCAACCCGTCGGAAAGGTCGCTGCCCAGCAGCCGGGAGATGCGGTCGAGCCGGTAGTACAGGCTGCTCCGGTGCAGGTTCAGCCGCGCCGAGGTGGCCTGCGCGTCGCCGCCCAGGTCTAGGTAGGCCTCCAGCGTCCGCAGCAGCATCGGTGCGGAGGTGCCCGCCCCGTCCAGCGGAGCCAGCGCCGCGTCGCTCAGCCGGTTCGCGCCGATCAGGTTGCGGTAGGGCCCGAGGTCCGACCAGCTCGAGTGCCGGTTCAGCGCCGGGTCGAGCGCGGCGAGCTCTGCGGCGGCGAGCGCCTGGGTGCGGGCCTCATGGGCGGCGTCGAGGCCGAACGGCCTGGGCTCGCTCAGCCCGAGCGTGAGCGCGCTCCCGGTCGTGAGACAGCGGGTGACGACCTCCGCGATCTGGTCGACCAGGCCGTCGTCGCCGGGGCGGTCCGCGCCGCGGTGCAGGACGACCGGCACGTGGGTGGTGGACACCGAAGAACCCACGTAGTCCGGGGCGGCCCGGAGGATGGGGGTCAACGCTCCGGACAGGGTGCTGAACTCCCGCGAGCGCAGCGGCCGGATCCCACCGTCGCCGGGGTCGGCGGCGACCGCGGCCAGCAGTTGGACGGTGCCGTCGACGATCCCCGGCACCGCGACCGCGAGCTGGCTGCAGGCCTCGGCCTGCCCCTCGTCGAACAGCCGGCGGACCAACCGGTCGACGTCACGGCCGCTCGCGACCGGGTGGCCCCCGGACCCGACCGGGATGTCCAGCAGGTCCGCCATCGCGCTCGCCGCCCCCCGCAGCGCGGCGAGATCGGGCGCGGTGAGCTCGCCACCCGACCCGAGCATCCAGAGGTACCCGAGGCATCGGCCGCGCCGCCGCAGCGGCACGCACAGCCGGGCCGACATGCCGATCTCCGGGTTCGCCGGTACGGGGATCGGATCATCGGCGGCTACGTCGATGTGCCGTTCCTCCCACTCCCGGATCTCCGGGGCGACGTGGCGCAGCAGGATCGAGGAGATCCTCGCGGCGTCGGCGTCGTCGCGCTGGGTGCTGTAGGCGATGAGGTCGCCGTCCATCCCGTCGATCGTGAGACTGCGCCCCAACCGGGCGGCGAGCGCGTCGAGCTCGTCCTGGACCTGATCGACGACCATCGCGCTCCCTCAGATCCGACTGCCGTTCCTACCAGTGTCGGGGTCAGCCGAGGTACTCGGTGCCGAACCAGCCGACCCAGCGCCGCTGCCCCCGGGTCTCGACCGCGCGCGGTCGGTAGTTGCGCCGGGTCCAGCCGACCGCGTCGGCGACCGGGTGCCCGGCGAGCACGGCCATGCAGGCGATTACCGTGCCGGTTCGGCCGGTACCACCCATGCAGGCCACCTCGACCCGCTCGCCCGACCGGGCCAGCCGGTAGGCGTGCTCGATCAGTGCGGCGGCCGACCGGTCGTCGCGCGGGGTGCGGAAGTCGGGCCAGTCGACCCAGTCCGAGGGCCAGTCGGGGCGCCACGCCGGCTGGCGGCGCAGTAGCCGGCGCGCTGGCAAGCCGGGCGGGTGACCCAGGTACAGCCCGTAGCCGGGCAGCGGCCCGGCCGGCAGCGGTTCCCGGCGGCCCCGACCGCGCAGCGGCGTACCGTCGGGCAGCTGGATCGCGCCGGTCAGCTGGTCACTCATGCCCGCATGATGCCGGTCGGCAAGGCCGCTAGTTGGTCGGGGAGCTGTCCAGCCGTTGCGAGCCGATCACGGAGAGCAGCTCCAGCTTCTGGTAGCCCTCGCTGCCGGGTACGGCGGTGAAGATGAGCAGGGCCTGCGCCCGGTCCTCGTTCACCAGCACCTGGCAGTCCAGCTCGAGGTGGCCCAGCTCGGGGTGCAGGATCGTCTTGTGGTCGCTGTTGCGCACGGCCACCTCGTGCTGGTCCCAGAGTTCGGCGAACTCCCGGCTCTGCTCGCGCAGCAACCGGACGAGGTCAGCGGCCCGGGTGTCGTCGCGGCGCCGGCCGAGCACCACCCGCGACATCGCCACCAGCATCCGGCTCTGCCGCTCGTGGTCGTCCTCGGGATAGCGCCGCCGCTCCGCCGGGTCGGTGAACCAGCGGTACGCGGCGCTGCGCGACGGGCCCGAGTAGCTCGTCTGGTTGCCCAGCAGCGCGACGGCGAGCCGGTTCTGCACCAGCGTCTCGCCGAGGTCGGAGACGCACGTCAGCCGGCCGGCGAAGTGACGGTGGTTGTGGCAGTCGCGATGACGGTCGCGATGACGACGGTGGCGCCTCGCTCCGGGGCGGCGACCACCCTGGGCCGCAGCCCGGCGGCGGCGACGGCCTGGACGGTGCTGGGGGCCTGCCGGGCACTGGTCTCGACGAGCAGGTGCCCGGCCGGGGCCAGCCAGTCCGGCGCGGCGGCGGCCACGCGGCGCAGCACGTCGAGCCCGTCCCGGCCACCGTCCAGCGCTGCCCTCGGCTCGTGCAGGCGCGCCTCGGGTGGCATCAGCCCGATCGACTCGGTCGGTACGTAGGGCGCGTTGGCCACCAGCACGTCGACACCGCCGCGCAGCGCATCGGGCAGCGGCTCGTAGAGGTCGCCCCGGTACACGTGGCCACCGGCGGCGGCGAGGTTGCGGCGGGCGCAGCGCACGGCGGCGGCGTCGATGTCGACGGCGTGCAGCTCGATCCCGGGCACGGCGGCGGCCAGCGCGGCACCCACCGCGCCAGAGCCGCAGCACAGGTCCAGCACGACGGCGTGCGGCGGGGTGAGGGCGGTGGCCTGGGCGGCCAGGAACTCGGTGCGCCGGCGGGGTACGAATACGCCCGGGTCCACGGCGATCCGCAGGCCGAGGAACTCCGCCCAGCCGAGCAGGTGCTCCAGCGGCACTCCGGCGACCCGGCGCTCGACCATAGCGGCCAGCTCGGCCGGGGTGTCGGTGGCGGCGACCAGCAGCCGGGCCTCGTCCTCCGCGAAGACGCAGCCCGCGGCGCGCAGCCTGGCGACAACGCCCGACCGGTCGCGGGCCGACGGTGCTGTGGTCATGGGAACCCGCGACACTACCCGGTTCACCGGCGCGGCGGAGGCCGGCGCGTGGCGCTAGCCTCGGCCGATCCAGGGCATCGTGGTCGCGGCCACGGTGAGGAACTGCACGTTCGCGTCCAGCGGCAGCCCGGCCATGTAGAGCACGGCGTCCGCCACGTAGCGGACGTCGAACGTCGGCTCCGGGCGCATGGTGCCGTCGGCCTGCTTGGCGCCGTTGGACATGCCGGCCGTCATCTCGGTGGCCGCGTTGCCGATGTCGATCTGCCCGCAGGCGATGCCGAACGGCCGCCCGTCCAGGGACAGTGACCTGGTCAGCCCCGTGATCGCGTGCTTGGTCGAGGTGTAGGCGGCCGAGCCGGGGCGAGGCATGTGCGCCGAGATGGAGCCGTTGTTGATGATGCGCCCGCCGGCCGGGTCCTGCCGGCGCATCAGCCCGAACGCCGCCCTGGCGCAGAGGAACGAGCCGGTCAGGTTGACGTCTACGCAGGCCCGCCACTGCGCCACCGACACCTCGTCGGGCGGGCCGGCCGGACCGAACGTACCCGCGTTGTTGAACAGCAGGTCGACCCGCCCCCAGCGGTCCCGGACGGCGTCGAACAGAGCGGCCACCGAGTCCTCGTCGGCCACGTCGGTGACGACCGGGAACGCGCTGTCGTGCGCGCCGGCGGTGTCCCGCAGCGGCTGCTCCCGGCGACCGGCCAGCGCGACCTGGTAGCCGGCCCCGAGCAGTGCGGTGGCCACCGCGCGGCCGACGCCGGAGCCGGCTCCGGTGACGACCGCGGTCCGGGCGTTGTTGGTCATGAGCACCTCAGCATTCAGTGTGGTGGATCCGGGCTGTCCCGTCGGCGGTGGTCATGGGGTGTGAGTGGCCAGGTCCAGGGCGTAGGCCGGCCACCAGGCCCCAGCTCTCGGCTCGCCGGGCCGGCAGGCACCGTCCGATTCGCCGGGCCGCTTGATCCACAGATAGGCGTCCACCCGGTCCCGGCCGGTGTGCTCGGTCGGCGCGGCGCCGAGGGCGCGGCCGGGCGGGTTACAGAAGGCCGGCCCGTCGTCGGTGGCGCCGGTCAGCGGGCCGTTGCCGTTGCGGCTGGTGTCGATCACGAAGTGGGCGCCGCCGAGCGCGTCGGAGATCTCCGTGCCGTAGCTGACGTTCTCGTCGGTGGTCCGGAAGTTGGCCACGTTCAGGCTGAACCCGTCCGCCTCGGCCACGCCGCTGCGCCGCAGCGCGTCCGCGACCTGGCCGGTGTCGGTGACGAAGCCGGGGTTGCCCGCGTCGAGGTACACCCGCAGCGGGCCGGCGTCCTTGACCCGCCGTACCGTCTCGGCCAGCAGCGCCGCCCGGTCGGTGCCCGCCGCGTTGTGCCCGCAGCCATCGATCTCGTGCGGCACCGCGTCCGGCTCCACGATCACCGTGGCGGCCCGCCCGGCCAGCCCGTCGAGCACCTTGCCCAGCCAGGCCCGGTAGCGCTCGGCGTCCGGCGCGCCGCCCGCCGAGAACTGCCCGCAGTCCCGACCGGGGATGTTGTAGAGCACCAGTAGCGGCCGTTGCCGGGCCTTGCCGGCGGCGTCGACGAAGCCGCGCACCTGCCCGGTGACCTTCGCCGGGTCGCCGGTGGCCCACAGCGGGACCGGCTGGTCGGCGAGCTTGCCGAGCTGGTCGGCGTCGGCGGCGCGGCCCTGCTCCCGCCAGGTCCGCACCTGGGTCGGCGCCGGGCCGGTCGGGTCCACGAAGAAGCCGGACGGCGAGGCGATCACCTGGCCCGGCGGAGCGGCACCGGGTGGGCCACCGTCGCTCGGCTGCCCGGCGTCCCCCGGCCGGCCGCCCGAGCCGCAGCCGGCCAGCACGACCGCCAGCACGGCAACCAGCCCGGTCAGCGGACCGGCGCGCCTGGTCATCGCGGGACGAACCTCCGAGCTGGTCAGGAGCACTACGGGACCCGGACCCAGCGGGCTACCGAGGGCACGCCGTGGGTGTCGGTCACGAACAACATATAGAACCCGGACGGCACCAGGGACTGCTCGGGGGGCACCCGGACGGTTACCGCGCCGTCCTTGCGGACCACGTCCAGGGCGACCGAGCGCTGCTCCACGTTGGTCACGTGGGTGGCCGCGCCGGGCCGGATCAGCCGGGCGGTGGCGATGTTCGCCGCGTCCGGGCTACTGAAGTCCGCCGAGCTGCCCCTGGCCAGCGTGTCCGGCCCGGCGGTGAGCGTGGGCCGGGCGCCGTGGAACAGGTACGGCGGGCGGTAGATCTCGATGCGCTGCTCGAAGGTCCCCGGGGTGAGGTCCTTGGCGTCGCCGAACAGCGCGTCCGAACCGAGGGTGATCACCTGGCCGCCGGGCAGCAGCAGCGCCTCGCTGTGGTAGTTCCGCCCGACACTCGGGTCGGCCGCCTCGGACAGGGTGTTGCTGTCCGGGTGGTATATCCGCGAGACGTGGTTGTCGGTGCCGTTCTTGCCCCGGTAGTCCGCCGATCCCCCGGTGATCAGGGTCGTGTCGTCGGGCAGGGTGACCAGGTTCGGGTAGCGGGTGCCGGCGGGCAGGCTCGGCCCCGGCACGTAGTGCGGGTCGCGCGCGCCGAGGTCGACCGTGTCGATCCGGCCGGTGCTGCGCGCCGACTCGCCGACGCCCCCGCCGCCGACCAGCATGATCTTCTGCTGCTGTACCGGGCCGACCCAGCCCGAGCCGGCGGTCTCCAGCAGGTCCGGATCGCGCAGCCCGGGCACCGGGGTGAACTGGTTGTTGGACAGGTTCCACAGCCCGGGCGCCCGGCCGGCCTGCGCCGGGCCGTAGCCGGAGTTCGCGCCGGAGTAGAACAGCGTGTCCGGCCGGCCGGTCTGGAACAGCGCCGGATAGGTCGGGAAGTAACGCCGCAGCTCGGGGCGTTCGGTCCAGCGCTTGGTGGCGGGGTCGTAGGTCTCGTTCTGGCCGTCCAGGATCTGTCCGACGTCGTCGAGGCCGGACACCGCGAGCACCTGGCCCCCGGTGAGCCCGGTCAGCGTCGGGTACCAGCGGGCGTTGTGCATGTCCCCGACCCGCTGGTAGCTCTCGGTGACCGGGTCGAACTCGTAGCTGTCCGGCAGGCCCTGGTAGTCCTGCTTGTCCAGGGTCATCTTCTCGGCCAGCCCGTAGATGTTGCGCAGGTCGGGCCCCTCCAGCCCGGCGACGGTGTACTGCGCGCGCTGCGCGGGCACCCCGGCAGGGCCCTGGTCGACGGCCTCCACCCAGACCCGGGTCTGGCTGGCCGTCACCGTCGGCGGGCCAACCGGCGGGACCACCTTGACCGCCGGCGGCAGCGTGAAGTCGGCGATGGCGCGGTAACGCTGCCCGGTCGGCGCGATGAACTCGGTGCCCCGGGGGAACGTGCGCGCCGCGCCGTCCGGGAACTCGTTCTTCACGGTCATCGCTCCGGCCGCGTGGGTCACCGCGCCGTCCAGCAGCTCGTACCGCTTGGTGCCGCCGGCGACCAGCAGCTTGCCGTCCGG
>Ga0137415_10000369_pt1 | contig 42117 bp, 33 predicted proteins | sample CZODoug3_1_1_16f_FD_183082 | JGI IMG/M metagenome (GOLD analysis project Ga0137415, IMG submission 183082) | Vadose zone soil fungal communities from Angelo Coast Range Reserve, California, USA - CZODoug3_1_1_16fungal (Hybrid Assembly) | ecosystem: Environmental > Terrestrial > Soil > Vadose...
CGGCCAGCGAGTGTTTGTTAAGGAACATTAAAGAATGGATGTTCTTCGTTCTATACTGTGCGGCCATGGGGCGTGTGAAGACGGAGTGGAAAGGAAAGTAAAGATGAAAGCTGCAGACTTGAGGCAGAGATTCGCCCGCGGAGTTAACCAGAAGGTGCGGTTCGGATTGTACGCGTCAGTGGCGGCGGCGAGCTTTCTTGTCGCGCGGGCGTGGGCCGGGCCGGCGAGTGAGGGAACGGCTACGAAGGCGGAGGTCATTTCTGAAGAGGCCGCGGTGCGTGTGTCGCCCAACTACGCACTCGAGGAGCGATTTCTGCCGGATCAAGTCAGCAAACTGGTGTTTGACCTGGCGGTGACGCCGCACTGGTTCAGTGAGTCCGACCGGTTCTGGTATAGCTACCAGACGACGGAGGGGACGCGGTACTACATGGTGGACCCGGTGAAAAAGTCGAAGACTCCGCTATGGGACAACGCCAAGGTGGCGGCGGCGCTCTCGACGCTGACGAATTTCCCTTACGACGCGCAACATCTGCCGATCAAGCGGCTGAAGCTGGTGGAAAAAGATACCCGGATGCGGTTTGAGGTGGAGATTCGAAAGAACGCGGTGGTGCCGAACGAACCAAAGAAGGAAAAGAGCCAGGAAGACATTGAAGAGCAAGGCAAGGAAGGAGAGACAAAGCAGGGGGAGCAGCAAGGGCAGGCGACGCAAGCGACGGGACAGCCGGCGGAAAAACCGGAAGATACCCGGACGATTTATTTTGAATACGACATGGCAACGGGGAAAGTGACACGGCTAGACAATTTTGAAGCGCCGAAGAAAAAACCGATGTGGGCGGCGTTGTCACCGGACGGGAAGACGGTAGTATTCGCGCGCGGATTTAACCTCTATCAGATGGATGGAGAAAATTACTCGAAGGCGCTGAAGAAGGCGGGGGACGCGAGTGCGGTGGAAACACAAGTAACGACGGATGGCGTGGAAAAATACAGTTATGCGCGGGTGCTACTGCCCGAGCAGGAAGAGCAACTAAAGAAGATAGACAAAGGCGATACAAATAAGGCCGGGCCACGGACACCGGCAGTGACGATTCACTGGTCGAAGGATTCGAAGAAATTCGCGCTGGAGCGAGAGGACAACCGCAAGGTGGGCGACTACTGGGTGATTCATTCGCTGGCAAATCCCCGGCCGATCCTGGAGGCGCGCAGCTATCCGCTGCCGGGCGAGGCGAATATGCCGGTCAGCGAAATCGACATCTTTGACGTAGCGAGCAAACAGCGCGCGGTGGTACAGCCGAAGAATTTCGTGGATGAAGTGCTGACCATTTCCGACGCTCCGCAGATGGAGCGCGACCGTGAAGAATTGCGCGAGGAGCAGGAAGAGAACCGGCTGAATCCGACGCCGCTATCGCGCGTTAGCCCGCGGTGGGTGGCGGACACGTCGGACAAGTTGTACTTCACAAGCCGGAGCCGGGATTTCCGGCACGTGAACATGGAAGTGGCGGACAGCGCGACTGGCAAGGCGCAGAAACTGATCGAGGAAAGCTCGAATGTGTGGATGTCGCAGAAACCGGTCCGGCTGGTGGAAAACGGAAAAGAATTATTGTGGTGGTCGGAGCGGGACGGATGGGGGCACGTGTACTTGTATGACGGACAGGGGAAGCTGAAGAACCAGATTACCAGCGGCGAATACATGACGGATCAGATCGCCGCAGTGGATGAAAAAACGAGGACGCTATACTTCACGGCGAACGGACGCGAAGCAGGAGAGGATCCTTACTACACGCATTTGTACCGCGTGGGGCTGGACGGGAGCGGGTTGAAATTTCTGACGCGTGGGAACTTCACGCACGCGGTGAGCTGGCCCGATTCAGGCAAATATTTCGAGGACACGTACTCGAGGGTGGATACGGCGCCGAAGTCTGTGCTGCTGGACGGACAAGGAACGCAACTGGCCGAGTTGGAGACGACAGACGTGTCGCAATTGATGGAAGCGGGATTCAAGTATCCGGAGACATTCAAAGTGAAGGCCGATGATGGCGTCACGGATCTTTACGGAGTGATTTACAAGCCGTTTGATTTTGATGCGAGCCGGAAGTACCCGGTGATCGAGTATGTTTACCCCGGGCCGCAGGTCGAACAAGTGACCAAGGCGTTTTCACCGAAGAGTCCGAACGTGCCGCTGGCGCAACTGGGGTTTGTCGTGATGGAGGTGGGCAACCGCGGAGGAAGCCCGCAGCGGGACAAGTGGTACGACAGTTTTGGCTACGGGAATTTGCGGGATTATGGATTGGCGGACAAGAAGGGGGCGGCGGAGCGGTTGGCTGCAACGCACCCTTATATGGATTTAGGACGGATGGGGATGTGGGGTCACTCGGGCGGCGGGTTCATGACGGCGGCGGCGATGCTGCAGTATCCGGAGTTTTACAAGGCGGGATGGTCGGAATCGGGGAACCATGACAACAACGTCTACGGCAACACGTGGAGCGAGAAGTACCACGGGGTAAGAGAAGAGACGCAGAAGGACGGGACGCAAAAGTTTTTCTACGAGATTGATAAAAACTCCGAGATCGCCAAGAACCTGAAGGGACACCTGATGCTGACGACGGGGGACATGGACGATAACGTGAGCATGGTGAACACGATGAGGGTGGCGGATGCGTTGATCAAAGCAAACAAGCGCTTTGAGATGCTGGTGTTCCCCGGAATGCGGCACAGCTACATGCCCATCAACAGCTACGTGATCGTGGCGCGCGGAGATTTCTTCAGCAAGTGGCTGCTGGGGAGCTCGGAAAATGGAGCGGACATCATCGAATTGCAGAGGGCGAAGCAGGCGACGGCGAGCAAAAAGTTGAAAGAGTAGGCGGGATCGAGACAGGAGAGAATCCGGAGGTGCGGAATCCTCCAAGACTAGAGGGCTGCAGCAAACTCTTGAGGCAACCCCTTGCCGAGCAAGGCGGCATCACAGAGAGGTAGGAATGGGCCGGACCTAGCAGGAGGGGCAAAGTTGTTGTTCGGCCTGGCCTTTCGTTCAGGGTATAATCGGACGTTCCGAACCGCAGGGAGTCAGGTAGAATCCCCATCCTTCGGCGGACTGCGGCCAGGAAGCCCAGATTCGAGAGAGAGGTGCAGTTTGCTCGGTACTTCGTTCATAGCACCCGTAAGACGGTCGGCTCTATTCGTGATGACCGGAATTTTTCTGCTGAGTGCGACGCAGAGCGACGCACAAATCTTCCATAAGAAAAAGAAGGTCAATAAGTCCACCAGCGCGGAGAACACCGCGGAGCCGGACAAGATTTTGTATGACAAGGCCATGGATGACATCAAGCACGGGCGGCAGGAAGTCGGCCGGCTAAACCTGCAGACGCTCATCAACACGTATCCGGACAGCGACTATCTTGCCAAAGCCAAACTGGCCATAGCCGATTCATTCTACAAAGAGGGTGGAACCGCGAATCTGACCCAGGCTATCCAGGCCTACAAGGATTTCGGCATTTTCTTCCCCATGATGGAGGAAGCGGCCTACGCGCAGTTGCAGGTGGCCATGACGCACTACAAGCAGATGGAGAAGCCGGACCGCGACCGTACGCACGTGCGGGCGGCCGAGGAAGAGTTCCAAGTGTTTCTGTCAAAGTATCCGAACGATAAGCTGGCGTCGAAGGCGGAGCAGCACCTGCGCGAAGTGCAGGAACTGCTGGCGGAGGGTGACTTCCGCATTGGCTACTACTATTTCGTGAAAGAAGACAAGAAGGCCGCGGAATCCCGGCTGCGAGCGGTGGTGAGCCGTTACCCCCTCTATAGCAAGTCCGACCAAGCGCTGTGGATGCTCGGGAACATCTGGCAATCCACGGAGAAGAAGGAGCTCTCCGCTCCGTACTACGCGCGGATCGTGCGCAATTATCCCCTGTCGCCTTTGGTTCCCGGCGCCAAGACCCGATTGAAGGCCCTCGGAGTGCCAGTGCCGCAACCGGATCCGCAAGCCGTGGCTTGGATGACCGCGGAACAGAATGCGCCGCGGCAGCATGAGGCGTTCATCAGGAAACCGCTGCGAATCGTTCAGACAGGCCCAGGGCAAGAGCTGCAAGCGGCTTCGAGATTCGGGAAACCAACGATGACGCCGGAGTCGGAGAGTGAAGCGGGAATTGATATTTTGAAAGGCGGGAGCCAAGCGCGAGTGGGTGGGGGTGGAACGGGAATCGTGGCGGAGGTAACCCCGGGGGGCCCGGGAGCAGTAACTGGAAGCGCGGAGAACGTTGCTCCGACAACGGATGGAAACGAAGCAGCGCCGGCGACGGCGCAACCGGACCCGAATGCTCCACCGGCGACAGCGGAAAAACCTGCGGATGGTGCAGCGGCGGCCAGAACCGCCGACGGCGCGCCGAAAACGGATGCGACGACTGCCACTGCCGGCCAGGCAACCGACGCTCCCAAGACAGACGGGGTAACAGCACAAGACGCAACACAAGCTGGAACAAACGGAAACAACAAGAAAGAATCGACCAGCAAGAAAAAGAAGGGTCTGAGAAAAATCGTCCCCTGGTAAGCTTTTACAGTAGGGCGAAAATTAAGAGAAACACAGTGGGGCGAGGCTGCAGAAATGAGGCCGCGCCCTTTGTTTTTAGGGGTATTTGGCGTTTGACGGGCGCCGAAACCATAGTATTCATTTCCGACACACACCTACCCCGTTGAGATTGACGCGCGCGCCAGCGGGTGCTCCAATACATGGAAGCAGGTGATTTGGCATGGCTGCGCGTTAAGTGTGGCCCAAACGGGCGGAGAACCGTCGGAGGACGTTCGGTGGCCAAGATTCTGGTGGCGGACGACAACAGTAACATCCAAAAGATGGTGGGGCTGGCCCTCAAAGATCACGGCATTGACGTGGTTGCCGTGGGCAATGGCGAGGCAGCGGTGCGGAAAATCTCCGATTTGCGCCCCGACCTGGTTCTCGCCGATGTGTTCATGCCTGTGCGGAATGGATACGAAGTTTGCCAGTACGTGAAGATGGATCCCTCCCTCGCTCATATCCCGGTGATTCTGCTGGTGGGCGCGTTCGATCCACTCGATGAACAAGAAGCGCAGCGAGTTGGAGCGGATGGGGTGCTGAAAAAGCCATTTGTTCCACCGGATCCGCTGATTTCGATGGTGAAGTCCGCATTGCAACGCGCGGGAGTAGCCCAAGGGAATGCCGGTGCAGCAAAGACTCCAGTGCCAGAGGTACTGAAGGCCACGGATCTGCTCACTCCAAGCGTTGCGAGTGTGCCGACAGTGGAAAGCTTCCCATTGCCCATGCCTTCCCATGAGCCAGCAATTGCACCCCTTGAGCAGGAAAGTTTTGTGGACGAGGTTGCAGAGCGTCCAGAGCCAGTGCGAATTGACAGCGGCTCGCAACCGGTAGCATTTGGGAGCCTGTTGGAAACCACCACAGATGAGAAGGACGACGAGCTCGGTTATCTGCAGCAAACAAATTCCGAATTAGCGACGGAGCGCGATTGGCGCGATCCGGATTCAGCCGAATTGGAAGAGGAAGCTGAAGAAGAAAAACCACCTGCACCATGGCGGCACGAGGAAGCGGGGAGTTACAAGGACACCGGAACCACCAGTGGAGCAAAGGATTGGCGCGCGGGCAGTTTCGAGCAGATCCTGGCAAAGAAGATTCCAGTAGATTCGTGGACGCCGGTGGAGGACAAACCAGAACTGGTTGAGACGGCCCCCGCAGCAAGCAACGTTGTAAAGGAAACGCCAGCAGCACCAACCGTTATCGCAAAAACATCACCCGTTACGGGAACGATTGCGGCTGCTCCATTTGGGAATGACCCGTGGGCAGCGGCAAGGTCACCTGTTTCACCGGAAAAGATTTCGACGGACACCGCGACGGCGGTGGAAGAAGTCGCGCGAGTAAAACAGAGCGAACCATCTTCTCCGGCTGCGGTGGTTGCCAATGTACCAGAGGTGAAGCAAGCCGAGCCGCCAAAGACCCCCAAAGACTCGTGGTTTTCCGTGCCGTCAAATCCCTGGAACGCTGAGATTGAGAAGGCCAACAAACTGGCATCGGCGTGGGATGCAGCGGCTCCCGTAGGCACTCCTCCTTCGGGAAGCAATGGGACTGAAAAAGCTGCCGAGGCCGTCAGCGAAACGACTCAGCTGGTGATTGAGGAAGCGGCTTTGCCCGCAGGGGCGGTGGAAGCCATCCGCGAAGAAGCGGCGCAAGTTGCCGAGGATGCGACTCAAAGTGCTGAACAACACGCTGACGATGGAAGAAGCTTTTACGCGCCGGAGGCGCTCATAGAGCCTCCGGTGGCGGCCCCTGAGGCAACCCCGAGCATGGACGACCTGGTTGCCAGAGTGCTCGCGCGGATGAGTCCGGAGGTTTTGCAAGCGGTTACACGAGAAATCCTGAAGCCCGTCGTGGAAGCGATGGTCAAGGAAGAGATGAAGTTGAAGAAGTCGTAGTTCCCTGCCCCATAGGTTCGGCGCTCGTCAACTGTTTCTAATCATAGAAATTAAATATTTGTTTGTGGAGATGTGTCCGGCCGAATTGACGCAGCCGCTTTTCCCCTCGTATAGTCGAACATTACTCTGAAGGCTTTCCACTTATCGAGAACGGGCGGCCCGAAACCCGCCTGGAGTAAAGAAGAACGGGTCTAAACACCCGCCACTACAAGGGAGAAGCGCACCGGATGGCTCGCGAGATCGCAAAGGCGTATGAACCCCAGCAGATCGAACCACGGTGGGCAGACTTCTGGGTAAAGGAAGCACTGTTCAAGGCGGATGCGAATGCACCGGGGCCGGTGTTTTCGATCGTGATTCCACCACCGAATGTGACGGGTTCGCTGCACATCGGGCACATGCTGGACCACACGGAGATCGACATCCTGACACGCTGGCACCGGATGCGGGGATACAACACGCTTTATTTGCCGGGAACGGACCATGCCTCAATCTCGACGCAGCGGGTGGTGGTGAAGCAATTAGCGGACCAAGGAATCAATTACCGTGAACTAGGCCGCGAAGAATTCCTGAAGCGGGTTTGGAAGTGGAAAGAAGAGTCGGGCGGAATAATCACCCGGCAGATGAAGCAGATTGGCGAAAGCTGCGACTGGTCGCGGGAGAGGTTTACGCTGTCGCCCGAGTTGTCGCGCGTGGTGACCGAAGTTTTTGTGCGGCTTTATGAAGAGGGGTTGATTTACCGAGAGAACCGGCTGCTGAACTGGTGCCCGGTGTGTTTGACGGTCCTCAGCGATTTGGAAGTACTCCACGAGGAGCGGCTGGGGCACCTGTGGTACATCAAGTATCCGGTGGCGGGAACGAAAGAGTTTCTCGTGGTGGCAACGACGCGTCCGGAAACGATGCTGGGCGACACGGCTGTGGCGGTGAATCCGGAAGACGAGCGGTACACGCAGCTCGTTGGGAAAAAAGCGTTGCTGCCGCTGATGAATCGCGAGATTCCGATAATCGCGGACTCGATGGTGGACCGCGAGTTCGGGACCGGCGCTGTGAAAATCACGCCAGCGCACGATCCGAACGACTTCGAGGTGGGGCGGCGACACAAATTGGCAGAAATTGACGTGATGACCGACGACGGAAAGATGAACGCGGCGGCGGGCGTTTACGCCGGGATGGACCGTTTCGAGGCGCGGAAGAAGATTGTTGACGACTTGAAAGCGCTGGGGCTTCTGGAAAAGATCACCGAGCACACGAACGCCATCGGATTGTGCGAACGAAGCAAGACTATTGTCGAGCCGCGGGCTTCCACTCAGTGGTTCTGCAGGATGAAGCCGCTCGCGGAGCCGGCCATCGCGGCTGTGGAGAGCGGCGAAATCCAAATCATTCCCGACAACAGGCGCGAGGAATATTTCAACTGGATGAGGAACATTCGCGACTGGACGCTGTCGCGGCAGCTTTGGTGGGGACACCGGATTCCGGCGTGGCATTGCGGCAACTGCAAGGAAATCATCGTGGCTCGGGAAGCGCCCGCAAAGTGCTCTAAGTGCGGATCGGCAAAGCTGGAGCAGGATCCGGACGTGCTGGATACATGGTTTAGTTCCGGTTTGTGGCCTTTTTCCACGCTGGGTTGGCCAGCGGAGACGGCGGATTTCAAAACGTATTACCCGACCAGCTTGCTGATCACCGGCTACGAGATTCTGTTTTTCTGGGTAGCGCGGATGATCATGCTGGGCCTGCACTTCACGGGAAAAGTTCCTTTCCGCAACGTTTACCTTCATTCCATAGTTCGCACGCCGGACGGCGAGAAGATGTCGAAGTCCAAAGGCACCGGAATCGATCCGATCGACGTCAACCGAAGATACGGGACGGATGCCATGCGTTTTACGCTGGCAGTTACCGCCTCTGTAAACGACGTGGTCTGGACCGAGGATCGCATTCAAAGCTCGCGGAACTTTGTGAACAAGATCTGGAACGCGGCGCGATTTTTGTTCGTGAATTTGGACAAGTTTGAAGAGGGTGGCGGGAAATTGGAAGAGCTGGCGGCGCCGGAGGTGCGTGTGAAGGCGCCGTATGCTTATAGTGGCAGCGTCCCCCTGGTGGATGCGTGGATGTTTGCACGGCTGGCGGCGACCGTTGAGCTGGTGAATGAGGCGCTGGCGACTTACCGGTTTCACGAGGCGGCACAGGGTGTGTACCAGTTTTTTTGGGGAGACTTTTGCGACTGGTACATCGAGTGGGTCAAGCCGGAATTGCAGAGCGCGGACCGCGAGCGAGCGACGGTGGCTTGGAAGAACTTATTCGCGACGTTCGATGCAGCGCTACGGCTGCTGCATCCGTTCATGCCATTTTTGACGGAAGAACTATGGCACCAGTTGCCGCAAAAGGCAGGAGCGAAGTCCATTGCGCTGGACCAATTTCCAGAAACTCAATCCCGTTGGAAGAATGTGGAAGCGCAAAAGAACGTGGCGTTGATTCAGGAAGTGGTAACCGCGCTTCGCACCATTCGGGCGGAGTTGAAGCTCGATCCGAAAAAGAAAGTGCAGGCGGACTTTTCGACAGGTGATGCTGCCACAAGTAATTTAGTCGAGACAAATCTTAGGGCCATTACAAGATTCGCCGTGCTATCGGAACTGCGAATTGCTCCGCGGCAGACGTTTCAAGCAGGAACCGAAGCGCAGCGTTCGACGGCGCTATATGACGTGCGTATCGCGTACTCCGATACTGTGGACGTGGCGGCGGAAAAAATCCGCCTGAAGAAAGAGACTGAGGGTTTGCAGAAAGCCGTCGCGTCGAAGGAAAGGCAGCTCGGGGATGACACGTTTCGCAGCCGCGCGCCAGAAAAAATCATTAAAGGACTGGAAGCTACACTTGCCGAGCAGCGCATTGAACTGAAAAAACTGCAGGATCGGCTGGCGCAGCTGTAACAAATTTCATAGTGCTTGGGGTCCCGATGGATTGGAATACGCCCTACATTGCGAATCTAGTGCGCCGCTCGCTGGAAGAAGATATTGGCATGGGGGACGCGACGACTGAAGCGGTAGTACCACCACAAGCGACAGCCCGGGCACACATCTTGGCCCGGCAGACACTCGTTTGCGCTGGATTGCCGATCGCCGAAAAAATCTTCCGGGCACTAGATCCAGAGGTCCGAGTCGTTTTTCCGCACAACGATGGTTCTTTTGTGGAGCCCGGCGCCGAGATTTTGCAAGTCAAGGGGAATGCTCGCGCGATCCTCGGCGGCGAGCGGACAGCGCTGAATTTTCTGGCGCATCTTTGCGGAATCGCCACGCTGACGCGGCGCTTCGTGGGACAACTGGCGGAAACGAAGACGCGGATTCGGGACACCAGAAAAACCACGCCAGGTTTGAGGGCGTTGGAGAAATACGCGGTGAAGACCGGCGGCGGAGCGAACCACCGGTTCGGACTCTATGACGCAATTCTTTTGAAAGAGAATCACATCGCGCTGGCTGGGGGAATCAAAGCCGCGCTGGACAAAGCGCATACCCATGTATCGCCCAAACTGCCGTCGCCGCGCGCCGCAAGCGCCTACGATGCCGCGGGACTGGACCCGGAAGTCGTCGGTCCAGGGCCGCTGCCGGTGCAGGTTGAAGTTCGCGATCAGAAAGAATTGCAGGAAGCGCTCGAGGCTGGGGCGGAAGCAGTACTGCTGGACAACATGACTCCGGAACGCGCGGCAGCGTGCGTGAAGATCGCTCGCGGCATTCGCGCAGAGTGCGTGATTGAAATCTCCGGGGGCATCACCATGGACAACGCGCGAGCTTACGCGGAGGCCGGCGCCGACTTTCTTTCTTCCGGGATGCTCACACACTCGGCGCCTGCCGCGAACCTCAGCCTGCTTGTGGACAGCATCGAGGAAACGTAAGCTTAGGCGGCGCAGAGGGCGTGCGAGATCCCGATGACTCAAGAATCCTTACCGGGCACCACCGACCGGCGGCTGGCGGGGTTGCTTACGCTGCTGGCGGAAAATGCCACCATCGTGATCAGCGGGGCGCGAATCGCCAAGGAAGTTGGCGTTTCGCGGTCAATGGTGTGGCAATGGGTGGAACGGCTGCGCGAATTAGGCGTGAAAGTGAAGAGCCACGCAGGCACTGGATATTTTCTTGAGCAAGTCCCCGATATTCTGGCTCCGGACATTCTGAAGCAAAGGCTGAAGGGCAATCTTTTCGGGAAACGCATTTTTCATTTTTTCAAAACGGATTCGACGAATCGAGTAGCGCTGGAATTGGGTCATGACGGTGAAGCGGAAGGGGCGGTAGTGCTGGCAGAGGAGCAAACCGCGGGGCGCGGCCGGGCGGGACGCACGTGGCATTCCGAACGCGCCGCGGGAATTTATGTGACTTTGCTGCTGCGGCCGAGATTGGCACCGGTGCAAGCGCCCCTGTTGACCATGATGGCGGGACTTTCCGCGCATTCCGCAGTACAGGCTGTGACGGGGCTCGCGGTGGACCTGAAGTGGCCGAATGATTTGCTCATTCGCGGAAAAAAGGTTGGCGGCATTCTGACCGAAATGCACGCGGAGCCGAATCAGGTGCGCTTCGTGATTGTGGGGATTGGGTTAAACGTGAATCAGGAAAAGTTTCCCGCAGAGCTTGCCAATGTGGCGACTTCTCTGCGCGCGGAAACGGGTAAGCCGCAAGCACGCATGGAGCTGCTGGTGCGGTTGCTGCGCGAATTCGAGAGCGATTACAATCGTTTTCTGCGGGAAGGGGTGGCCAGCGTGATTGCGCGCTTTGAATCGGTGTCGAGTTACGCAAAAGGCAAACGCGTGCGCGTAACCAACGGAACCGAGAGTTATGCCGGGACGACCGCAGGACTCGGGCCGGAAGGATTGCTTCAAGTGGAACGGGAAGACGGGCGGATCACGGCGGTAATTTCAGGCGACGTCACGGAGGCGCGCTAGATGCTGCTGACCATTGACGTGGGGAACACCAACTCGGTGCTGGGCGTTTTTCGCGGCGAGGATCTGATTGCGAATTGGCGTCTGACGACGGCTCGCGAGCAGACCATCGACGAATATGGCGTGTTGACGCGAAATCTCTTCACCCTTGCCGGGCTGGATTGGAATGCGATCACCGGTGTGGCGATCAGTTCGGTGGTGCCGCCGGTGAACCGGACGTTTGCGGAAATGTCGCGAATCTATTTTGGGAAGAAGGCGCTGTTCGTGGAAATGGGTGTGAAGACTGGGATGGCCGTGCTGGTGGATAACCCCTCCGAGGTAGGCGCGGACAGGATTGTAAATGGTGTGGCGGCGTTCCATCAGTACGGCGGGCCGTGCATCGTGGTGGATTTTGGGACGGCGATCACATTTGACGCTATCTCCGCGAAGGGCGAATATCTCGGCGGAGTCATCGCGCCAGGACTGGGGATTTCGTCGGAGGCGTTGTTTGCGCGGGCTGCGCGACTGCCGCGGGTGGAGATCAAGGACCCTGGGAAAGTAATTGGGACGAACACCGTGACGCACATGCAAGCGGGTTTGTACTACGGCGCGGTGGACATGGTGGACGGCATGCTCGCGCGCATGAAGAAAGAACTTGGCGAAGACGCAACCGTGGTTGCGACCGGCGGGCAAGCCAAGCTTGTCTCCAAAGGCTCCAAACACATTCAACACACGGATGAATTTCTCACACTGAAGGGCCTGCGATTGATCTGGGAGAAAAACCAGCCCGCGGAACATGGCAAGAGCGCAGCAGCGGGGCCGGCAAAAAAGGCGCAGAGTTAAGGCGCGGAAAGCAATTCTTCTGGATTGAGGCTGTCGCTCAGATATCAGAGGGCGCTCCCACCAACGAAATGGACGGCTGGAACTACTTCAATTACTTTACGGAAATCGAAGAATATTTCTGGAAGAAACGCGGGGCGCATCTATTGGTATCGCCGCTGGATTGGGCGATCATGGAAGCGTGGCAGAAAGCCGGGGTGCCGCTGGAAGCGGCGCTGAAAGGGATCGACAACGCGTTTGAGAGCTATCAGAGGTCGCGGCGAGGAGCGGGCAAGCCTCTGAAGAATCTCGCTTATTGCACGGATGCGGTACTTGAGGCGGCCGAAGAACAGCAAGCGGCGGCTGCCGGTAGCATGCCAAAAAACGAGCGCGCAACCGCCAGAGAAGCGTTTTCGCGACATGAAGTTAGGGCGTATTTTGCAAAGAATGTAGCGCATTTGAAATCCGCCTCAGAAAAACAATTGCCGCAACGGCCGGAGATCGCAGCGCGGCTGAGGGAGACTGCGGAATCTCTGAACTCCAGTATGGTGCTGCTCGATACTCCGGCGACGCTGGACCTGGAAGATGTGGAGCGGCGGCTGACGATTCTGGATGAGAAGCTGCACGCGCTGTTGATGAGCCATGCACCGGAAGAGCTGATGCTCAAGATCCAGCGCGAAGTGGACGGGCAATTGTCGACGTACCGACGAAAGATGAAAGCGCAGCAACTGGCGATGGTAGAAAAACAATACATGCAAAAGCGGCTGTTGGAAGAGTTTGGAATCCCGCGGCTGAGCCTTTTCTACCTAACGTAACTAGTCTAAATTAGACTACTCAGTTCCTACGACAAGGCAGCCGCAATATATCCCGTTCCCAGACCGGCCAATTATCATAGAATAGGACAATAATATGCCTGATGAGTTAAGATTATCGATTGAAAAGCTCATATACGGTGGTGACGGTTTGGCACACGCGGATGGAAATACCGTTTTCGTGCCGTATGTTTTGCCCGGAGAAGAGGTGCGGGCAAACGCGAAATCGAAAAAGAAAAAACTGATCTGGGCGGAATTGCTGGAGGTAATGTCGCCCGCGGAAGTACGCGGAAAAGCAAAGTGCGCTCATTTTCAAAAATGCGGAGGCTGCCACTACCAGCACATCCCCGCGGCCGAGCAGTTGAGGCTAAAGAAAGAGATTTTGCGGGAAACTCTTTCGCGCCTCGGCGGCGTCTCGTGGGATGGCGCAATTGTGGAGCATTCGGCGGAACCGTACGGCTATCGAAACCGGGCGCAATGGGCGGTAAGAAGCGGAATGCCCCGGGCGCTGGGATATTTCTTACCGGAAAGCTCCGCGATCGTGCCGATCGATGAATGTCCGGTGCTGTCGCCGCAACTTGCGCACACATTCGCGCAACTGCAAGAAATGGCGCGCTCCGGAAGATTGCCCGAAGGCATCCAGGAGATCGAAGCTTTCGCCGACTCCGCGGACGACAAAATTGCGCTGAATGTGGCGTTTGAGAAATTTACTAAGCCTGCTGCGGAGCTGGCGACTTCCTTTCGGGAGGCTTTGCCGAAGATTGAAACTTTGCTGCTTCTGGACCAGAAAAAGAACCGGTTTGAATTGACAGGGCCGGGGTACTTGACGCACGAAGCGGGTGGATACAAATTCCGCGTTAGCCACCTTTCCTTTTTTCAGGTGAACCGCTTCCTGATCGAAGATTTGCTGAAGACCGTCACGACAAATGCACACGGTGAGCTGGCGCTGGATCTATATTCGGGAGTCGGGTTCTTCACTTTGCCGCTAGCGAAGTCGTTTCAGAGAGTGGTGAGCGTGGATGCCAATCTTGCCGCGACACGCGATCTCTACGCCAATGCGGAGATGGCAGGCGTCACCATTGTTTCACACAACGAACACGCGGAAGAGTTCCTCAAGAAGACTGACGAAAAACCGGAGTTTGTGGTTCTGGACCCGCCGAGAGCAGGATTGGGCGCGCAAGCTGCCGAAAAGCTCGCCGAGCTGGGACCCAGAGAGATTGTGTATCTTTCCTGTGATCCATCCACACTGGCCCGTGATTTGGCGGTATTGACATGCTCATCCAGGAAACCCACAGAAATCACCGGGCCGAGCATCCGCTATGAAATCACTGAAATGCATTTGTTCGATTTGTTCCCGCAGACGTTCCACATCGAAACGCTTGTGAGGTTGCAAAGAGTGTTATGAGACTGCCGGCCGTTGCGATTGCCGCGGCATTTGCCAGCGGCCTCCTGCTCGGCCTACATCCTGCGGTGGCGCGAAATGCTGCATCTTCCCTGCTTCTTTCCATTTTATTTGTGGGCATTACTGTTCTCCTTCTCTCCGGGATCCTCTTTGTGAGGATCGGGCGTCTCGTTTTTGCCGTCGGTGCCTCCCTGCTTAGTTGGGCAATGCTGGGACTTCTAGGAGTTTGCATCGCGGAACAGCCGCGGAGTGCAGACCATGTGATCTCGCTGATGGAACGAGGGCAGGTCCCTTTGAAGATGCCATTGAGATGGCACGGCCACTTGCGCGACGAGCCAGCCCGCCTGCCCTGGGGTTATGGATACGAAATCGAACTTTCTGGCGTGGAGTTTGAAGCGATGCTGCATTCGACCCAAGGCGGGTTGCGACTGAGCTTCACGCCGCGTCCGGATGGAGAGTGTCCGCCGGACCTTCATGCGGGAGAAGAAGTGGCAGTTTTGACGGAAGCAAAGAGGCCGCAAGTTTTCAGGGATGAAGGCGCATTCGACAGACGCGCATACCTGGCGCAACAAAAGATCGATCTGGTGGCTACTCTGAGAGCGGCAAAGCTAATCGAGCGTATCGGCTTGCCAAGTCCAACTATCGGTACGCTTCTAGCTAAAGCACGAAAACGACTGCGCGATGAAATTGACGAGCTATTTGCGGGCACTCCGCAGGTCGCGGGCGTGTTGCGGGCAATGCTTCTGGGTGACCGGAGTTTTGTCGACCGGGCGGAAGCGGCGGATTTTCAGAAGACGGGCGTTTTTTCACGTGCTCGTTGTGGCCGGCTTGCACGTGGGGGCCCTCGCGTTTGCGCTCTACTGGGTGGGAAGAAAGCTTAGGCTCTCTCGGGTAGGGACTATGCTCTTCACGCTCACGATACTCGGTGCTTATGTGGCTGTGGTTGAGCAGCGCGCTCCTGTTTTGCGGGCAGCGCTGATGGCCGCGATGGTGGTGCTTGGAGGATTTTTCTTCCGGAGATTGGAACTGCTCAATTCCGCGGCGTTGGCAGCCGTGATTCTGTTGGTGGCAAAACCCCTCGCCCTGCGCGATTCGAGCTTTCAATTGACCTTTGTGGCCATCGGGTGCATCGCGGGCCTGGCACTGCCATGACTTGAAAAGACGGTGCAGGCGTATGTGCGGGCGCTGCGAGGCTGGCGCGACGTAACGCGGGACGCTGCTCACGAACCACGCGCAATTCAATTCAGAATCGATCTGCGTTCTCTGGCGCAATGGATTTCTGTTCGTCTGCCGTTGCGATTGGGAAAGCCGGCGGGCGATATTGTCGCTGGCGGATTGTCATTGACGTTTCGCGTGTGGGAGTTGCTGGTCCTGACAGTGGCGTTGCAAACCGGAATGTTGCCGCTGATGGCGCGCGACTTTCATCGCATACCTTTGTCTGCTCCAATTGTGAACCTCGCGGCGGTTCCGCTTACAGGGGTGGTTGTCCCACTCGGCTTTCTAACGTTGGTTTGTGGATTGATTTCCCCGATGGCGGGCAAGCTTCTATCGGCTCCACTTGCATGGCTGACGGCTTAGCTCTTGCACGTTGTGCAGCGGTTCGCGCATTTTCGGAGTTGGAGTTACCGGATTCCCGGGCCGCCATTTTGGTTGATTATGTTGTTTTTTGCCGCGGCCATTCTGCTGGCCGCAGAGACGCAGTTGAAGCACCTGCTGAAGAGAACCATGCTCTGGGGATTGCGTATGGCATTTATGGCGTGCGCTCTGACGATTGCGATCTATCCGTTTGGGGAGAAGTGGACCAAGGGCAAGCTGGAGCTTACGGTTCTCGATGTAGGCCAGGGCGATTCGCTTTTGTCGTGTCTCCTGGCGGCAAAACTCTGTTGATCGATGGCGGGGGAGCGTTCGGCGGATTCCCCGGTCGTGAAGAGCACAACGGTGTCGATCCTGGCGAAGAAGCGGTGTCGCCTTATCTGTGGTCTCGCGGATTTCAGAAACTGGATGTTGTTGCGCTGACGCACGCACATCAAGATCATGCAGGCGGGCTTCTTGCAATCCTGGAAAATTTTCAAGTTGGGAGAGTTTGGATCGGGCGGGAAGTTTCCTCACGAGCTCTTTTGCGACTGGAAGAACTAGCACGCGAGCAAAAAATCCCCATCGAACATGAGCTTCGCGGCAAGACTATTCACTGGGACGGCGTGGAGGGAGACTTTTTGTGGCCAGAGATCGCCCCTGAAGAGGTCGCACCTTCCGCGAAGAATAATGATTCGCTGGTGGTGCACTTGCAGTTTGGCAGCCGAAGCATTCTTCTGCCAGGGGACGCTGAAAAACAGGTGGAACGAGAAATCCTTTCGGAAAACTCTGCGAAAGCAATGCATTCCGATGTACTGAAAATCGGCCATCACGGCAGCAAGAACTCCACGATGACGGAATTCCTCGCGGCCGTGCGGCCGCGCTTCGGCATCATATCAGTGGGCGAAGACAACCCTTATGGACATCCCAGCCCGGAGCTTCTCGAGCGTTTGGAGAATGCGGGAATGCGCGTCTTCAGGACCGATCGAGACGGGGCGGTGCATGTTTTGACAGATGGCACGCGGCTGGAAATCACCTGCTTCGTTGCCTGCCCAGCTACGACAAAAGCGGCAGTGTTAGTGCATGGGGAAGCGCCACCTCAGCAGCAAAACGAAAAGAAGGAATAAGAAACCTACGGCGGCCTGCCATTCGTGGTTCTTTCTGTACTGCGCCAAGGAGAACGAACCGGTGGAGTCGCCAGGGAGTTTTGCGGCGGTCAGGCGTGGGATAAAAAGCGGGACCACGCGAGCGTATTCCTTAAAAGATGCCCCATGGCGCATGTGGAGTTCATGCGCTTCGCGCCGCATCACGATGGAATAAAACACCGCGAAGTAAACGATCAGAATTGTCGCGGAGATCCACGAGCGCATGGCAATTCCCGCGCCCAGAGCCAGGACGGCGCTGCCCAGGTAGAGCGGATTTCGCGTGTAAGCGTACGGACCGGTGACGGAGAGAATTTCCTGCTTGTGAAGATAGCCGGCAGCGTAAGCGCGCACCAGCAGACCAGCAATGCCTATTAAAGCGCCCAGCAAAATCCAGCCGGGCGTCGGCTGGGAAAACCAAAGGACGGCAATGGCCAAGGGATATCCCAGACGTACGCGCCAACGCACAAAAAAATTGCCGGCCGTGCTCACCGGCGAACCTCAACCAACTGGTTGACGGCGTTGAAAACTGTGTCGACGTCGATTTCCAGGATGGAAGGAGCGGGCTGGCCGCCTCGCTTGTAGGTGGTCAGTGCATGCGGACTGCGAAGAACAGTGTCGAGTTCAGAGACGTTACCGGGATGGTTTCCCGTGCGATACGGGCCGTTTCGTGCCGGGTACGTCGGGCCAAAAATGGCGACAGCCGGCGTTCCAAGAGCAACGGCCAAATGCAGCGGTCCGGTGTCACCACCGACGATGCAGACGGCGTTGCGGAGGAGAGCCATGAGCTGGCTGAGCGAACCATTGTATGCGATGGGGTCGGCTTCCCCGCTGGCTGCTTTGACCGCAGAAACCAGATCTTCCTCCCCGGGCCCATAGTTCAGAACGCAACGCATTCCGAGAGTGTCCCGGATTTTCCCGCAGAGCGTGCCGTAGCGATCCGGCGGCCAGCACTTCGAGCGCCAGCCGCCAGCGGGACTTAGTACGATGTACTTTTCGATCCCAAAACCTCTCAGAAGCTGCACCACGAAAACTTCCTGAATCGATGGGACTGTGAGAGCGACTGGGGCCACACCGTTTCGAGCGCCCGCGCGTAATGATAGTTCTCCATTCTGATCGGCAATATGAGTTTTGGTGACACGAACGCGATCTGTGTAAAGGATCGGCACACCAAACTCGCGAATTGTTTGCGAGGAAAATCCAACCCTTCGCGACACAGCCCCAAAGAACGGCAGTGCCGCCGACTTCCACAGTCCTTGGTAATCGATAGCGATGGTGAAGTGTCGTTTGCGGATTCGTCCGATGATTTCGCGCAAGGATTCGTACGAGCGCGTGTCCGTCTCCCAAATCTCCGTTGCCAGTGCGCTGCTCTCGACCAGCTCTTTCCAGCGAGGATGCGTTAGCCAAACGATTTCAGCATTCGGGAAGGACTCGCGCAGGCTGGCAACGGCGGGAAATGTGTGGACGATATCTCCGAGCGAGCCAAGACGCACTACCAGGAAACGCGGCTCAGGCATGCGGCGCCTTGCGAACGGATTCGAGGAATTCTCGCGTTGAATGATCCTTGGGGTCACCTACGATGGCCACGCGCATGCCTAGCCGCCTAGCGACCGCGCGCTCGGGCACAGTCTCCGTGGTGTAGTCGGTTCCTTTAGCGTGGACGTCCGGGCGAAGTTCTTCCAGGAGAGCTTCCACGTTGGGTTCCGCGAAGAGCACGACGTAATCTACACAGCGAAGCGCCGCAACGAGATGCGCGCGGGCGTTCTCATCTAGGATGGGGCGGCCTGGCCCTTTGAGATGGCAGACACTGGAATCGGCATTCACGCCCACGACGAGAACGTCCCCTTCGCGCCGGGCACCTTCGAGATAACGGATATGACCGACGTGCAGCGTGTCGAAGCAACCGTTGGCAAAAACGATTCGCCGGCCGTGGCGTTTGTGTTCCGTAAGTTTTTCGCGCAATGGATCTAGCGCAATGATTTTTGAAATGGCTTCGCGCACCATCTAGGAGCCCGCTCCCGATGCTTCTCCACGGATAGCGTTGAGAAGTTCCTCGCGCGAAATGGTGGCAGTGCCTCGTTTCATGACCACCAAACCGCCCGCGATGTTGGCAATGTGGGCGGCTTCGAGCGGAGATGCCCCGCAGGCGAGCGCGAGGGTGTACGCGGCCAGAACTGTGTCGCCGGCGCCGGTAACGTCAACCGCTTGATCACTTCCATGAACGGGGATGTGTGTGAGGCGATCGCCTGCCTCGAAAAGGGCCGCGCCGTGGCTTCCACGGGTAACCAGAAGCGATTGCAATTTCATCTCGGAGAGAGTAATGCGGCCAGCTCGAGCAAGTTCTGCAGTGTCTTGACCGATGGCCGTGCGATGCTCTGCCTCAAGCTCGGCTTCGTTTGGTGTGGCGGAGGTGATGCCCGCCTTTGCGTATCGATGGAGGTGATAGCGCGCGTCGAGCGTTACATGCAAAGCACCATTGCGCTTCGCGGCTGCCTGCTGCACTAGTTCCGGAGTTGCAACGCCGAGCCCGTAATCTGAAACAGCAAGCGCGTGAGCCTTGTGCAGATTTGCGGAAAGCCGTTGATAGAGCTTTTTGCGAATGGCATCCGGCAAAGGCGATTTCGGTTCGTAATCGACGCGCAGAACCTGCTGCCCGACGGTGTGTGCCCAGCCAGCGAGAAAACGGGTCTTGGTCGGCGTGCTCCAGCCTTTCACCCGAAAGATTCCGGAAACCCTGACTCGCTGGCGGCGGAAGTGAGCGATCAATGCATCTCCCGGGGCGTCATCTCCGACCGCGGTGACGGGCAGAACGCGGGCGCCAAGCGACGCGAGGTTGTTGGCAGCGTTCGCTCCGCCGCCAGGAACGACCTTGGTTTCGCGATGTTTAAGGATCAGAACTGGGGCTTCGCGCGAGACGCGGGAGATTTCTCCGTATTGAAATTCGTCGGCCACAAAATCACCAAGGAGAACAATCGTTTTCGTATTGAACTGCTCGACACACTCGCGTAAGGCGAGAAGGTCGACAGACGTTGACGCTGACTCTTGCGTTCGCTGACGCTTCATTTTTGTTGCCTCAGAATCCAGTCTGCCGCTTGCGCAAGGTCTTCCGCGACAAAGTCGGGCTGCACGGGCCACTTCTCTGCGTGCCAGGCAAGTTCACCTTCGCCGTAGCCTGAGCGCACAAGAATACTTCGCGCGCGGGCGTTTCGAGCCAGTTCCACGTCACCATAACGATCACCAACGACGAAGGACCGCTGCACATCGAGCCCGTGCTCCCGCGCTGCGCGCTCCAGCATGCCGGTTTTTGGCTTGCGGCAGCCACAGTTTTCGGCGGAACTGTGAGGACAATAATAAATCGCATCGACGTTCGCGCCCGCCTCCGCAAGTTGTTGCGTCATCAATTCGTTCACTGTATGCACGAGCGATTCTGGAAAATACCCGCGGCCGACACCGGATTGGTTGGTGACGACAATGACAGGCAAACCCGCATCGTTCAGGCGGCGAACGGCAGCCGCGACAAAGGGAAACATACGAAAACGGCTGGCGTGATTCAAGTAGCCCACTTCCTCGGCGATGGTCCCGTCGCGATCGAGGAAAACGGCGGGACGCAAAAGAGATTGCTGCTCAGGCACGCTGCACCTGGATCGAGGAAAGCCACGGTCTTGCGGCAACCTGCACCATGCCGGCCGTGATTGCGGTCATGCACCGATGATCAGTCGGACAGCGGCGCAGAAAACAAGGACTGCAGTAAGGCTTTTGCTGAATGATGCTGCAGCGCGGCGTGACGGGAGCCGTCCCAAACGGATCCGTGGGGCCAAACACCGCGACGACAGGCAGGCCTACAGCAGCGGCAACGTGCATGGCGCCAGAATCATTGCCAATGAAAAGATGGCACCGGGACAGCAGCGCAGGCAGATCGGAGATTGCGGTTTTTCCGGTGAGATCGATCGGAGGTCGGCGCATCTCACCGGAAATTGCTGTCGAGACAGTTGCTTCGCCCGCGGTCCCAAACAGAATCACGTCGGCATTCGCCTCGGATTGCAACCGATTTGCCACCTCGGCAAATCGCGATGGCGGCCAGCACTTTGCCGACCCGTACGAGGCTCCAGCTCCGATAGCGATGCGCACTGCGCCCTGGCGCACGCCAGAATTGCTAAGAAATTCTTCGGCTCTCCGGCTTTTCTCTTCTGGAATGCGTAGACTGATGAATGACTCTTCCGGCACGGAATCCAGCCATCCGGCGCGTCGCAGGAGTTCCAGGTAATAGAACTTTTCATGCGCGGGGATTTCTCCATTGTGGGGGACTGGCACGGCTTTGGTCAGAAGAAAGGTGCGGCCGTCACGCGCGTAACCGATGCGCTCGGGAATCTTCGCTCGCCAGGCCAGCCAGGCAGCATCGAACGCATTTTGCAGCAGCAAGGCGGTGTCAAACTTGTGCTGTCGAAGCTCTAACGCCAGCCGTTCACGGCCAGAAAGTCCGGCATATAAGGCTTTCGGATCGTACGGGATGAGTTGATCGCAAATCCCTTGATCGCGGTAAACATCCGCGACGTAGGGCCGCGCAACAATCGCGATTTCCGCGTCCGGAAAACGCTTGCGTACCGCACGCAGAGCCGGCAGCGCCATAATGGCGTCTCCAACCCAGTTCGTCGCCCGTATGAGAATCTTCACGCCGCCGCTCCGTCACCGGCTAAAAGTGTTTGATCGAGGACATTCTTGAAATCAGCCTCCGGAGTCACAACCAGATCGATGACCGCAACGTAGAGCGGAGCTTCTTCGAAATTTAGCCCAGTCAGATTCTGCGCATCCTTTTCGGTCGTCACAAAAGCGTTCGCGCTTACGCGCTTCCCCGCCTCTTTCACGGCCACAATATCCCCCTGGGAATAGCGATGATGATCGGGAAAGATGGCTTGACCGAAAATAGCAATCCCCCAATTCCCCAAATCGCGGAAGAAAGCGTCCGGATTGCCTAGACCGCAAAATGCAAAAAAAGGGCCCGCGCCGATTTCGTTGGCAGCGAGGATGGTAATCTCTCCGCCGAAACGGCGGAAACCAAGCAGCCGCGTTGTCGCTGCGAAAACCGGATATTGGTCGAGCTTTCTGATTGCTTCGAGCGTTCCGGACGCCGTCTCCGCGCGAGTAAAAACAATCAAATTTGCGCGGCTCATGGCTGCCAGCGGTTCCCTGAGCCGCCCCGCGGGCAGCAAAGTCTCACCAGCGAGCGGCCGAGAGGCATCCATCAAAAGAATGTCCAGGTCGCGGGCGAGCTGGAGATGCTGAAACCCATCATCCAAGAGAAAAACATCGATGGACTGTTGAGATTCGAGCCGATGCCCCTGTGCGAAGCGGTCCCCGCCGACACCAAACGACACACGATCCTGCAGGCGGAATTTCATCAACTCGATTTCATCGCTAGTTCCATTTACGCCGCGGTAGCCACGACTCAGTATCGCAACTCGCTTCCCTTCGGCGAGAAATTGCTCAGCGAGCCAGATCACCATGGGTGTCTTGCCCGTCCCTCCGACAGTAAGATTCCCCACGCTGATAACCTTTGCTTTCAAGCGCTTTTGCTTGAGCCAACCGTGCGCGTACAGCCAAACGCGCGCGCGGACTCCAGCACCATACAGAACAGAAAGCGGCCAGAGAAGCATTCGCAACGCCTGCGGAGCGTTCATCACCCGCCGCCGTCCAGGCACACGGCAATTTCCGCCACTGCTCGATCGGTAGCTCCGCGCGAGCTGGCCACCAATTGGCGCGCCGCCTCGCTCATTTTCTTCATGCGCTCCGGGTTACGAAACAATTCAATCCAGGCGACACCGGCATCTTCCGGACTTTCTACTTGAATGGCAGCTCCCGCCGATACGAAGCGCGATGCGACCTCCGCAAAGTTCTCCATCGATGGACCGAACACGGGAATTTTGCCGAAGGCCGCGGGTTCCAGAATATTGTGACCGCCGGAGGAAACGAGCGAACCTCCCACAAAGGCGCCGTCGGCTATTCCATAAAGCGATGCCAACTCACCGATGCTGTCGATCAATAGAACGGTCACGTCATCAGGGATGATGGAGTTATTGGACGATTGAGGGTCCCGCGATTGTGCCGGCTCGGGAATCGGCAGTCGGGACCGCCGGATGAATTTGCGGTGCGATTCATCAATGAACTCCGCAGCTTCATCAAAACACTCCGGCTTGCGAGGCGCGAGCACAAGCAGTGCCTTCGGGTACTCGCCTTGCAAGGTTCCAAAGGCGATGAGTGCGTGCGGTTCTTCCGTCGCCACGATGCTTCCCGCGACTATGACCGGCGAACGGCCACTGCGCTTGATCTCGCTTGCAAGCCAATTCGACAATGGAGTGGGCGCGGGAGGCTCGAGGTCGTATTTCAAATTTCCACTGACTCGCACGCGATGCGGGGGCGCGCCCAGGGCACGGATGCGGTCGGCATCTTTTTCGCCCTGCATAAGGAATGCGCTGGTATTTGAGAGCACGTTCTTCAGGAACGGACGCAGGAAAAAACCAAAAACTCCCAGATAGCTCTGGTAGCTCGCAAAAGAGCGATCCGAAATGCGTCCGCTGACGAAAAGCACGGGAATCTTTCGTCGCCCGGCTTCGCGCAGAAAATTCGGCCAGATCTCCGTCTCGAGCACTAGCACAGCTGAAGGACGAACAGCGTCGAGCGCACGACGGACACAGAACGCCCAATCTAGCGGAAAATAAATGACGGCATCAGCGAACGGCATGCGTTCGCGGGCCAGTGCCTGCCCAGTTTGTGTGGTCGTCGAGACAATGAGCGGCCGATTAGGGTAGGCCTCTTTCAACCGCCGCGCGAGAGTAATGCCGGAAAGAGCTTCGCCGACACTCACAGCATGAATCCAGATCGTGCCGCTGGATCCCGCAGGAAGTTTGGAGAGCGCGGGAAAGGAGAGACCCAAGCGCTCCGCAAGGTTCGAGAGGTACTTTCTGTGGCGAAGCCCTTGCACGAGCCAATAGGGCGCCAGCAAAAGGGCCGCGAGGCCCATAAGAAAACTATAAATGAAATACACTAAGCGTGGCTCCGGTCTATACGCGATCCGCCGACAAGAGGCAGCGCGCGGCGCAGGGCAACCCTGCACAACCCCCAGGAATCGAAGGCTTCAAAGATGAGAAAAGTCTATTATAACCTGATGCCAAAACTAACCCTCATCCTTCCGATGTTGGCCCTCTCCTTGATGACGTGCGAACCGGGAGCGGCACAGCAGCCTTCTTCGCTCAAGACAACGTCACTAGAATCCCATGAAGGAATGACCATTACAGCACGCCCGTGGACCGACCCCGCTCTTTATAAAGAGAAATTCCCGAAGAAGTCGCCATTTGCGGCCGGGATTGTCGCCATCCAGGTCGTTTTTCGAAATGATTCCGACGACAGCATGAAGGTCAACTTGGAGCGCATTCGACTGAACCTGACACTCTCTGAGGAAGATCACCAGGCGTTGTATCCCCTCACGTCAGAGGAAGCAGCCGATATTATTACTCGTCCCGCCACGAAAAACCTAACCGCTAAAAGACTGCCTTTCCCGCTGGGCGGTCCAAAGGTCGGAAAGGACAAGAGATGGATCGAAGTGGAGCAATCCATAAGCGGGGCAGGCGTCCCGGCGAGCGTTGTCGCGCCGCATAGCTCGGTTCTGGGATTGCTTTACTTCGACCTCCGGAGCCAATTCGAGCTGCTGAACAACGCTCACCTGTACGTGCCCGAAGTCGTGGCTATTGAAAAGAATCATGGCCTGCTGTATTTCGAAATTGACCTGAGCCGGTCCGCCGAACGCTGAGTTATTTGAAACGGAAGGCGAATCGCATTCGTTTGCGCCCATCGCCGACGTCGGCTAACATGACGTGTGCAAACTTTCTCCAACCACCGCGGACAGATGCTCGCTCTTCTCGATGAACTGAACCCCGAACAACGGCTGGCCGTCGAAACCATCGATGGCCCGGTGCTGATTCTCGCCGGCGCTGGCACCGGCAAAACGCGCGCGATCACCTTTCGCATGGCAAATCTGATTGCCAACGGAGTGCCAGCCGAAGCCATCTTGGCTGTCACGTTCACCAACAAAGCCGCCGAGGAAATGCGCAATCGCGTTTCGGACCTGCTGTTGCGCGCCGGAGTACCTCCCGCGCAGCCGTGGCTCTCCACGTTTCATTCGCTCTGCGCCCGCCTTCTGCGGCGCGAGGCAGCTGCGGCCGGGCTGCCCCGGGATTTTGCGATTTACGATGACGACGATCAGCTCGCAGCCGTCAAGCTGGCCATGAACAAGCTGCAGATCGAAGCGGAAGATCTAACGCCGCGAAACGTCTTGAGCCGGATCAGTTACGCAAAGAACCATGGGCAAACCGCGGAGCAGTTGCGCGCCGAAGCGTTCGATCAAGACGGACGCCGGACCGCCGATATTTTCGCGGCCTACGAAAAGTTACTACACGACAGCAAGGCCCTGGACTTTGATGACTTGCTCCTCCGGTCAGCGCGTTTACTGCGCGAATCCACGGCCACGCGCGAGAAATGGCAAGCTCGCTTCCAATACATCCACGTGGATGAGTATCAGGACACCAATCGAGTGCAATACGAGCTGATGCGCCTGCTGACCGGTCCGAAGCAAAACGTTTGTGTTGTCGGCGACGAAGATCAATCGATCTACCGCTGGCGCGGCGCTGATGTTTCCATACTTCTGAGTTTTTCGCGCGATTTCCCGGCCGCCCGTATCGTCAAGCTGGAGCGCAATTACCGTTCGACGCAGACTATTCTCGACGCTGCCGGGGCGGTCGTCGCCAATAATCCGGAACGCCTGGGTAAGTCGCTCAGTGCGCATAAGGGCCCGGGCGGCAATTTGAGGTATTTTGAGGGGCGCGATGCGCAAGCCGAAGCGGAATTTATCGCCGGTGAGCTAGAGCGCATTCTCAACGACGATTCGGACCAGACCTGCGCCGTAGAATACCGCACGAATTTCCAATCCCGTGCATTCGAAGAGGTTTTCCGCCGCCGCGGCTTGCGCTACAAGCTTGTAGGCGGCTTCAGTTTCTACAATCGGGCCGAAGTGAAGGATGCGCTGGCCTATGTGCGCCTGGCAATGCATCCGGAAGACGATATCTCGCTCCTCCGCGTGTTGAATATTCCCCCGCGTGGAATCGGTAAGACGACGATGGATACACTTCGCGAGTCCGCGCGTGTCGATGGAACACCTCTCTGGGCAGCCATTGAAAAATTCGTTTCCGGCGCATCAGCAGGCCGCGCGGTAACTCCTTTGCGGGTATTCCAGGAACTCATCCGCAAATTGCAGGATGCCCTTGCCACCAAAGAACCGCCCAAGGTTTTGCACGCAGTTCTCGAGGAATCTGGCTATATGGCCATGCTCAAGGACCGCAACACTCCCGAGGACGTCGCGCGCTTGGAAAACCTCGAAGAGCTTTCACGCGCACTCGCCGAAGGCATGGAAGCGGGAGAGGCGTTCACCGATTTTCTAGATGCCGCCGCACTGGTAAGCGACGCCGATCAATTTGAGGGCAAGCCCGGCGTGACTCTTATTACCTTGCACAGCACCAAGGGCCTGGAATTTGATCACGTGTTCCTTACGGGTATGGAAGAAGGCATTTGCCCTCACAGCCGGTCCATTAGTGAAGAAAAAGGAATCGAAGAGGAGCGTCGCCTCGTTTACGTCGGAATGACTAGGGCGCGGCAGTCGCTTACTCTGACGCGCGCCGTCTATCGGCGCATCTTTGGCAATGAGCAGCAGTTGCGCGCTTCATTGCCGTCGCGTTTTCTGGCGGAAATTCCCAGTGAACTGGTGGACACGGTCCGTGGATCCATGGCGGAGATTGGCGAGACACGCCGCTACGAGCCGGACCCGGAGTATTCGTATTCCCCGGAGGAATTCCTGCGCCGGGTGCGCGGAGGACCGAAGCAGGCGGTGGCTGCACCGCGCCGCCAGCCAGCCCAGACTTCCTTCCGACGCCCCGCTGCAAGACGCGGCGGCGATTCCAATCCCATGCTGGGGCGCAAAGTCCGCCATCCGAGCTTTGGAGTCGGAACTATTGTCGGCGTAGAGGGCGACGACGAAGACCGCCGCGTATCCGTGAGTTTCCCCGGACGCGGTACGAAGAAGTTTATCGAGCGGTACGCGCAACTCGAACAGGCATAAACCGGCGCCCAAGCAGGTTGCGTGGCGGGCCTTCTCGGGGTACATTGAGGCGCGTCCATTCCTGAAATGTATAGTGCGTAATTTTGGGCTTCCGGTTTGCCCGGACACGATCGGAGAGCATGGGTGGGATCAGAACTCTTCCGCTGCAAGGGTATCGACCAACTCATATCGGATTCGGAAAATGCAGAGGTCCGATTAAAAAAGTCCCTCGGATGGCTGAGCCTGACCTCGCTCGGCATTGGCGCAGTCATAGGATCGGGCATCTTCACCATTGTCGGCACGGCAATCGCCGGTCAGAAGTTTCAAGCCTCTTCTATCCTGAACGCCCCTCTCCTTGAATACCTGATTCACCGCTCCGCTTCGTTTGGACGCCCGGGTGCTGGTCCGGCCATCGCCCTTTCTTTTATTCTGGTCGCTATCGCCTGCGGCTTCGCATCGGTGTGCTATGCCGAGCTTGCCGCCATGATTCCGATCGCCGGCAGCGCTTACACCTACACCTACGCCACCATGGGCGAACTCATCGCCTGGATTATCGGCTGGGACCTGATCCTGGAATACGCTGTCAGCAACATGGCCGTCAGCGTTGGGTTTTCGCAGCACATGGTCAACTTACTAGACTGGTTCGGCGTGAATCCGAATCCCCGCTGGATTTCGCCGGCTTACCTCCCCAGCGGACTTACCGACCTGCAGGGAAACATGCTGTACGACGCTGGCTGGCATTTTGGTTTTAATTGGCCCGCGTTCATCATCGTGATGCTGTTGACGGTGATTCTGGTGCGCGGCATCAAAGAATCGGCCCGCACCAACAACATCATGGTACTGCTGAAAATTATCGCCATTCTGGTGTTCGTGACTTTTGCATCCAAACTCATCCATCCAGCAAATTATCATCCCTTTGCACCGAACGGCTGGCCGGGAATCCTCACTGGCGGATCGATCGTCTTTTTCACCTACATTGGATTCGATTCTGTCTCCACCGCTGCAGAGGAGTGTAAGAATCCTCAGCGCGACTTGCCCATCGGCATCATCGCCACTCTCGTTGCCTGTACATTGCTCTATATCGCGGTGGTTGTAGTGCTCACGGGATTGGTCAAGTGGGACACTCTGGTGGATGACGCCGCCCCGGTTGTCAACACTCTTAAAAAACTCCATTTCACTGGAGTTCGCCTGGTCGTCCTCATCGGCGCATTGATGGGCATGATCTCTTCCCTGCTGGTCTTTCAGCTCGGTCAGGCTCGCGTTTGGTTTGCCATGTCCCGCGACGGCCTGTTTCCCAAAATTTTTGGCCGCGTGCACCCGCGATTTCAGACACCGGACTTTTCCACGTGGATGGCCGGATTCGTGGTCGGCATTCCCGCGGGCTTGCTCGACATTGGAACTTTGGCCGACCTCTCGAACATCGGCACGCTATTTGCTTTTGCCCTGGTCGCCGGAGGCGTGCTCATCCTTCGTTATCGAGAACCTGATCGCCCGCGCGCCTTCCGTGCACCAGGCGGGCCGCTGGCGCCAGTCCTTACGATTATCACCTGTGTCCTGCTCATGGCGGGCCTGCCGATCATGAATTGGATCCGATTCTTTGTCTGGATGATTTTAGGGCTGGTGCTTTATTCTTTCTACGGCCGAAAACACAGCACGTTGAGAGCGGCGAATCGCGCGTAAGAGGATCTCAGAATGCAGGATTTGTCTCTAAAGCACACGGGGAGGCGCGCAGTCATCGCGCTTGCTTGCCTTTTCCTCTGCTTCGCTGCTCCGCAAAATTCGCGAGCGTGGGGAAGGAACGGGCACAGGCTGGTCGTCAATAAAGCCATCGAGACGCTGCCCGAGCGGCTGCCACAGGGCTTCCGGGAATTCTTCGAGGCAAACCGAAGCTTTCTGTTGCAGCATGTTACCGATCCACTGGATACAATCTCTAAAACTCCAGCCGAGCGGCGCAACCATTTCATTCTTCTTGAGAAATACGGCCGATTCCCGTTCGAGGTTCTGCCCCGTGACTACAAGTCCGCGGTAACGAAATTTAGCAAACCGAAACTGGATGCGAACGGCCTCCTTCCCTGGCAGATTGGTGTTTACAGCAAAAAACTGACCGAAGCTCTAAAGGACGGCAAGTGGGAAGAGGCAAAACTGGACGCCGCCATCCTTGCCAATTATGTTGCGGAAGCTCACGATCCTTTCGACACAACGGATAATTTCGATGGACGCCTGAGCGGACAGCCAGGTGTCAACGAGCGCTTCGGGACTGTGTTGATCGACCGCTATTCGTCGTTCTTCCCCATGCGCCCGAACGATGCCATATTCATTAACGATCCCACGGATCGCGCGTTCGAGGCCTGCCTCAGCTCGCATAGCTGGCTTGAGAATATTCTTTTAGCTGACCGCCACGCGCGGCACGGGGAGAACTCTTTCAACGATGAATACTATGACCGCTTTTACAATCAAGCCGCGGCAATCTTGATTCGCCAGCTTTCTGATGCCGCCACTGATGTCGGCTCGTTCTGGTTCACGGCGTGGAAAAACGCTGGCAGCCCTCAATTGCCGCACTGAACTGCGCGGATGACACCGCACTCGCTTTCCGACCGCATCGCCTCCCTTCCCAAGGCCGAGCTACACCTTCATCTTGAAGGTTCCCTCCAGCCTGCAACCGTCTGCGCGCTGACGCCTCGTCATGGGGTGGTCATGACCGAGAAGGAAGTCCGCCAACGCTACGCCTACCGCGACTTCCCCGAATTCATCGAAGCCTTCAAATGGGTGACCTCATTTCTGCGAGAGCCGCAGGACTACGCGCTCATCGCCCGCGACCTTGGCGAACATTTGCTCACGCAAAAAGTAGTCTATACGGAGGTCACCCTCTCCATCGGCGTAATGCTTTTGCGAAAGCAACAGCCCGAAGCAAATTTCGAGGCTCTCCTCCGCGCCACCGAGCCATTCGAGAGGCGCGGTCTCCGATTCCGGTGGATATTCGATGCGGCGCGCCAATTCGGCGCCGACGCAGCCATGGAAGTCGTTGAATCGGCAAAGCGTTGCAACTCGAAAGCTATCGTGGCTTTTGGAATCGGCGGCGACGAGCTCAGCGTCCCGACCAAGGAATTTCGCCCTATCTACGATCGCGCCGGACAAATCGGCCTGCACAAACTGATGCACGCTGGCGAAGTCGGCGGCCCGGAGAAAATTCGCGAAGCCATCGAACTGCTTGGCGCGGAACGCATCGGCCATGGCATCGCCGCAATCAACGATCCAGAATTAATGGACTTGCTCGCGGAGCGAAAGATCCCGTTGGAAATATGTCCGGGGAGCAATATGAAAACCGCCGCCCTCGCCAGACAACTCCGCCGCGAGGATGTAACAATCGAGGATCATCCTCTACCCAAACTCCTTCGCCACGGCATTCCCGTTGTGCTCTCCACCGATGATCCCGCCATGTTTCACACTACACTGCAGCAGGAATATGCCAACGCCGCGCGCATGGGCCTTCAAGAACACGAACTGGCCCGCGTCGTCGAGATGGGTTTCGAGCACTCCTTTCTCCCCACCGGGGAGCGGCTCGGAGCATGAAGCAGTCAATGGCAGTGCTATACTGGCCGCATGAAAGCACACGTCTGGGTAATGCCTAAACGCACCGTACTCGATCCCCAGGGGCAGACGATTCAGCACGCCCTCTCGGGCCTCGGATACTCTGCCGTGCGCGACGTCCGCCAGGGAAAATTCTTCGTCTTGAATCTCGATGGCTGGAGCCGCGACGAAGCCCAGCAACAGCTCGAGCACATTTCCAAAGAAGTGCTCACCAACGCCGTTATCGAAGAATACCGCTTTGAGATCGTCGACTGAACTGCCAGTCTCATGAAACGATTTCCGAGTGTCGCAAAGAGTTCATATTTACCGTAATCTGATTCGTGACAGGCTTCCCGGAATTCACCTTGGTCAAACTGCCAGCGTGGTACGCTGCTAGAAACCTTCTGAGGAGATCCCGCGCATGTGCGGAATAGTCGGTTATATCGGGCCAAAGAAAGTTGTGCCCGTCATCATCGAGGGACTGCGTAAGCTCGAGTACCGTGGGTACGATTCCGCGGGCATCGCCGTCGTTCCCCACTCCGGCAAGCTGGAAATCCGCCGTGCCCCGGGAAAACTCCGCAACCTCGAAGAGGTCATCGCCAAGAACCCGCTGGATGGCACCTATGGCATCGGCCACACGCGCTGGGCCACCCACGGCCGCCCAACAGAAGAAAACGCCCATCCGCATCGCGACTGCACGGGCCAGATCGTCGTCGTCCATAACGGAATCATCGAAAACTACCTCGAGCTCAAGGAAAAGCTCCAGAAGGAAGGTCACAAGTTCGCCACCGAAACGGACACTGAAATTGTGGCGCACCTCGTGGAAAAGAACTCCCAGGGCGGTGTTCCGCTTGAAGAAGCGGTGCGCCGATCGTTGAAGGAATTGCGCGGCATCTACGCGCTGGTTTTCCTCTCCGCAAATGATCCCCAGAAGATTGTCGCCGCGCGCCTGGGTCCGCCGTCGGTGATTGGCCTTGGCGAGGGAGAATATTTCGTCGCCAGCGATATTCCTGCCTTGCTCCAGCATACCCGCGAAATGTTTTTCCTTGCGGACGGCGACATTGCCGTCCTTACGGCAAAAGGCGTGCATGTTATGGACCACGACGGCCGCCCCGTCGAACGCCCCGCGCACCACGTCGCCTGGGACCCCATCATGGCGGAAAAGGGCGGCTACAAGCATTTCATGCAAAAGGAAATCTTCGAGCAGCCGCGCGCGGTGCGCGATACCTTGCTCGGCCGCATTTCGCAGGACACCGGAAAAGTCTTTCTGGACGAAATGGCGATTACGGAAAAACAGTTTCGCGAATTTCAGCAGGTCCGTATCGTCGCTTGCGGGACGAGCTGGCACGCCGGGCTGGCCGCAAAATTCATGATTGAGCGTCTTGCCCGCCTCCCAGTGGAAGTCGATTATGGCAGCGAATTCCGCTATCGCGACCCGATCATCGATTCCAAAACGCTGACCGTTTGCATTAGCCAATCAGGCGAAACTGCGGATACCCTCGCGGCTCAGCGTGAAGCGAAGTCGAAAGGCTCGCCCTCCCTTGCGATCTGCAATGTATTCGGCTCCATGATCACGCGCGAAGCTAACGGCACGATCCCGACGCACGCCGGGCCAGAAATCGGCGTCGCTTCCACCAAGGCTTTCACTTCGCAGTTGACCGCGCTGCTTCTGCTGGCCTCCTATCTCGGCCAGGTTCGCGGCCGATTGAACGAAGCCGCGGCGAGAACTCTGATGCAGGAATTCACGCGCATCCCTCACAAAATCGAAACAGTCTTACAAGCTGATGAATCAGGATTCTATGAAAACCTGGCACGGCAATTCTTCCGCTATACCGATTTTCTTTATCTTGGCAGAGGCATTCATTATCCTATCGCTCTCGAAGGCGCGCTCAAACTAAAAGAAATTTCCTACATTCATGCGGAAGGATACCCCGCGGGCGAAATGAAGCACGGCCCTAATGCGCTGATCGACGAAAATCTCCCAGTGGTGGTTCTGGCGACCCGCGACGACTCCGACCCCGAGGCAATGACGCGCTACGAGAAAAGCGTTTCGAACATCAAGGAAGTGAAGGCGCGCGACGGCATCGTCATCTCTATTGTCACCACGGGAGATCACCTTGCGCGCGAAGCCTCCGATCACATCATCGAACTTCCGCCCGCGCCGGAGTTGCTCGTGCCGCTGCTGGAAATCATCCCTCTTCAATTGCTCGCGTACCACATCGCGGTGCGCCGCGGTTGCGACGTCGATCAGCCGCGCAACCTGGCCAAATCCGTCACCGTGGAGTAGCCGGCCCAGTTTCCGCTAATATAGAAATATGATTCGCCACTTTCGAGCGCGTCTCGGCACTCTGTTGCTTTTCCTTTTGCCTGTCGCCTTCCCCGCCTCGGCACAGACACCGGACGCCGCTTCCTCACCTTTGCGCGAAATCCGCGCCGTAGGAGAAAAACTCCTCACCGAAGCGCAAGTCGTCGCCATAACCGGCCTGACACCCGGCGCCCAGATCAGCAAGAATGATTTGCAATCCGCCGCCGACAAGCTCGTCCAAAGCGGCCTCTTTGCCAAGGTAAGTTACAACTTCCAGACTAAGGTCGCCGGGGTTTTCGTGACTTATCACGTCGAAGAATCGCCTCGAATCCCGGTATATTTCGATAATCTCCCATGGTTCACGGATTCCGTGCTGGGCGATGCCATCCGCGCTAAATTTCCTTTCTTCGATGGGAGGCTGCCGGAAGCCGGGGCCGCCGTGGATCAAGCTGTCGACGCCGTGAAGGAGTTGTTGGCGTCGCGCGGCGTGCAAGGCTCGGTGGAGCACATTGTCATCGCAAATCCGACCGGTGAAGGTAACGTACAGGAAATTCGCATCGACGGTGCCGCACTGCAAATTGCAAAGTTGGAATTCAGCGATCCGGCACTTACGGCGTCCAAAGCCGTGCAGCAGCATCTCTCTGAGATTCTCGGAAAGCCCTATTCGCGAATGACCATCGATCTTTTTCTTGCTGAGGCGATAAAACCCATCTATCTCCAGCAGGGGTTTCTGCGCGCCAAGCTTGGGCCAGCGGAGGTCCGTCTGGCGGGTGATCCTAATCAGAAGCTTCCGTCGCAAATTCCTGTTTATGTTCCGGTTGCGCCGGGTGACATCTATCGCTGGCAAGAAATCCGATGGACTGGAAACACGCTCGTGTCGGAATTCGCCTTGAGCGCCCTGCTAGGGATTAAGCACGGCGATGTCGCCGACGGCATGCAAATCGAAGCAGGCTGGGACCGTGTTCGTGAAGAGTACGCCCATCGCGGCTACCTGGAGGCAAGAGTCGACCCGGCTCCCGCGTATAACGAACACACGCACACAGTCTCCTATTCGGTGACCATTCACGAAGGCTCGCAATACCGCTTCGGCAAGATGATCCTCACTGGGATTTCTCCTGCTGCCGAGCGAAAGCTGCACGCCGCCTGGCCGATTGCCGCCGGTGACGTCTTCGACAAAGCAAAGTTCGAAGAGCTCCTGGCAAAGCTGCAAACTCACCAGGAGCAGGTTTTCGGTGAGTTGCCGCTGCACTACGACAACGTCGGCCATTGGCTGCAAACCGATGCAAGCAAGGGCACGGTCGATGTGCTTTTGGATTTTAAGTGATTCCAGGTGCCGCGCAAGTGGCACTCTGAGATATACTCGGCACTGCGATGCAAGAGTTAATTCAAATCCATACTGCCGACGGCAACTCTCTGCCTGCCGAACAAAAAGAAACTTCTTTGCTCGCTCGCCTCGCCGAGATTCCCTCTCTTATCGTCGCGCTCTCTGGCGGCGCGGACTCCGCCTACTTGGCCTGGGCCGCCCACGAAACGCTGGGAGCCCGCTCTCTCTCTGTTACAGCGCTTTCCCCGAGTTACTCCGCTCATGATCGAACCATAGTCGAGGATTTTGTCAGCAAGCTGGGCTTGCGCCACGAATTTATCGAAACGCACGAGATGGAGAATCCCGCTTACCGCGCGAACTCAGCCGACCGTTGCTATTTCTGCAAAGACGAACTCTTTTCCGCGTTGGATGAATTGGCGCACGCGCGCGGTTTTGCAGCCGTCGCTTACGGTGTGAACGCCGATGACACGCTTGATTTTCGTCCTGGCCATCGCGCCGCCACCGAGCACCAGGTTCTGGCGCCGCTACTCGACGTGGGTCTGAGCAAAGCCGAGATTCGTCTTCTCTCACACCGTGCCGGATTGCCTACTTGGGATCGTCCGGCCTCCGCCTGCCTCGCTTCCCGCTTGCCCTACGGCACGGAAGTAACGCCGGAGCGTCTTGGACTTGTCGAACGGGGTGAAGCCGCATTGCGCGCACTCGGATTCCGCCAATTCCGCGTCAGGCTCCACGATAAGCTTGCGCGCGTGGAAGTATCGCCCGAAGAAATGCCTCGCGCCCTTACTCCTGAGATGGCAGCCGCCATGGCCGACAGGCTAAAAGACGCGGGCTTCACCTATGTCACCCTGGACCTTCAGGGTTATCGCCAGGGCTCGCTTAACGAGACTCTTTCGCCCATCGGACGGCGTTCCGCCAAGACGGCTCACGGAACATAATTCCCGGCTTTTGCGTAGCTATAAGTAGGAAGGCCCAGAACAACTTGCCAAAAGTTCACGGAGGATGAATGGCGCGTCACCGCAAACTTTGCTTACCGCTCGTGCTTTTTTCGGTCCTCTTTGTTCTGGCCGGTTGCTATAACGGGCCTGCGGTCAGCGGCACCTTCGATCGCAGCTATTCCGTCACCGGCCCCATCCGCGTGGAACTGGCTAATGCCTCCGGCGACGTCGACATCACCGGCAGCGCAGACGGCAAAGTACACGTGCATGGCGAGGTGCGCGCTTCAGGATTCGGCTCCGACACTCCACAAAAGCGTCTCGACGAGACTGTCTCGAATCCTCCTATCGAGCAACGCGGCGACACCTTTCGCATCGGCAAAGAATTCTCTCACATGCGCCACGTCAGCATCGCCTACACCATCCAGGTGCCGCGCGACACAGAAATCAGTGCCACTGTCGCTTCCGGGGCGCAGACCATTCGCAATGTGCGCGGCCCAGTAAAAGTTCAATCCGCCTCAGGGTCCGTGCGTGTCGAAAAGATCGAGCGCGACGCCCAACTCTCCACCGCCAGTGGCTCCGTCTCAGCCACGGATATCGGCAACGAAGTCCATGTAACGTCCGCTTCGGGAAGCGTAAACGTCTCGAATACCAAGGGCGACATAATCGTCAATGCGATGTCGGGTGTCATTCGCATCGCTAAGCCTGGGGGACGCATCGAAGCGGATACCGCCAGTGGCGAAGTTGAAATTCAGGGCGCGGCTAATGATGTGCAAGCACACGCCGCCTCGGGTCGCGTCTCTGTTCAGGGAAACCCTGGCGCGAAAAGTTACTGGGAATTGAAAACGATCTCGGGCACAGTACAACTCACCGTCCCGGCTTCCGCGAATCTCCATCTTTCCGCCGAAGCAACCTCGGGTGAAATCCGTACTGACATACCGATCGTCGTCGAGGAGCAAGGCAAGCATTCCCTGCGCGCCCATATGGGCAACGGTGGTGGCCGCGTGGACGTGCATACTGTGTCGGGCGAAATTCACGTGAGCGGCACAAAGTGACCTCATTCACATTCCAGTTCCTGTTCTTGAGCAAAAACATCTAAACACCGGAAAGCTCGTTTTTCGATCGTAGGGGCCCAGCAGGGTGCGCCCCCCTCGGCAAGACTTTGTCAATTGAAGCTGACTCTTGCCAGAAAACTGAAATAGCGACAATTCCTCCTGATACCTTTAGAATCCCGCTGATATGGCTTCCCTGTCCGTCTCCGCTTGCGCGACTGCAATTCTTCTCTGTTTTACGCAGGCTTCGCCAGCCTGCGCTGAAGCGCGTTCTTCAAACGAAAAGAAACAAAACTCCGCCACAAAAGTTTCTCCTAAACAGCCTGCGTCCGAAGAACTATTGCAGCAAGCTATCAACAATGCAGGCAATGATCGCGCGGCGCTGGTCCGCAACCTCGAAGCATTCTTGAAGGAATTTCCGGATTCGCCCCAGCGTCCTCAGATTTATCGCGCGCTGGTGGAAGCCAGCCTGCAATTGCGGGACAACGCGCGCGCCTCCAATTATGCCGAACGCCTCGTCGCACTTAGCCCCGACGATATTTCCATGACCATCCTGACGATTCAGTTGCTCGAACGGGACGGCGACGAAGCTGCTCTCCGGCGGGCGACAAACTATGCCACGCGCGTGCTGGAATTTGTCGAGCGCGACTCTTCCCGGGAAAAATCGCCAAAGATTTCACCCGAAGACTGGGCCATCGAAAAGAAACGCGATCGCATGTCCGTGCTGACGCTGCGCGGGAGGCTCGAGCTGAAATTGAAGGATACGGTTGCGGCCCAAAAAGACTTCGAGGCAAGTTACGCGATTCTCCCAAGCTCGACAGCCGCGGAACAACTGGGCGAAATTGCCGAAATGAAAAAAGATTCCAAAGGCGCGATCGAGCAGTACGCCCGCGCTTTCGCCCTTGCCGACACAACAACGGGAACTTCCAGCCGCCGTGAGATTCGCCAAAAATTAGGAAACGTCTGGAGGCTTACCCACGGCTCTGACGCTGGGCTGGGCGAGTATTTGCTGCTCACTTTCGATGAAATCTCGCAAGCTTCACTCGCCGCCAAACCGAAGAAAAACGCCGATGCCCGCGAGCCTTCGGATTTCATGCTCAGGAAAGCTCCCGAAGGCACGGCTTTTCCTCTCAAAGACACTAAGGGAAAAGTTCTCGCCATCAATTTTTGGGCCACTTGGTGCGGCCCCTGCCATGCGCTCGAACCGCTGTTTGCTCGCGTCGCCGCCGATTTCCAGGCGAATCCCGATGTGCTGTTTCTGGCCGCCGACTGCGACGAGGATGAATCTTTGGTTGCGGGCTATTTGCAAGAGCACAAGCCTCGCACCCCGGTCGTATTTGCCGATGGCCTCGAACGCTTCTTCACCGTTAACGCCTTTCCTACCGTCATGGTGATTGATCGCGCTGGAAAAATTGCCTATCGCACGAATGGTTTCGATCCCGACGCCTTCGAGTCCAACGTGGCAGCAGCTATCCGCCGCGTATTGGCTGAGCCAGACGCCGCATCGGCTGCGGGAAGGCCATCGCCCTAGACTCGCGGAGTCCTAGACACCATCGATGAGCTTTGCGGATATTCCCCAGCCACTTCCTGAGCCGCCAAGATCGTGTTGACGTGGATTTGAATGGTGTCCTCGACGCGTCGCGCATAGCCGCCGGCGAGTGTCGTTGCAACCGGAATTTTGCGCCGCCTGGCTTCTTCGAAAACGCTGCGGTCGCGTTGCTTCAATCCCGCCTTCGTAAGTGACAGTCCGCCGAGTTCGTCTTCGCAGTAAGGATCGGCGCCCCCAACGTAAAAAAGGATTTCGGGCCGAAATTCGTCAAGCGCCTTCTGCACCGTTGGAATAAGCACACCCAGGTACTCATCATCGTCAGCGCGGTCCGCCATGTTGAGATCGATACTTGAAGGCGGCTTGTGCGCCGGATAGTTGTTTTCTTGATGAATAGAAATTGTGAAAATGGAAGAATCATTTCGAAAGATAGCAGCGGTTCCGTTCCCCTGATGTACATCCGTATCAACGACGATCGCCTTTTTCACCGCGCCATCCGCTTGCAGCTTTCGAATCCCCACAGCTACGTCGTGAATCGCGCAGAATCCTTCGCCATGCCCGGGATGCGCATGATGGAATCCTCCGCTGAGATTCGCGCCAAACCCGTCGCGAACCGCGCATTGCCCCGCTAGAATCGTTCCACCCGCGGCCAGCCACACCGCTTCGACCAGCTCCTTTGAATATGGGACTTCCAGTTTCATCACTTCGCTGGCAGTGAGCGTGCCAGTCTTGAGCTTGCGCACCCAGTCCGCCGTGTGTACGCGCAGAATATCTTCGTCGCTCGCAGGATCTGGCCGCAGAAAATCTCCCGGCGCGGCGATGCCTTCGCGAAGCAGCATTTCGTAAATCAACCGGAATTTCTCCGATGGAAAAACGTGCGGCCCAAGATTCAAATCATAGCGTTCGTGATAAACCAGTTTGAACGGAAGCATGGCGCCTGAGGAGGCTAGTTCTCGCGTTCGAGGATGAAATCCGGAAGCGTGGCGAGCGCGCGCGCGAACTCGGAATCGTTGTGGCCATTGAGGCAAGCCTTGGCGCGGCCGGCATAGCCCTGCGCCAGCGTCCGGGCACGATCGAGCGCGCCAGACTCGTGAACGAGCGAAACGATTGTTTCGGGGCGGACAGAATTAAATTCTTTTTCTTGCAGCACGCGCGCGACCAGCTCGCGCGCGTCGCGATGACCATTCTCCATCGCGTAGATCAGCGGTAACGTGACTTTTCCCTCTTTTAAATCACTGAGTACGGGTTTGCCAAGCTGTTCCGCCGACGCGGTAAAATCCAGCAAGTCGTCGACAAGTTGAAACGCAAGGCCGGCGTAGCGCCCGTAATCAGCAAGCGCCTGTTCTTCTTTACCTTCAAGACCACCGAGCACAGCGCCGAGGCGCGCGCAGCCGCTGAACAGGCAAGCGGTTTTATACGTGGCCAGACGCAGTGCATCTTCCTCGGTCACATCGATGCGGCCGATTTTTGCAAGCTGAATTAATTCCCCTTCGACCATTTTCTGAGTCAAGTCGATCAGAATGTCGAGAATGCGGAAATTGCGCTCTTCCAAAGCCATCTGAAAGGACTGCATGTACAACCAGTCGCCGGTCAGCACGCTGCGGTGATTGCCCCATCTGGAATTCGCGGAGGGGCGGCCGCGGCGCGTGTCCGCGCTGTCGATCACGTCGTCGTGAATCAATGTCGCGCTGTGCAAAAGCTCGACGACAGCGGCGAGGCGAATGGCGCTGCGGTCCTTGCGGCCGGCGTAGCTGGCGGAGAGAAGCAGGAGCGCGGGACGCATGCGCTTCCCTCCTCCGCCTAGGAGGTACGCCGTGATTTCGGAAACGGGAGGAAAGGCCGCATCGCTTTGGCGCGCGAGCTCTTCCTCAACCAGGAGGAGGTCGTCGCGGACCAGATCAAAAATCTCTTTCGCCGTTAGAAGAGCGATGGTTTGTCTCCCAAGCTAATTCTTTTCCCCAAGACTGGAGGCCGCAAAGCTTGCCGGCTGTGCGAGCCCAAAGAAGCGTCGAAAATTCCTTGTTGTAGCTGCGGCAACTTCTTCTGGCGACAAGTTTCTCACACTCGCAAGCGTGCGCGCTACTTCCGCAACGTAGGCGGGCTCGTTGCGTTTGCCGCGCCAGGGCTGCGGCGCAAGGTACGGAGCGTCCGTCTCAATCAAGATCTTCTCAAGCGGCAATTCTTTCGCAACGTTGCGAATGTTCTGTGTTTTAGGATAAGTTGAATTTCCCGCAAAGGAAACCAGGAAACCCATTTCGATCCCGCGCCGCGCATCTTCGAGCGTGCTGGTAAAGCAATGCAAAATTCCGCCAAGACCTGTTGGTCGCCAGTGTTCTTCGATCATGTTCAGGCAGTCGGACCAGGCATCGCGGCAATGAATGATGATGGGCAGTTTTGCTTGCTGCGCCAGCACCATCTGGTCGCGAAAAACGCGATGCTGTACCTCGCGTGGAGAGTGATCGTAGAAGTAGTCAAGACCGATTTCACCCCACGCAATGACTTTGGGATGCTTCGCCATCCTGGCCAATTCATCCAAATGTTGCTGTGTGACTTCTTTCGCTTCGTGGGGGTGGATCCCGACGGTAGTATAAATCCAGTCGTGCTGCTCAGCGAAGGGTAGCGCCGCATCGAGCTTTTCCGGGCCAGGGCCTGTGCCGATGGCTAGGAGTGTCGAGACTCCAGCGGCTCGAGCACGTTCGAGCATAGCGTCGCGGTCTTCTGCGAATTGCGGAAAATCAATGTGCGCGTGTGAATCGATGAGTTCCATTGCTGAAGTCTTGCTGAGTAGGGGCGCGGCATGCTGCGCCCCTACAAACACAAAGTCAAAAGCGTACAGCCGGGATTGGCTGTGCTACAAAACCTACTTCAAACGGGCGCCGATTTCGACGTCTTCGTCGGGGAAGCCGGCGAGGACGGGGCGGCCCTCGGGACCTACGGTGGCGGCGACAATCATGCCGTTGGATTCGACGCCTCGAAGTTTGCGGGGCGCGAGGTTGACGACGACGGCGACTTTACGGCCAATCAATTTTTCCGGCTCGTAGTATTGCGCGATTCCGGCACAAATCTGGCGAATCTCGGTGCCGATATCCACTGTGAGCTTTAGCAATTTGTCTGCGCCAACGATGCGTTCGGCGGTCTTGATTTGGCCTACGCGCATTTCGACTTTGGCGAAGTCCTCGATGCCGATTTTCTCCGGCGCGGCTTGCGGCGCTGCTGCAGCACCGCTGCCGGCAACAGGCGTGCTTGCGGGCGCTGGCGTAGTTACCGGCGACGGTGCGTTCTGTGCGTCTTTTTCCATGGCTTCCATCCTCTCCACAGCTTCTTGGTGATCAATACGAGGGAAAACAGCTTTTATAGTCCCCACCAGTGCTCCGGTTTTTAGCTGTCCCCAGGTTAGTTGATCTAATCGCTGGTCCGCAGGCGTGCCAGGCAGACCAAGTTGTTTCCAGATTTCAGTGGTTGCGCTTGGAATAACTGGATGGGCCAGGACGGCAATGATCCTCAACGCTTCTGCCGCATCGTATAGAACGTCAGTCAGCAGTTCCCTTTGGCTCTCGTCCTTTGCTAGAACCCAAGGTTTTTTCTGTACTAGATATGCGTCCACTTGCGATACGAGTCGCTCGATATGCTGCAACGCTTGGGAGAACTGCAAAGTATCGTAGTAACCGAGGCTGTTATTCTCGGCTTCTCCCACAATCATCCCTATTTCCTGTCGGAAAATTAGGCCCAGGATACTCTCATTGCTAATTCCGTGCGGAGGAATGCGGCTTTCACAATATTGTTGAATCATTGTGAGCGTACGATTCGACAGATTACCGATCCCATTCGCAAGATCGGAGTTATACCGGACAACCAAATTGTCGTAACTGAAATTGCCGTCCTGGCCGAAAACGGTTTCGCGCAACAGATAGTAGCGAAGAGCGTCCACGCCGAGGACGTGCACGATGGGGCGCGGGCGAACGACGTTGCCGAGCGACTTGCTCATTTTGGCGCTGTCCATGAGCAGCCAGCCGTGGGCCCAGATTTGTTTCGGCAACGGGAGGCCGGCGGCCATCAAGAATGCAGGCCAGTAAACGGCGTGGAAGCGAATGATCTCCTTGCCGACGAGATGGACATCGGCAGGCCAGTATCCAATTTTCTCGTAATTCGGGCCGCCGACAGCGCTGAGATA
>Ga0137415_10000370_pt1 | contig 42113 bp, 32 predicted proteins | sample CZODoug3_1_1_16f_FD_183082 | JGI IMG/M metagenome (GOLD analysis project Ga0137415, IMG submission 183082) | Vadose zone soil fungal communities from Angelo Coast Range Reserve, California, USA - CZODoug3_1_1_16fungal (Hybrid Assembly) | ecosystem: Environmental > Terrestrial > Soil > Vadose...
ACGGTGGCGTATTTCTCGCCCAGGTGCTTTTGCGTAAAGAACTGGTTCACCGCCGCCATGATTTGGGCCAGAGGCATATGGGCGCTGAGATGGGAGTAAACCATCCCCTGGAGGGTTGACGCCAGCAAGGCCGCCGACACACCTTTCCCGCTCACGTCGGCCAGGACCACGGCCAGCCCGTCTTCGGTGTTCACGACATCGAAGAAGTCTCCACCAATCTCTTTACAGGAAAGATTGCGCCCACGCATTTTGGCGAAGGGCACGTCCGGAATCGTCACGGCCATCAGGCGCTGCTGGATCGAAGCCGCGATCGACAATTCCTGCTGGTAGCGTCGCGACGCCTCTTCGGCCTGCACCAGGCGGGCATTTTCGATCAGCGAGGCGGCTTCGGTAGCGATCACGCGCAGGATATCGTGGCTGACGCTTGAAATGTCGCGCGATGCGAAGCGGGAATCGAGGTATAGCGCACCCATCACTTCGACGGCGGCGGACGGAAGTGCAGGGGCGTTCAAGTCCCGCGTGGTCTGCACCTGCGGCTTGCGCAGCGGCAAGCAGATCACGGTGCGCAAATCGTAGGCGACGATGCTTTGCCGCACGGCGAGGTCTTGCGACTGGCTGGTATCGGTAAACAGGAACTCCGAATTCGACTTCATGGCTTCGTCAAGAATCGAGTGAGAGATCGTTTTGTCGTCGAGCAGCGCCTCTCCCTTGGAATTCCGGCCGGCCGCCAGCCGCAAGTTCCCTTCCTCGTCTTTGAGGAACACATAACCGCGCTCGGCACGGATGAGTTTGAGGGTGGTATCGACCAGGGTCAGCAGAATTTCGTCCAACACGCCGACGGTATTCAGCTTGCGGGCGGCTTCCAGGAACAGCGTCAGCTTTTCGAGGTCGGTTGTGTCAGTGGAGATCTGAATCCCCGAGATCTGGCTCAGGAATTCGCGGGCCGTGTTCGAGGTGGCGTGCTGCGGGCTGAAAATCACATAGGCTACGTCCCGCACTCCGAATTCCACCCGATCATTGCGCTGCAGTCGCTGGCGCTGGACGCGCTCCCCATTCACGTAGGTCCCGTGTTTGCTTCCCTGGTCGACCACGAAGAAATCGCCGTTCTCGGCCACGATAAGGGCGTGGTCGCGAGACACGCGGGGATCGGGAATCACGAGATCTTTGTCGATCTTGCGCCCGACCGAGAAAGGAGTACGGTTCATCACGATGGACCGCTGCTCGTTGCCTTGAACGTAGATCAGGGAAGGAAAGACGCCCGATCCTGGATCAGACGTTATGCCGGAAATGGGAGGAAAAGCCATCAGGCGGATTCGCTTTTTCGGAAAACAAAATCATGACAGGAACCATGCCCAGCGGAAAAGGGGGGCACCCGTCGGTTAACCGCGACCAAGCTCAGGCCATGTTAGGGCAGTACGCTGGTCGGGAGAAAAGCGAAGCTCTGCTCTCAAGAGTGATTGTGTTTGAACGCAACGACTGCCTGCTGTTCTGTATCGTACACCTCGAAGACCGTGGCCAGTTTGGTGATCGCAAGGACGTCGCGCAAGCGCTGGCCGAGTCCGGTCAGCTTGATATCGGCGCCGCTGCCACGGGCCGACGAATAGACACCTACCAAGGTTCCCAAGCCGCCGCTGTCGATGTAGCTGACGCCGCTCAGGTTGAGCACGACATTCTTGGTGCTTCCCAGCAGCTTCTTGAGGTTTTCGCGCAGAGCGCTGGCCTCGTCACCGAAAACAATCCTTCCGGTGCACGAAACAACCGTGACTCCGTCGGTCACGTGCGTTTCCATCTTGAGGGTCATCCCGTCCTCCCACCTCAAATCCCGCGAAATTGCCTGAGAAGCCTAACGCTAGCGATGGGGCAATGCAAGCGGGCGAGGCAATTGCGCAGCGAAAAGCGGCCCTCGGCACGTGCCGAGGACCTCGATTTGAGGATCGCGTTTTCTGTCTCTTGGGCCGGTTTCACCCAGGTTCCGAGGGGGTCAGGGAACGCTTGCCACACCCGATTGGCTGGCCGAACCGGCCCACGCATCTCCTACCAGCGACCCCAGTTGAATCAGCAGCACAAACGGAATTGCCAGGCTGGTGTAGAGCGGAATCGCCCATCCACGCTCGACCATTCCCGGGGAGAGCCCAAAGGACGCGATCGCCAACGCCAGCGAGGCGAGCCAAGGCCATCCAACGATCGCAACCGTCAGGCAGCATGCGCCCCTGGACAGGACGTTCTTGCCCCAGAGCTCGCGCCATTGGCGCACAATCACCACCGCGGCGGGTAGCAAAAGCAACTGGTTGTAGGGGGCGGACATGGGAATCACGATGAGGGTTACAGCCAAGACGGTCGCGAGCATTTGCGAAAACTCGCGGGATTGAGCTTGCACTCTGCGCAATCGCCAGCAAACCAAAAGCAACATCACCAACGCGGCGACGGAGAATGTCCGGCCCACGCCGCGCGACAGCAGCTGGTCGAGAAGAGACTGCCCGCCTGCATATCGGCGATAGTCGCGCGCGGCCGATCGAAAGTCGCTCATCCATCCCGGAAGAATGAGTTCCGCTCCCCCCAGCAGTATGGCCATCGCCAGCGCGAATCCCCAGAACAAACGTTGCCGCTCAGCCCATTCACCCGCCGTCCACAGCAGCAAGCAGACCAGCAAGGGCAACACCAGCTGCGGCTTGATGGTAGACACCGCCAGCGCAAACCCGGCAGAGAATAGATGGCCCGTCGCCAACAATGCTGCACCCAAAGCGATGATGAACGCTACCAGCAGGCTCAGTTGCTGGAGCTTAAAACCTTGAACCGTCGAAAAGCTGCCCAAGGTAAGAACCGCAAGCATGACCACCGTCGCTGGTTCGGGCTGCCAGCGGACTGCTCGCAACCAGAGCCCTACGCTTGCGATGGTGAGAACCAGCAGCAATCCCTTAAAGCCGACCATCACGCGCTCAAAGGGATACCCCACCGTCGGCGCCAGCAGGAAGGCGACATAGACCGGGTAGGCGAAGGCCTGTTGATCCATCGGATCTCCCGGCCGGTGGGGATCCAGTTCTCTTCCGTAGTACCCGGCTTGAATCGCGCGGGTGATCTCGGGACTGTAGGGATTTCGGCGGTGCAACAGAAGCTCGCGCGCGCCAAGCCAGCGCGGATAAAGGTCGGAAAGGTTGCCGCGGGGCCGGTTGTGAGCCACAGCGTCAGCGCGCTGGTAAGGCACCAGCACACGGTACACATAGAGCCACATGCTGGTCGAGAACAGCAGAGCCAGAAGCACGCCAGATTTGGAATTCCTTGCCAAGAGTTCGAAGGCCGGCCCCGTTCCGCGCCCGGGCGGTTCCCCATGTTACAACTTTACCGGACCAAGCCCCCGTGCGATTGCGAGCCCTCATCTCCCGGGCGATTGGATCGGTATCCGGCGTATTGTGCTGGGTTCTGCTAGCCCGTCTCCATCAAGCTGCCGGGGACTTCAACTGGACGATCTGGGCGGCTGCCGATCCGCTGGCCCAGCACAAGTCCAGACGACCGGGAAATGCTGTTGTACCCGTTGACTTGCGCCATTTTCGGATTGCCCTTCGTGGGGGTGCGTCCGGAAGTCGCCGGGGGCGCCTTCTAGGGGCTGGAATCAACCCTGATGGCGTTTGGGTTGCCTCAGCGACGGAGATCACCGCACCGCTTACGCGCAGGTGGGCAGGTGGACTGTGCTGTTCATGTGCTTGCCCATGCTTGCGGTTGTTCTGGCCCGAGCGCGAACCCAACCTGAACCTCCCCTCGAACCGAAACCGCACGCTGCGGAAGAGCGCCGTCTTGAGGTAAAACCAGCGCCCATCACGGGAATACTCCGGCGAAGGAAGCCGAACTCCGGTCCTCAACGGGCAGGGCACGGCCCGGTCGGGCGTAGAGTTCGAACTGCCGGTCCCGATAGACCCTCGTCCAACCGCTCTGGGGGATGGGGTTGGAAATTTTGGCGTCTCGGGGCACCAGCACCACATCGGTTGGGTACCTGTCCAGAGTGGAACGCCAATCGGGAGCGGCCTCATAGAAACGAAAGATGCTGTCGACGACGCTGTCGGGATAGGTCTCTTCGTAACGACTGTCTAAGGAAACCTTGACCGCTGGAAACAGTTTCCATGAGACATAAGAGCCAAGCCTGAAGGGCACCATGAGGTTGCCTTTGAATCGCTGTCTGGCGAGATACTCCACTGCTCCCACCGGATAGATGGGCTGGGGAACGGACAGGTTCCACGGTTTTTGCCGGACAGTCGCAAGCAGGCAGACGCAGGCAAAAGTCAGCCACGCAGCCAGCATGAAGCGGGATCTCCGTTCGGTGAAGTGCACAAACCACCTGCCCACGGCGGTCTCCTGCAAGTAGGAGGGAACGTAGCAAAGCCACGCAACCGCAAAGAAGGGGAGCAGTTTCCGATGAAGCAGGGCTTCTAAGGCGGTGGCACTGAGGGGAAGAATTCCTACGCTTCGGCGTATTCCCACGGACGCCACCGGGTACAGAGCCGCCAGCACGGCCACCATGAAACTGAGCGTCCAGACCGGACCGAGGTCCCATACCGGCCTCCATTCCGGAGCATAGGGGCGAGCCATCGTCAAGGCGCGCCTCAGATAGCTGAAATATGAGCTCCCATAGGGGTTGAGGAATATTTCGAGGAACATTCCGGCCAGGACTGACAGGAGGTGTCGGACGGGATTGCGGCGAAGCAGTTGCTCCACAACATGGAGTGCCATGAGGCCAATGGCCACGACGAAACCGCCGTGGATATTCAGCCACACGGGAAAAATAACGAGCCAAACCAGCATCCACGTTCGCGCTCCCTTTCGATCGAGTTGCCAGAACAGCAGCAGGAGCGCGGTTAAGAAAAAAGAGTAGGCTTGCGCTCGAATGGCGGTGAAGAAGCCCAGGTACGCCAAGCAGGCGGCCAGTGGCGCGCAGGCTCCGAGCAGTCGGAAATCAGCGCCCCTGGCTGCAGAGCACCGCACGCAAAGAAATCCGGTTCCCAGCGCAAACAAGAATTTCAGAGCCAGAAGGGCGCGGCCGCCAAACCACCGGGTCGCAAAGTACGCGATTGCACCTGCTCCCCATTCGTGATCGATCCAGGGACTGACGGTGGGAGTATAGGCATACGGGTCGGTTCTCAGCAGATGCCCTGCGGAGAGGCTTTCGCGAATCAGCGCCATTTGGTGCCAGACATCAATGTCTACGAAGTTGTAGGCAATCAGCGCCACCAGGAAGGAGCCCAAACCCCCGTAGATCGCACAGCGCAGCCAATCATTCGTGGCTTGCGGCTGAGGATCTCGATTGCGACTGGAAGGGTGCGCGGAGGCGACTCCCGGGCTGAATGAATTGAAGATGAAATCTCGCAAGCAGACAAGACTATATTCCATCCACGAGCGCTTGCTCAGGCCAACGGTTTGCGAGCCAGAACCTGATCCTGGCCTCCGAGTGGAATCCACGAGAGCGCTGGTTCAAAACAGCATCGGTGCATCCCATACCGTGTGCCCGGGTTCCACGGGTTGTTCTCCCACAACGCGAAGCAACCCCGCCGACGGGGGGAGCGATCGAGGTAGTTGATGGCGGAACTTCTCTCCGCGACAGGAATGCGGTGGAACACCCCGTTCGAGTACGCCAGGTCCACCGACCCGTCAGGCGTGTACTGCGTGGAGGTCAGAAAGCAGTTGGCATGCGAACTGCGTTCGCTGCGGGCTCTCTCGAGGGAGCGTACCGAGACATCCAGTCCCACCAGCGACTGGCACCCGAGAAGTTTCCGCTAGGAGCACGGTGGTGTCTCCGATCCCACAACCGTAGTCGAGCACCGAACGGGATTGCTGGTTAAGCCGAGCCAGACACCGCGCCAGCCATTCCACCCTTCCCCCGGGCGAAGAACTCCTTGCCTTCGCGGCTGGCGGCAAGGCCCTGGTTGAGGTCGTCGTCGCGGTCGGTGAACTCGGTGGAACCGCTCATCGCCGCTGCATCCCCAGCACACTGAGAAAAAAACTGGCGAAAATGGTTTGCGCACCCAGGGTGAGGCAGAGCACCGCCGGAATAATGATGCGCATGGTGTGCGGGTAATCGAGCGCGCCGAAGTGGTGCGTACCCCAGGTGCCGACGGCCAACAGGGACGCGGCAAAACCCGCGAGTGTGAACAGAGTTCCCACCGCCAGACCTACCTCGAGGGTGATGTAGCGGAAAAGCCTTTCGAGCAGCGGATCGGGAGGAAGCAGGTCCTCGGAGATGGCGAACAGCTTGGTGAAGACGGCAAACGCAATGCTTTGAAAACCCAGTAGGACAAACGTGGCTCCGTAGAGCATGGTGTGTACATCGAGAGTGATCCCGCGCACCGTTCTCGGCCCCGGCAACAACCATAGCCCGAGCAGGCTGCCGACCACGACTAAGGCTATGCCGGGATAGAGAAAGAGCCAGCGCGGGCTGTAGAGCAGGAAAAACCGCAGGGTGCGCCAGCCATCGCGCCAGGTGCGAAGGTGTGCCGGCCGGCTGCGTCCATCCGGGGACAGCGTGGTGGGCACCTCGGCGATGCGCAGCTTCAGCAGCGTGGCCTTTACCACCATTTCGGTGGCAAATTCCATGCCGGTCGTGCGCAGTCCCATGCGTTCGTAAGCGGCTTTACGAAACCCACGGAGGCCGCAGTAAAAATCCCCAACCGGGCTGTGAAAGAACAGTCGCCCGATCCTCGTCAAGGCAGGGTTCCCGAAATACTGATGCCAGGGCGGCATGGCGTCTTTCTGGATGCCTCCCCGGAAGCGGTTGCCCATGACAAGGTCGGCTCCCTGACGCAACTGCTCCAAAAATCGAGGGATATGCCCGAAGTCGTAGCTGTCGTCGGCGTCTCCCATGACGACGAACTTCCCGGACGCCGCAGCGATGCCCCCCATCAGCGCATTCCCGTATCCCTTCGCCTTCACATTTACCACCCGGGCCCCGAGTCGTTCGGCGATCTCAGCCGAGCCGTCACAGCTTCCGTTGTCCGCCACGATAACCTCACCCGCAATATGGGCGGCGAGAATGGCCTGCTGTGCTTCGCGGATGCAAGACTCCAGTGTTTCCGCTTCATTCAAGCAGGGTAGAACCACCGAGAGTTCGACCGGCTCTGGTTCCGTCGCGGCCACGGCGCGCGGCTGGCATTCCGAGTTCGGCCTGATCGTCGCTGCCACAGAACTCCTTCTGCGCACATTTGGGAAGAAACTACACTGACTCCACGCGAATATCTGCTACAACATATTCCGCCCAGCCGGAGCCAGTTTCAGTTCCGAAGTCTATCAAAAGTCTCTCAACCCGGAGGTGTCGTGTCGCCCGAGGTCTGGCTAGTCTTAGCGGCAGTGCTGGCCGTCGGCTGGCTCGCGCCACAGGTCGGGGATGGCTGGTTCCAGCCCGTCGAAGAAGCGGCCGCGCGCTTCGCGACCCGTAAGACTCTGGCGATCTTTTCGATGGGACTGGCGGCGATCCTGACGCGGCTCGCGCTCCTTCCGGTGCTGCCCGTACCCATTCCTGCAATCCACGACGAATTCAGTTACTTGCTGGCAGCCGACACGTTCGCCCACGGGAGATTGACGAACCCCCCGCATCCAATGTCGGTCTTCTTCGACACATTTCATGTGTTGCAGCATCCGACCTATGCTTCGAAGTACCCTCCCGCGCCGGGTGCGGTTCTCGCGCTCGGACAGATTCTCGGCCATCCCTGGATCGGCAGTCTGTTAAGTATGGCGGGGATGTGCATGGCCATGACGTGGATGCTGCAGGGCTGGTTTCCCGCTCCCTGGGCGCTGCTGGGCGGCGTGTTCGTCTTATTGCAGCTTGGATTGTTTCGCCATTGGGTGGACGGTTACTTCGGTGGCGCAGTCGCTGCCCTGGGCGGGGCCTTGGTCTTGGGTGCTTTTCCGCGGGTGGTCCACTTCCGGCGCCTCCGGGACGCGATTCTGATGGGAATGGGTGCGGCCCTGCTCGCCTCGAGCCGACCGGTCGAAGGCTTGATTTTCTGCGTTCCGATCGCGGGGGCGCTCGCGCTTGAGTTCCTGTCCAAGCGCAAATGGTCGAGGGCTGGCACGGTTCGGCGCGTCCTGCTGCCTTTGATTCTTGTGCCAGCGGCGGCACTGGTATTTCTCGGCTATTACAACTGGCGTGTTACAGAAAACGCCTTCCTATTTCCGTACGTGCTGTACCAGCGTGAGTATTTCAGCGATCCCGTGTTTGCGTGGCAGAAGCCCAATCCACCCCTCCATTACGCAAATCAGCAGTTCGAGGTTTTTTTCAACGTCTGGCACCCCACCCGATACGGGCGGTCGTGGAACGAGTGGGAACGCAGATCGTGGCAAACCTGCCAGGCGTGGTGGTATGTCTTTCTGGGCCCCATCCTTTCGGTGCCTTTCGTGGCGTTGCCCTGGATGCTGAAGGGCCGCCGGGTTCGATTTCTGCTCGTGCAGTTCCTTGTCTGTGCTGCGGGGTTGCTGTCCGTGGTCTGGTTCCAGCCTCATTACGCGGCACCGCTGGCGGCAACCCTGTTCGGGTTGCTGGTTCAAGCCATGAGGTATTTGCGGCGATTGGAATTCAGGGGCAGAGCGGTCGGCATCTTTTTGACTCGGCTCGTCGTGATCCTGGTCTTGGATGGGGTGGTCGTCCTGGCGGGACATGCGAGGCGGTATCCGGTCGTGGGCTGGAATCGCGATCGCGCGCAGCTCATCGAGCGACTGGATGCCTCGCCAGGCAGGCATCTGGTGCTGGTCCACTACTCCCCCGAACACAATGTTCATCACGAATGGGTATACAACGCGGCCGACATTGATCGGGCCAAGATCGTGTGGGCCCGCGAGATTCCCGGTCGCGACTGGACGACCCTGCTCGACTACTTCAAGGACAGAAAGATCTGGATGGTCGGAGCCGACGACTCTCCACCGAAGCTTGAAGAGTATCGACGCCCGGAGCAACTCCTACCCGGCAGGGCGTCCCGGGCGGGAGGGTCCCTGAACGGTCAATAATTTGGCGCGGGAGTCGAAGAAATTAGCTTCCCGGCAGGCGTTGTCGAGGTATGATATTGGCGATTGTGTGTCCAGTGGCTCACTGTGCTCTCAAATCCTTGATTTTATTAAGAATAAGAGAAGGGCAAGACCCGCAAGGGGGTACCGGAAACCATCATAGGCCCGGAAACCATCATAGGCCTGGCGGTTGGCGATTGTCCGCCGGTTCTGTGGCCGATTGGAGGTAGAGGGATGAATCAGATTCTCCGCAGGTTGTTTCAGGACGAGGAAGGACAAGACATCGCCGAATATGCTGTGATGCTGGCCGTGATTCTGGTGATCGTTGTTGGTACCGTCCGGCTGATCGGATCGCATGCGAACACCGTCTTCTCTCAAGTCGCCAGTGCCATTCAATAGCCGCGCTTGCCCCGGGAAACCCGAGCCGGGTGCAGCAGGCGAACGCGCTGGCGGATAGGCCAGGTTGGGCTTCGGGGTGCGGCCACATGGGCCCGTGGTTTTGGGAATAAACAGCTTTGCGTCTTCATGCTTGTCTGAACGTGCGGCGACCGTCGCACGGTTGCAGTTTTTGGCTGGATTTGAGGAGTAGCAATGAATCGTACACGGCTCCTGCTCATTGGGTTCGTCGCACTGGCGCTGGGTGCCTTCGTCGCGTTCGTGGTTTACAAGAACCTGCTGTCGAAATCAGGCGCCAACAACGAACCAGGCATCGACGTCGTACTTGCGGCCAACGATCTGCAGGTGGGCGCCAAGCTGGAAGACAGGGACATCCGGGTTGCCAGGGTGCCGCTATCGGTGGCCCCTCCGGGGGTTTTTCGCTCGGGCTCTCCGATCATCGGACGTGGCGTGGTCTTGCCGGTGTCGAAAGGGGAATTCATTCTGCCCAGTAAACTGGCGCCGGAGAAATCGGGCTCGGGTCTGCCGTCGCTGATCCCGCCCGGCATGCGGGCAGTGTCCGTGCGTGTCAACGAGGTTGTCGCGGTCGCGGGTTTCGTCGTTCCCGGCACCCGGGTGGACGTGTTACTGACCGGCAATCCGGCGGGCGCCAACGAACCGCAGACCACCACGGTGCTCGAGAATGTTGCCGTCATTGCGGCTGGGCAGAGGCTGGAGCGGAACGCGGCCGGGGATCCGCAGACCACCCCGGTCATCACGCTTCTGGTATCGCCCGATGACGCCCAGAAGCTGACCCTGGCGAGCTCCCAGGGACACATCCAACTCGCCCTCCGCAACCCGATCGACACCAAGCAGCAGGATCTGGCGGCCATGAAGGCCACCGGCCTCTACAAGAACCTAACCCCGGTTGCGGCTCCCGCACACCCGAAGACCGGGAAGAAGACGGGGCTGGCTCCGCCTGCACCGCCAGGGGCCTACAAGGTAGAGATCATTCGCGGCAACAAGGTCGATGAAACCAAGTTTCCAGATCAACCAGGCACCCACTGAGAATGGCCGTCCAACTGAAGAATCTCATTCCGCTGCCCGCTCGTCCGGAGAGCGAATCTACGATGGCCCGTGGCAGGTGGGTGGTCGGAGCGGTGCTGGGCATGTGGCTTCTGTCGGCCCCCGGATTTGCCGAAGCGCGCACGCAAGATACCACGGCAGCGCCCACGGCTCAGACCGCCCCGCAGCAGGCATCGCCCCAGACCGTAGAGCACCCCGCCTCCGCGTCGATTCCTCCTCCTTCGGAAGCCACCAGCGGGGCGCCTCTGCGCGTCATGGTGGGCAAGTCCCTGCTGATCAATACCAGTGAACGGCTGAGGCGCGTATCCGTCACCGACCCCAATGTTGCCGACGTCCAGGTTGTCACACCGACGCAGATCCTGGTGCACGGCCGGTCGGCTGGCGAGGTGTCGCTGCTGATCTGGGACGAACTGGAGCGCTCCCGCAGCTTCGATCTGCGGGTGGATGTGGACGTCACGGCTGCAGCCGAAGAAGAGAAGAGCGTCTTCCCGGACGAGCAGATCGTAGTGACTCCTTCCCGTTCGGCCATCGTGCTTTCCGGCCACGTTTCGAGCGAAGACGTCATGAAGCGGGCGGGCTCCATCGCCGAAGCGTATTCGAAGAATGTTGTCAACGTGCTGACGTTCGGCCCGAGCGGCGCGCAGGAAGTCCTGCTCGAGGTGAAGTTCGCCGAAGTCGACCGCTCGGCCGTCTCCCAGTTCGGAATCAATCTGCTTTCGACCGGTGTGGGAAGGACCATTGGCACGACCACCACCGGACAATATGGCGGATTCGGAGTTCAGAGAATCACGGACACTTTCGGCGTGCCGGCCTCTCCCGCTCCGAATCAACCGACCCCCACTTCCGGTTCGCCGACGGAAGTTTTCTCCACCACCCAGCAGATTAATGATGTGTTGAATCTGTTCCTGTTCAACCCCGAACTGCACCTGGGCGCGGTCATCAAAGCCCTTCAACAGAAGAACCTTCTCCAGATCCTGGCGGAGCCGAACCTCATCGCGGTCAACGGCAAGGAAGCCAGCTTCCTGGCGGGAGGCGAGTTCCCCTTTCCGATCGTGCAGCCCGGCCAGGGTTTCACCGCGGTAACGATTCAGTTTAAGGAGTTCGGCGTTAAACTCAAGTTCAAACCCGTGATCATGCCGAACGGCAATATTCATCTCAATGTGACGCCCGAAGTCAGTACCCTGGATTTTGCCAACGCGCTCACCATTTCGGGGTTTACCGTACCCGCGTTGAGCACGCGGCGGGCCGACACGGAGTTCGAGTTGCAGGACGGCCAGAGCTTCGTGATTGCGGGTCTGATGGACAATCGGGTCACCAGCCTCGTGAACAAGGTGCCCGGGTTGGGCGACATTCCCATCCTCGGCAATTTCTTCCGGAGCAAGAGCCTGCAGAAGAGCAATGCGGAGTTGATGGTTTTGTGCACGGTCCGAAAGATTTCGCCCAACATGCAATCTCCGCCCGGCCCCAGCAACCCTCAACCCTTCATGAACAAGGATGGTTTCGACGGGAAGAAGCCCTCGGCGGGAAAGTAGTTTCGGGTCATGGCTGAGCTTTTAGTGGTCATCATCGCGACCGACAGTGAACAGCGGGCCGTGCTACAGGTGCTGGTGGACGGCACCAGTGTGGCGCGCACGGTCCACTCAGCCTCCAGCTACCCGGCGGTTGCGAGCGACGCTTTTTTCCCCCGAACTCAGGCCATGAACCCGGACGTGACGCTGATCGATATTCCGTCCGATGCTCCCGCTCCCGCGTTGCAGGCCATCGAACTACTCCAGCAGGAACTGTCCGACGCCGCCATTTTTGCGATCGGCAGCATGTCGCAGCCGCAGCTCATCGTAAGCGCCATGCGGGCGGGAGCCCGTGAATTCATCGAACGCCCCACCACCACCACCGATCTGCTGGAAGCATTCGTCAGGCTCTCGACCACCCAGCGCAAGGTCAGGCGAGAGGGTCCGCGCGGCAAAGTGTTTACGGTCGTCAACGCCAAAGGTGGAAGCGGCGCAACCACCGTGGCGGTGAACCTGGCGTTAGCCCTGCAGGCTGCCCACGGAAACGTCGCCCTGGTGGATCTTGCCCCGCTGGGGCACGCCGCCCTGCACCTGAACCTGAAAGCCCCGTTCACCGTGGCGGATGCGATCCGAAATCTCCATCGGATGGACAGTTCCCTGCTCGAAAGTTTCATGACCCGGCAGGCGGGAGGCTTGCAGTTGCTGGCGGGGGCGAACAGTCCGGCGCCCGCAGAACCATCCACCGCCGAGTTTGCGCGTCTGTTCGACATGTTGGTGAGTCACTTCCGCTATGTGGTGGTGGACGCGTCCTCGCGGGTGGACGCCGCGACCCGTCTGATTGGAAATCTCTCGGAAACCGTGCTCCTGGTGGCGCACGCCGACGTGGCATCCTTGTGGAGCGCGGCACGGGTGGTGCAGTTCCTGGGAGAAACCAACGGGAAGGAGCGCGTCAAGCTGGTGTTGAACCGTTTTCGAAAAATACCGGGTTTTCACGAAACCGACGCCGAGACTGCCTCCGGGGCGACGCTGTTGTGGCGCATTCCAAACCAGTACTTTGCGGTTTCGAGCGCAATTGATCGAGGGGTTCCCGTGATGCAGCAAAACCACACCGAGATCGCGCGCGCGTTCGCGGGCCTGGCCGCGACCCTTACGCAGAACGACGATGACGTGAAGCGCACCACCTGGTCGATGTTCAAGACAGTTTAGGGAAATCATGGCGAATCTGCAGGCGTTCGAGCGCAGTGAGTACCAACAGGTCAAGGCCGACCTCCATCGGAAAATTCTCGACCGTCTCGATCTGGAAAAACTGGGGAGGACCAACAGCGAGACCGCGCGCGACGAGGTTCTGATCCTGATCCGCAGTTCGGTGAACAGCGAAGCCGTTCCCCTCAGCTTCGCCGAGCGCGAGCGGTTGTCGCGCGAGATTCTTGATGAAATTTTCGGGCTCGGTCCGCTTGAGCCCCTGCTGAAAGATCCCAGTATCTCCGACATTCTGGTCAACCGTTTCGACCGGGTCTATATCGAGCGTTCCGGCAAGCTGGAACTCACCGGCCTGTCCTTCAAAGACAATCAGCACCTGATGCAGATCATCGACCGTATCGTGTCGCGCGTCGGACGCCGGGTCGACGAGTCCTCGCCCATGGTGGATGCCCGACTGCTCGATGGTTCCCGCGTTAACGCCATCATTCCGCCTCTGGCGATCGACGGAGCCTGCCTCTCCATCCGCCGGTTCGGACGGGATCCCGTCACCGCTCGCCAGATGATCGAGAACAAGACGCTGACCGAACCCATGCTCGAACTGCTGTCCGCCATGGTGAAGGGACGTCTGAACCTGTTGATCTCAGGCGGAACCGGTGCCGGCAAGACCACGGTGCTGAACGTTCTTTCCGGCTACATTCCCAACAACGAGCGCATCGTCACCATCGAAGACGCCGCCGAACTGCAGATGAAGCAGGAGCACGTGGTGCGCCTGGAGACTCGCCCCCCCAACATCGAAGGCAAGGGCGCGATTCGCCAGCGGCAACTGGTCATCAACAGTTTACGTATGCGTCCGGACCGCATCGTGCTGGGCGAGGTGCGCGGCGAAGAGGCCTTCGACATGCTTCAGGCCATGAATACCGGGCACGACGGCTCGCTTACAACGGTCCACGCCAACTCGCAGCGGGACGCGCTCTCGCGTATCGAAAACATGGTCTCGATGGCAAATTTGAACATCCCGGAACGGGCCATTCGCCATCAGATCGCTTCGGCCGTTCATGCCGTGGTGCAGGTCGCGCGCCTTTCCGACGGTACCCGCAAAATCCTCACCATTTCCGAGATCGTCGGGATGGAGGCGGAGATCATCACGATGCAGGATATCTTCGTGTTTGACCGCCTGGGTATCGATGAAGGCGGGAAGGTTCGAGGTCTGTTCCACGCGACTGGAATCCGGCCAAAATTTGCTGAGCGGTTGGCTACTGGGGGCTGTCGTCTGCGGCCCGCGCTGTTCGAATCGAAAATGGAGGTCTGAGAGAACTCGGAGCATCCACCCATGCCGGCCCTGATCGCCATACTTGTTTTCGTGGTCGTTTCGCTCGGAGGCTTTGTGGTTTTTTCCCTCCTGGACGAGCGCAAAGCGCGAGCGCGCGTCCTGCGCGATCGTCTGGCATCGACCGAGGAAACCGTCGAGCGCAAGCCAGGCGAGGAACTGGCCCTGCTGCGCGACGAGGTGCTCAGCGAGATCCCGGCGCTCGACTCACTGCTCCGGCGCTCCGACCGGATCTCGGCCCTGCAGAAGCTGCTTTCCCAAGCCGACGTCCCGGCACGCGCGGGCAACTTCCTGTTGCTGTGCGTCGCCAGTGCGGTCGTCCTGGGGGGCATTGTCCTGGCCTGGAGCAAGGCCCCGATCTTCGCCTGGGTCGGTTTCATGCTGGGCTTCTTTCTTCCTTATTCCTATGCGTCCTATCGCCGCACCAAGCGATTCGACGAATTTGAGGAGCACTTCCCCGAGGCAATCGACACTCTGGCGCGTGCGGTGCGCGCCGGACACGCTTTTACCACCGCGCTGGAGATGATCTCCGACGAAATGGCCGAGCCGGTGGCGGGCGAGTTCCGGAAGCTGTTTGAGGAGCAGAAATTCGGTCTGCCCGTGAGAGAAGCGCTGTCGAACCTGGCCGAGCGCGTGCCCCTGGTCGACGTGAAATTCTTTGTTACCGCCGTCATGCTGCAGCGCGAGACCGGCGGCAACCTCGCCGAAATCCTCGACAATCTCTCTTATGTCATTCGGGAGCGCTTCAAGATCCTGCGGCAGGTGCGGGTGTACACGGCGCAAGGTCGCCTGACTATGCTTTTGTTGATGGGGATGCCTCCACTCATCGTGGCAGTCATGTTCTCCCTGAACCGGATCTTTATCGAGCCGCTGTTTACCGACCCGATCGGACACGTGTTGCTGGTGGGCGGACTCACGTTGCAAACCATCGGTTACTTCGTCATCCGAAAAATCATTCGGATCCAGGTGTAGTGGAATGTCTCTTCCTCTGATTCTGGCGCTTCTGATCTTCGTCACCATCGTGCTGGCGGTCTTCGCCTTCGGCGCAGCGGCCTACGCTCCCTCCTCCATTCTGGGCGCCCGCCTGCGGTCGCTTGCCTTCCAGCGTCCTCTGGCACAGCAGGCACAGCAGGAAAAGCCTGCCATCAGGCAGCGCATCGAGCAGGCCCTCAATCCTCTGAGCAAGGCGTTACCGCTGTCTCCGAGCGACACGGACCGCACGCGCGGCTGGTTGATTCAGGCCGGCTATCGCGAGTCGCGGCACCTGACATTCTACCTCGGCGCCCGCGTCCTCATGGCTCTACTCGGCCTGGGAGCGGTGGTGGCCACCAGTGGCTTCAACTCGCCGCTATTGCTGGTCGGTCTAACCGGCCTCGGGTTTTTCATCCCGCGCTTCCTGCTGAAACGCAAGATCAAGGCCCGCCAGATGCGCATCCGGCTGGGGCTGCCAGACGCCCTCGACCTTACGGTGATCTGTGTGGAGGCCGGCCTCGCCCTGGATCAGGCGATGATGCGCGTGGGTGAAGATCTTAGCCACGCCCACCCCGACCTGAGCAACGAGTTCTATTTGTTCAATCTGGAAATGCGTGCCGGCAAGCCCCGCCCCGAGGCTCTGCGCAATCTCGTCGGCCGCACGGGCGTTGACGACATCAAATCGCTTGTGGCCACGCTGGTGCAAACCGACCGCTTCGGGACCAGCGTCTCACAGGCGCTTCGGGTCCATTCGGATTCCCTGCGCACGGAACGCCGTCAGCGCGCCGAAGAACAGGCTGCCAAGACCACCATCAAGATGGTTCCTCCCCTGGTGGTATTCGTTCTGCCATCCATCATCGTCGTGACATTGGGGCCGGCCATAATACTGCTTTACCGCACGCTCGTCCCCTGAACGAACGGGCGGTCGGCACGGGATGACGGAACCAGGAGTGGTAATGCCGGAGTCTGTGGCCCGCGGCTACGTCTTGAATCGCACTCGGCGCCAGTACCTCGCTACCCACCTGGCCGTGGCCGATGATCACTGGTCCCGTCTTTGCGGTCTCATCGGGAAGGCCCCGGGCACCTTTCGCGCCGGCGAGGGACTGTGGATTGTGCCCTGCAGGGGCGTCCACACACTCGGCATGCGGTTCCCGATTGATGTGCTCTACCTGTCCCGGGACAAGGTCGTACTCCACCTGGAGCAAGGCCTTCCGCCCTGGCACTTCGCTCCGGTGCGTCTCGAGGCCTCCTCGGTACTAGAACTTCCGGAACACACCCTGCGCGCCACTGGCACTACAATTGGGGACGAGCTTGAAATCTCGACTCACACCACAGGAGAAACCGAACCAGCATGAATGAAGCGCCCAAGCTGCTGGTCGAGTGGTCGTCGCCCTGGCAGGAATTCATCGGTTCGATTGGCCCTGCCCTCGGGCGCTCTCCTGTTCGCCTCGCCGGGGAGGCACAGACCGGCCTGTTCCCGGTGCGGGGCATGCTTGTTTCCTGGGGGATGGAAGCGATCTTTCTGGCTGTGCTGATCTTGCTGCCGGGGAGGTTGGCCAACCTGCGTCCCTCGGTGCCGCTCACACCGCCCAAGTACGATGTCATCTACTTCTCGGCGGACGAACTGCCGCAGATTGAGGACCGGGGCGGCGCCCAAGCGGGCCGGACCGGTCGCGCAGGGGGAAAGGCAGCGCACCATCGAACCCAGACCATTCGGGTCGCGCGCGGCAACGCTGCGGTCGAAAAGGTGGTCGACGCGCCCGACCTGAAATTGCCCGTTTCCAATGCACCGGTGGCCAACCTTCTGGCTTTCAAGTCGGTGCCGGGGCCGCCGCCGGCGGAGGGTCTGAAGTCGTCTCGAACTGCGCCCGCTCTATCGAAAAACTCCATCGTGGCGCCGCCGCCGGAGGTGTCTCGCGAGCGGAGTCGCAGCCTTCCGGGACTGGCGAGCAACGTGATCGTGCCCCCGCCTGCGGACGCTGCCCCGGAGAAGACGCGGCCGATGATGGGCCTGTCGACCACGATCGTTGCGCCGGCTCCGCGGGAGGTTCCGCGCGATCACTCGCATTCGGTGGTGGCTTTGACCAGCCGCATTATTCAGCCAGCTCCCACCGACATCGAGCGCGTTCCACCGCCGCTGCGGGGACCGGCGGCTGCCGCCTCGGTGGTCGTCCCTCCTCCCGCCTCCGCTCCGCAAAGAGAGAGTGCTCAAACCCCCAAGCTCGCTCTGCCGGCGCCCGGGGTGATTGCTCCCCCGCCGTCGCAGGTTACCCGCGACCCGCGTGTTTCAGGTGTAGGCTTGTCGGATCCGAAAGTCGTTCCGCCTCCGGTCGAGTTGGGTGGTCGTTCGCAAGACAAGCAGGCCATCGTGGGTCTGATAGGGGCGAATCAAGTGGTTCCTCCACCTCCAAGCGTCACCGGCGGAACATCTGTCACGGGCGGCGGAGGCGGTCGCAGCGACAAGGCGGGCGGTTTCGGCGCCACGCTTACCGGCGAGAATATTGTGCCTCCGCCGCCCAGCGTTGCCGGAGATGCCTCGTTGTCTCGATCCGGACGCGGACGTGGCGGCCCCCAAGGAAGCCTCGGGGGAGGTCTCGGAACGAATGCGGTGGTACCTCCACCGCCGAGCTTGAGCGGCGCGGGAGGTTTGTCCGGACGCGGCACGGGCGGCAGGGGTGCAGGTCTGGGTGGGCCGCTCGATGCCGGATCGGTGCTGGCTCCGCCCAGCGCGGGAGGGGGCAACGGGGGCGGCAAGGGCGTCGTGGTTTCCAGCCAGCCCGGTTCGGTGCAAGGCGTTCCGCGTGACGCCACGCCGGGGATCATCGCGATGTCTCCCGGTGGCGGCGCCAACTCCGGGGTCGGCGGGTCCGGAGGCGGAGCCGGCATCAACCACGGAAACGGTCCTGGCAGCGGGCTGAACGGCGAGGGGTCGGGCGCGGCCAAGGAAGGCGCAGGCCGCGGTTCTGACCCCAACTCGCATGGAGGCATCTCGCCTTATCCAGGCCCGGGCGGCGCCGGACGCGGCACAGACGGCCAGCCTCCTATCCCGGGCGTCTCGGTGGCAGGAGGGAACACCAGCACGAGCACGATTACGCTACCGAGCTTTGGGCCGGGCGAAAGCGACCCCGGCGCAACCCCGGGACGTTCGGGCTCGAGCAAAGCGCGCCGCGGTTTGGGCGTCAGTGTGTTCGGAACCTCGCGGTCGGGCGGGGCCTTCAGTCGCTACGGGCAGTTGCGGGGAGACAACTACACCATCTACATCACCACGGCCGTTGGGCTCGCCGTCATGCAGTACGCTGATTCCGCCTCGGCCGCCCGCCCTTACACAGAGAAGCTGATCGATCCGGAGCCCTTACGCGTCAGCCTGCCTGAGGGCCTCAGCCGTTCCCGCCTGGTCGTTGCCTGTGTTCTCGGTCGCTCCGGCACCCTCAGCAACATCCGAGTAATCGAGCCCGGTCCTCAGCCCATGACCAAAAAGGTGGTGGCTGCCCTCTACGCCTGGAAGTTCACACCTGCGTTGCACGGCAACGAACCCGTTGAGGTAAATGCCTTCCTTGGGTTCAACATCGACACCCGTTAGTCCATGGGTCAAGACAAGTCCCGCCCCTCTGATCACTCACGTCCGGAGCGCTCCGAGACTCTTCTGAACAAAGTTGCGGTGTCGTCCTGGTAGACGCTCTTCCATTCCGCAACTTCCTTCAGGAGACTTGCGGCCGCCGAGTCCTTCGGCAGCAACACCCAATTTGCATGCATTCCGACCAAAGCCTGATTCCACCCAGGCTCCAATCGCACAACCCTCAAGTAATTCTTTAAGAATTCCGCGCCGTACAGATCATGCCGGTCATCCACTACCACCTGGGTTTGCGGGTAGAGTCGATAGATCAGGTAGCCACCCCAATTGTCCGGGCAAAACAACGGCTCATGAATATGGCTGCCCATCAGGAAATCCGCTGCCTTGACTGGAAACCGTTTTCCATCGAAGTGAGCGTCGATCACCGTTCGTGAACCGATTCGCCCCTGATGGCAGCAGGTCCACACGCCCAGCACGACCACCAGAATCGGCCAGACATGGCCTCGCAGGCGCGATTCGGTTGCGCTTGCACGCACCGCAAACGCTTGGAAGCTGGCCCAGCGGTCGCGAAGACTGGAGGAAGTTTCGGGGCTTGCGGCCCGTTCGGCGAGGGTCGCGGAGATCTGTGGCGCCATGATGAGGACCAGCAACATCGACGAGATCGGAATGTTCCGTGACGAGTACAAGCCGGCGTATACCGCGAAAGCCACCACCATCACTTGGCTCATCCCCAGCTTCTTCCGCCCCGCCGCCGCACCCACGATGGTCAGCAGCAGAAGGACCGCGAAACACTTTTGGGCCCCTCCGTGAAAGTTCGGCGAGAGGAACTCGTCGATGTGATCCATCAGAAAACGATCGGTAAGGTAGCGGTAAATATGAACGTGCAGCCTGTAGTGATAAGGATTCGCCAAGGTAGCGACCAGGGATAGAGCTCCGATCATCCCCAGCGCGCGCGCAGGCATCGAGGCGGCTTTCCCACCCGGTGCCCCGCTCCATTGCTGCTTCTGTGCCCAGGCGCTGACCAGGTAGATGCCCAGCAGCACGAGGCCGAGCAGGAAACCACCATGCAAGTTCACCCATAGCAGCATGATGAGCGGAAGCCAGAGCAGCCGGCGCGGCTTCGGGTCTGCCTCAAAGTCATCCAGCCGACCAAACCAGATGACCGTGAAGAGCCAGCTCAGGACGTGCGGCCGTGTGAAGAAGTGAATCGTCGAAGCGCAAACCGCCAGCAGGAGCATGACGACTGCAATCGGCAAACTGGCGCCCCGCGCCAGCATCATCTGGAAGACAAGCGCAAATGTCAGGGCAATCACCAGCGCGCTCAGGAACACGACCCCATTGAGGCGGGTCGCCTGGTGAATGGCTCCGGCCAAGGCGTCGTAGAGCCATTCCCACGCATACCAGGGCTTCCCGCTCATGGTGGATGAAAACGTGTCGATGCGCGGGACGGAGCGGGTCTGAAGTATCAGCTGACCTGTGCGGATGTGCCATCCGATGCCGGCGTCCCCCAGGAGCCTCTCGGCCAGCGGGCCGACGGTGAGTGAAATGAGGAGGAGAACGAAAATCAGGTCACCGACAGAGGGCAGGACAAAGCGAAACCGGGCGGGGGGCTGGACTCTAGGGGACGAGTCGTTCTTGACCGAGGAACTGGCTGGGTCCGCGTCGTGCCCTGCGCTGGTCTCGCCTGAAATTTCCAAAGGAGTTCGACCGTCGTCAACCCGGTCATGGTACTCGATGTGTGCGCACGCGCGGCGGCCGAAATCTGCTGAGTTCCCCTGGAAGGTAGGCTCGCGCAAAGGTCACCGAAACTGCCAGTACGACAGGCCGACCCGCATGTGGTGCATGAGGGGACCGGAAAAACTGTAAGCAATTGCGATTCCGAGCAGCGTGTGAACGATGCCTAGCGGGTAAATACTCCGGTGTCTGCGAAACATCTCGGTGAAGAACAGCGCACCGATGAATGTCATCGCCGTCAGAGGCGCGTTGGGGAGGTGAGCCAGCGTAAACAGTACCGTGCTGGCCGCCACCGCCCAGCGTGCTCCCATCCGAGATTCGAGCCGGAGATAGAAAAACGACTGCAACAAGAACTGCTGGGCGAACGCCCAGATCACATACGGCCAGAGGTTCTCGAACTTCGGCCAATCGGGATTCGCGGGCACGGGATGAGCGGTGAGGATTGCACCCGCAGGAATAGCCATGGCGAGGAGCGCTCCGATCGCCAGGATCCTGGCCGTGCCGGCTGAGGAAGGCCAACGCAGCCCCAGTTCCACCCGCGAGTTTCTGCGGAAGCTGAACCAAACGACGCCAGCAACCACCAAGGCGATCATGAGGCTATGCCCGATGCTGCGTGGAGTCCACAGGACGCCTTCGAACACCGCGAAGACGAATAAGATTTCCAGCCAATCTGCCCACCGGCTTCGAATCGCAGGAACGCCGCGAGTCAAGGCTACCGTTCCGCCTGCGGGACTCGGTGCGTTATCCTGAAGAAAAGTTTTTGACCCCACAGCCATTCCAGCAATCTTATAAGTAGCGCTTATGCCCAGCAAGAGCACGACCCAGGTCGTCATCGTGGGAGGCGGGTTCGGAGGCCTGAATGCCGCCCGCTCGCTCGCCCGCGAGAGCGTTCGCATCACGATCGTCGACCGCAAGAATCACCACACCTTTCAGCCCCTTTTGTATCAGGTGGCGACGGCGGGGCTTTCCCCGGGGGAAATCGCCGCCCCGATTCGCTCGGTTTTTCGCGGAAACAAGAACGTGGTCTGCCTGCTCGAAGAAGTGCAGGACTTCGACCTCGAGCGGCGCGTCGTCAAAACCGGCGAGCAGGAGCTTCCTTACGATTACCTGATCGTCGCTGCGGGGGCGACCCACGCCTATTTTGGCCACGACCAGTGGGAGCCCTACGCTCCCGGGCTCAAGACCATCGAAGACGCCCTCGAGATTCGCCGCCGGGTCTTGCTGGCCTTTGAACTTGCCGAGCGCCAGGCAGCTTCCGGCGCTTCGCACGAACCGCTGAATTTTGTGGTGGTCGGCGCGGGGCCCACCGGAGTGGAGCTCGCCGGGACGCTGGCCGAGATCACGCACCATGTCCTGGCGCACGAATTTCGTTCGATCGATCCGAGCCGCACCTGTATTTTGCTGCTCGAAGGCGGTCCGCGAGTTCTGCCGGCTTACCCCGAGGATCTCTCCTACAGCGCGGAGGAGCAGCTGCGCCGCTTGGGCGTGGATGTTCGGACGAATGCCCTCGTCACGTGGGTGGAGCCGGGCGCCGTTCGCATGGGCGAGACTCGGATCGTGGCTCCGGTGATTCTATGGGCGGCAGGGGTGGCGGCCTCTCCCCTGGGCAAGAAACTGGGAGCCGCGTGCGATCGCGCTGGTCGAGTGCTGGTCCAACCTGACCTCAGCATCCCCGGCCATCCCGAGGTCTTCGTGATCGGCGACCTAGCCGCCCTGCAAGACGACCAGGGCAAGATGCTTCCGGGCGTCGCACCGGTCGCCATCCAGGAGGGCCGGCAGGTCGCGGAGACGATCCGCCGCGAGTTGGAAGGCAAATCGCGCGAGAACTTCAAGTACTGGGACAAAGGCAGCCTGGCGACCATCGGCCGGGCGGCCGGGGTGGCACAGTTCGGCAAGATTCACATTTCCGGATTTATCGCGTGGCTGGCCTGGCTGTTCATCCACATCTTCTTCCTGATCGGGTTCCGCAACCGGATTCTGGTATTGATTCAGTGGGCATGGTCATATGTCACGTACGAGCGCGGGGCCCGGCTCATCACTGGAAGCACGACACTTCCTGGGTGGTCGGGCGGGCATCCGACACAATCGACCGCTTCATCGGATGCGGACGAGAGGGTTCCAACCAGCAGCGGGTGATCGAGCGATGGCTGCCTTGTCTTGCCGATCTTTCACTTGCCTGCTTCCGGTGCTCCCCCCGAGCTCGATTTGCGAGACAATAGAGTTGACGCAGCCCAGCTCGCGCAGAAAGCGCAGCCACTGCCCCACTGATGAAATCGTCGTTCGTCGTGCGCGTTGCTCTGTATGCAGCCGGACTTTTCACCCTGCTGATTCTCCCCACACCCTCGTCCGCCGAAGTGCTGAAAATCGTTCTGAACGACACGATCCAGCCCATTACCGAGGAGTACATCGGCCGCGCCATCGCCGAAGCGCACACCAGAAACGCCCAAGCTGTGCTGATTGAGATCAACACCCCCGGCGGCCTGGTGAGTTCCACCCGGGACATCATCGAGAAGATCACGGCCTCGCCCGTGCCTGTCATCGTCTATGTTGCCCCTACGGGTAGCCGTGCGGGTTCGGCAGGCATCTTCATCCTCGAAGCAGCGGACGTAGCCGCGATGGCTCCCGGGACCAACGCCGGGGCCGCCCATCCGGTCGCGCTCCTTGGACCACTCTCGGTCAAAACGGACGACGAAATGAAGCAGAAAATCGAGAACGATTCAGCCGCACTGATGCGTTCGGTGACTGCTCAGCGCGGGCGCAACGTCGAAGCGGCGGAAAGCGCCGTGCGCCAATCCAAGGCGTTTACCGAGCAGGAGGCTCTGTCCGGGAAACTGATCGACTACGTCGCCATGAGCGACGATGATCTGTTCCGTCAGATGCAGGGAAAGCCCATCAAACGATTCGACGGTACCATCGTCACACTCGAGCTTGCGGGGCAGGCGATCAAACCTTTCGAGATGACCCTCAAGCAGCGGATCCTGGACTACATGATGGATCCCAACATTGCCTTCGCCCTGCTGGCGATCGGCATGCTGGCTTTGTACGTGGAATTTAACCATCCCGGAGCGGTCGTTCCGGGCACGGTGGGAGTCGTATTCATTCTGCTGGCAGCCTTCGCCTTGAATCTCCTGCCCACCCGCTTCGCTGCGCTCGCCTTGATTGCCGGCGCATTCGCGCTCTTTGCGCTTGAAGCCAAGTTCGTCACACACGGGGTACTCACCACGGGCGGAATTGTGCTTCTCACCCTGGGGGGCCTGCTCCTCGTTGATAGCCCCGTCCCTGAGATGCGGGTCCGTCTCGTCACCGCCCTGGCGGTCAGCGTCCCACTCGGACTCATCACTGCGTTCCTGATGACGTTAGCCGTGAGGGCGCGCCACAATAAAGTCGTGACTGGCATCGAGGGATTGATCGGCGAGGTGGGGACAGCTCAGGGTGTCCTGGCGCCGGGCGGAAAAGTCTTCGTGCACGGTGAAATCTGGAACGCCATCTCCTCGTCCCCAATACCCGCCGGATCGAAAGTCGTGGTTCAAAAGGTAGACGGCCTCGAACTGAGAGTCGCGCCGGTCACCACGCCCGACGGGAGCCCGGTCCCCACAGGAGTTTCGTAACGGTCGCCGCATCTCCCAAGGCAATACGCGCGGCACGCGGAAACACAGCGTCCCCGCAGTGAACTACGGTACAATCCGCCTCAGCGGCGTTTGTTCGCTAAACCCGCTGGAGGCGCGGCAATGGAATTCTCCCTGCCGATCATTGTGGTCGTTCTCGTCGTCATCCTCTACCTGTTGAGTTCCATCAAGATCCTGGCCGAATACGAACGCGGCGTCATTTTCCGCCTTGGCCACCTCCTCAGCCAGGCCAAGGGGCCCGGCGTCATCCTGGTGTTGGTGCCCATCGACCGTATGGTGCGCGTTTCCCTGCGCCAAGAGGCACTCGAAGTTCCACCGCAGGACATCATCACTCGCGACAACGTGACGCTGAAGGTCAATGCCGTGATCTTCCTGCGCGTGATCGACCCCAACAAAGCAGTGGTGGAAGTCTCCAACTATCTTTACCAGACCTCGCAATTTGCCCAGACGACCCTGCGCTCGGTACTGGGCGAGCAGGAGCTGGACGAACTCCTGTCGCATCGGGAAAAGATCAACCTCCGCCTGCAAAGCATCCTCGACACCCATACCGCTCCCTGGGGCGTGAAGGTCACGAACGTCGAGGTCAAGCAGGTCGACATGCCAGAATCCATGCTGCGCGCCATGGCCAAGCAGGCCGAAGCCGAGCGCGAAAAGCGTTCCAAGATCATCCACGCGGAAGGCGAGTTCTCCGCAGCCCAGCGCCTGGTGGACGCGGCCAAGCTGCTGGCCACTGAGCCCGTCAGCGTGCAGTTGCGTTACCTGCAGACCTTAACGGAGATCGGAGTCGAAAAGAACACCACCGTGGTCTTCCCGGTGCCGGTGGATTTCTTCTCGGGCATCCAGAAGCTGTTGGGCAAGGGCGGCGGCGGTCAAACCAAGGCTGAATAAGGCAGACACGGATCGGCTGGCGGCAGACACCATTTGGAGCAAACGATGGGCTCTCAAGACACAGAAATCACGCTTGGTACCGGCAAAATGCTGGTGCTGTTCTTCGGGTTAGTGGCGCTGTGCGGCCTGTTTTTTGGTCTGGGTTTCTCGCTGGGGCGGAACTCCAGCCGGCCTGCTCTTGCTGGAGTAGACCCGGCGCAGACATCTTCGGAGGCTGGAGCGCGTCCCTCGGCGATGAAGTCCACGACTGCGGCCGCGCCTCAGGCGGGCCAGGGTTTGACCTTCTACAAAGCGGTTGAGCAGAAGGACCCGAATGCTCAGCTTGCCAGCGGCGATGCGCCCAAAGATGCGCCAGCCGCCGCACCCACCCCGTCTGACAGTGCGGCGAAGGAGGCCAAGGACACCCCGCCGGCGGCGCCTGATCCGGCAACGGCCCTGGCTGCCAGCAGCTATTTCGTGCAGGTTGCGGCCGTAAGCAAGGAGGACGATGCCCAGGCCCTGGTCGATGCACTGAAGAAGAAGCAATATGCTGCGTTCACCACGAACGGCTCAGCCACCGATAGGTTTTTCCATGTGCAGGTCGGGCCTTTCAATGACATCAAGGAAGCCGAGGCCACCCGTGCCAAGCTCATCGGTGACGGCTATAACCCGATTTTGAAGAAGTGAATGAAGTGAATGAAGATGAATCGCCAATTTCTGCCGAGGCTCGATTCATGGTTCCGACCCTGGGGCCGCAGTGAAAACTGCATAACCGCTAATCAGGAATGTTTAGCGCAAGGTTGCCGAGTGATTGACCAAGGCTTTCGCGCCTTCCCTCCACAAAAACCGAAGCCCTTATGGAACAGCAGTTCAATCCCGCCCCGTTTCTGTTCTCTCTGATCCTTCGGACGAGAACGAGATGGTAACTGCGATCCCGCGGCCGGGTCGCGTGCGGTCGTAAACGTAGTACCATCGCCGGTGTAGTCAGGGTATACGTCGTCGGTTTCCTACCACGTGTCAGGCCACGTTTCCGGCCACGGATCGACGAACGGGACCCAATTGCCGTCCTACTGGACGGGTGGATACCCGCCCCAGAAGACCCTCGGAGGGGCCCGAGATCCGGAAGGAGCGGCCGCTCCCGAAGTAGAGGCGGAAGCGGTCTTGAGGTACGCGGTAGCCGTTATAGCAGCGCTGGGCCCAAACTGCGGTGGTTGTTATTCCACGAACTGGCGCGAGACTGGCCGAAACCGCTGCGCGCACCTGCCCTGGGTGCGGAACGCCGCTATGGTAGACGCCCCCATGGGTAGGGCCGTTGGCCTGGACACCGCCGTGCTATGCGCCGCCGTAGCTCTGTTAGCAGTGGGTGGCTGCTTGTCCCGGTCGATGGGGCCGCCCCTGTTGATGATTTGCCCTGCTCCTTACCCTGCTGCTCGTGCTGTGCATAGGCAGGGGCCATGATTCCGAGAAACAAAGAAGAGAATTGCGGTGCTGATAACGCCAGTGGTTTCAGTGATCTGAGCGCCTAGTGAGCGCGAGTCGTCGGTTGATGCCCAGAACTTCTTCAACATGGGAGTCGGCTGCAATTCGGCAGCTATGCAAAAAGCTTCACTCCAGAGGTCCGGTTTCCGCTCTCGAGACTCCAAGACTTCCCCGAGAAGGTTCGATTTTGATGGTCGATTGACCATTGTCAATCCTGGGTAAACCTTTGCTCCTTCCACGGGTCCCCATACATGTGGTACCCGTTCTGCTCCCAGAATCCGGGAGTATCATGGTCCAGGAACTCGATCCCACGCAGCCACTTCACCGATTTCCACGCGTAGAGATGCGGCACGATGAGACGCAGCGGAAACCCGTGGTCCGCCGAAAGTGGCTCTCCATCGTGGTGGGTCGCGAACAGAACCTCCTCGCGATCGAGGTCCGCCAAGGGAACGTTGGCGGTGAATCCTTGCTCCGCGTGCAGCAGCACGTGGCTCACGCCCGACTTCAAACTCAGCCGCCCAAGGACCTCGCGAAAGGCCACGCCGTCCCACAGATTGTCGAACCGGCTCCAGCGCGTCACGCAGTGAAAGTCGCTTGTCCGCTTGATCCTGGGAAGTGCGTTGAACTCAGTCCATGTCCATCGCAACGGTGCTTCCACTCCGCCCTCCGCCCGGAACTCCCAGCGCTCAGGATCGAAGTGCGGGACCGAGCCGTAGTGCAGGACCGGCCATTTCAGCGTGAGAGATTGGCCGGGGGGAAGGCGGCCCTCCCGCTTCATCTTCTGTTCGAGTTGTTTGCGTTCGTTGCCTTCAAATAGCATCCGCACTCACCTCCCGCGGGGCATGGACAGAGAGTCAAGCCTGCCGGATCTCGATCGAAGATGCAAGCTGGCGTGAGATTGACAGACATCGATTTTCCAGATATTGCTATTTCTAAGATGAGTCCCCAACATCAGTCCTTCACCCGCCTGCTCCAGGCCATTGCCGACCCCACCCGCCGCCGCATCTTGCAAGCCCTGAAAGCACGAGGCGCGTGCTCGCTAGGGAAAGAGACCGGTCTTTGCGCGTGCGACATTGAGGAGCGGGTGCGCGTCTCGCAGCCCACCATCTCCCATCATATGGGGATTCTCGAAAAGGCGGGGCTGATCGAGAGCCAGAAGCAGGGGCAGTGGAGATGGTATCGCCGTAATGAAGGGGCGATTCGGGAATTCGCTAAAACCCTGCGCCAGACGTTGTAATGCGCAGCCCATTGAGAGACTCCGTGGTTTCGCGTACTGCTGGATGAGGGTTTGGCGGCCGGCAGTGTCGTCCCTTGAAAGGGACTCGGGCGGGGTGCTCGGGTCGAGCCCGAGCTTAGGTCCCGTTGGAGGGTCGCGCCTATTTCGCGACCGCCGCCTGCGCCTTCTGCAGCAAACGGCGCGCCTGGGTGATCAGATCCGCCACTTCGAACGGTTTCACGAGCGAGGGGATGCTGTTCGCCTGCAGGTAGTTCCGGATCTCTTGATCGGCAATTGTCGAGAACGTGAACAGCAGCCTTTTTTCCAGTCCCGGGCAAGCCGCTCCAATCCAGCGGTGCGCGTCCGGCGTCGACCATCCGCCCGGCATCCGGCCGTTCATGATGACCGCGTCAAAGGTTTCGGCGCGCAGGCGGGTCTTCACTTCCTCCAGGTGCATCAAAGCGACGACCTGTGCGCCGGCTCCGACCAGAACATCACGTTCGAACTCGAGCACCGCTTCTTCGTCTTCGACCAATAACACCCGGCCTTCGATGGCCATTTCGCGGTGCGAAGCGGAACCCGCGGGTTCGGCCTCGGCGACTCGACCGGAGGCCGGCAGCCGGACCTCGACCACCGCCCCGCCTTCCGGCCGATTGTGCGCTGTGATGTCGCCGCCGTGTTCCTTGATGATTCCGTAGCAGATGCTCAAGCCGAGCCCAGTACCCTTGCCGACAGTCTTGGTGGTATAGAACGGATCGAAGATGCGGTTGGGATCCTTGATGCCAACTCCTGAGTCCAGGAACTCGACGCGTACCTGGCCATCGGTGGAGTGAATCCGTATCTTGATTTTGCCGCCTTTTCCGCCTTCGAGGATCGCGTCCACTGAGTTGTTGACGATGTTGAGGAACACCTGTTCCAGTTGGTGCGGATCGGCCGTGACCGATGGAACTTCGATGGTGGTATCCCGTTCCAGCAGGATGTTGTTGACTTTCAGGTCATAGTCGCGCAGAGCCAGCGTCTCGTCAACGATCTTGCGGATGTCGACTTCCTGCTTCTGCGGCTTGCGCTGCCGGGCGAACGACAGCAGATTCTGCACAACCCGATGGGTCCGCTGGGCCTGCTTGAACAGCTTGCGGACGAAGTCCGCCGCTCGATCGTCCAGACCCTCGCCCTCCAGCAATTGCGCGTACCCCAGGATGGCGGTCAGCGGGTTGTTCAGTTCGTGGGCGACGCCCGCGATCAACTGTCCCACCGCCGACATCTTTTCGCTCTGCAGCAGCTGTTCCTGGGTGCGGCGCAAGTCTTCGTAGGCCCGGCAGGTCTCTTCGTACAGCCGGACCTTCTCGATGGTCGTCGCCAATTGGCGGCCGACCGCCACCATCATGTTTTCGTCATTGCTGTTGTATTCGCGAGCTTCGCGCGTTCTGATGCCCATGATGCCGATCGGAGTTTCCTTGCTCCACATCAGCACCCAGAGCCACGAACCGGGTCCGTCCGCGCATACGAACTCAGCGACCAGGGTGGGCAAGTGGGGCAGAAACTCGTTGGTGATGACTTCCGTTCGCGACCGCATCACCAGGTCGCCAAAGCCACCCGGAAATTCCACGGCATTGAACCGCGCCCGCTGTTCGCTGCGCTGACCCCAGCCGGCACGGCGACGGAAGGTGGCCTCGTCGGCGTCGGACAGGTAGATCGAACCAGTTTCGGCTCCAAACAGCGAAATCACCTGGCGCAGCGTCAGGTTTAGGATTTCGTCCAGATCAAACGACTGCGTGGCAATGACGGCCATCGCGTTCAGCGCGTTCAGTTCGCGGTTACGGCGGCGCATGTCGTCTTCCAAACGCTTCTTTTCCGTCATATCGAGCAGGAAGCCCTGGTAGCGCTCGACCCGACCCGCCGCGTCGCGGGTGGCAAAGCTGCTTTCCGCCGCGGTCAGCTGCGCTCCATCCTTCCGGCGGAGTGTGACTTCAAAGTTGCGCACGTGGTTGTGCAAGTCGATCTCAGATCGGAAGGCTGCCCTCTGCTCGGGCGATACGTACACTTCGTCGTTGATGTTGAGGGCCATCAACTCTTCGCGCGTTTCATAGCCCAGCATCTGCACGAACGCATCATTGCAGTCAAGCACCTTGCCCTCAGGGGTCGCGACGAAGACTCCCTGCTGCACCTGCTCGAACAGAAGCCGATATCGCTCTTCCGCGCTGCGCCGATCGGTGGTGTCGCGAATGACGTGAATCGTGCCCTTCTGTTTGCCGCCCTGCTCCATGTAGGAGGAGGTGGAAACCATCGAATAGCCGCCAAAGCAGGGATCGGGCCCCTCGACGAAATCCACATCCCCGCGTGCGCAGTACGGGCACTTCGTCCACTTAGAAAATTGGCGCGGCAACGTGTCTTCGCAGAGACTCCCGACCACGTCCGCGGGCGCCTGTTCCAGGTTCTGCAGCAGGGCTTCGTTCGCCTTGGTGATCACGAAATCGGCGTCGTGCCCCAGGATGGCGTCCTGGATCGAATCAAACGTATTCATCCACTGCCGCTGTGAACGCAACACCTGCTCAAGCAGGCGCAGATTTTCGACTGCGATCGCTACCTGGCTGGCGCTGGTGCGGAGAAAGTCCAAGTCCTCCGCTGAGTACGAGCAGGCGTGCGCTTTGCCCAGGGCGAGCGTCCCGAGGCGGGACTTCTTCCCGTGCACTGGAACCAGGACAACGTGGTTAAGCCCTTCGTTCTTGAGATAAGCCTGCAGGGAAGGCATCATCGAGCTGGCTTGCACGACCGCAGGTTTCGATTCCGCTAAGGCTTGCTGCACCGATAGATCCAGATGGATCAACCCAGCGCCCTTCACAAATTCCTGCGAAACTCCGATATGGTTGGTAATCGTTTCGCGCTCATTGTCGAGCGCAGCAAACCACGCCGCCTTGGCTCGGAACAGCTTCTTCAGTTCTTCGAGCGCCGCTTGCATCATCGGGCCGTGCTGCTGCGTCTTTCCGATCGCGGTCGTTAAGGCATTGACCACTCCCAGCTGGCGAGTGTGGGTGCGGGAATCGTCGAACACGAGGAACAACATGCCCAGGCCAAGCAGGAGGTCGGTCATTAGGAAAACACCCCCGGGCACTGCGGTGCTGAATCCTGGCCAGTCCAGGTGCAGGAAGAGCAGGCTCAGACTGAGTAGCCAAGGTCCGATCTCGAATCGTCCCCAGCGGTAACGAAGCAACTGCAGGGCGGCGCCGATCGTGATCGTCCGGTAAGCGCCTTCCAGCAGGACGCGCACCAGGACCTCATCCGGCCAGTACAACAGGCGCGCGACCGCCAGGGCCATGATGGTTCCGGTGACGACAAACAGGGGCAGAATGAATTTTTGAGCCTGGGTGTAAACCAGAATGCCGGCGGCAAACAGACACACCGCCAGAATGAACGCTGCCTGTGAGACCGCCTGCAGTTCGGGCGATGGAATGAAGGCCGTCGAGTCACCCCCGAACCATCCTGCAGCCGCATAGGCCAGCCAGCCGAGAATCCACACCAGCAGGTGACGCTCACGAAAGGTCCGGAACACGAGGATGCTGGCTGCCAGCATGATCAAGGCAGCCGACTCCTGTGCCGTCAGCTTGGGGACGGCGAGCTCGCCGACCGCGTACCAGGCGCACCAAAAAGAAAGGTTCATTGCAGTTCGCTGCGAGAGCGTTCGCTTTTGTAAATACCATGCCGAGACCCCTTACCAATGGGTTTTCGCCTCCCCCTGGTTACTTTCGGAACCTCAGAACTGGGGTATGATGCGTTAGGCTCAGAGTAACTTATGCCCTTGGACCGTATCCTCGTGGTGGACGACGAAGAACCAATCCGCGAGATTGTTTCATCCATGCTTTCCTTCGCTAACTACCAATGCCGTCAAGCAGCTTCGGGCCTGGAGGCCCTGGCCCTGCTGGACTCGGGCGAGGAGTTCGAACTCATGCTTTCCGATCTGATGATGGCGGATCTGGACGGCATCGGCCTGCTCGAGCGCACCAAAGAGAGATATCCGGATATGCAGGTTGTGATGGTTACCGCGGTGCACGATATCTCCGTGGCGCTGGCCGCGATTCGCAATGGTGCCTACGACTATCTGTTGAAGCCGTTTGAGCGGGAGCAGTTGCTGGCCACGGTGCGCCGGGCTCTCGAAAACCGGCGCCTTAAACTTGAAAATCGCGCCTACCAGACCAACCTTGAGTCGCTGGTCGCGCAGCGCACCCAGCAACTGCGGAACGCCCTCACGGACCTGGAGCGGTCCTACGACATAACCTTGGAAGCGTTGGGTGATGCACTCGACTTGAAAGATGCGGAAACCGAGGGCCATTCCAGGCGGGTAACGGCGTTCACCATCGCCATCGCCCGGCAGATGGGTGTTCCCAAAGAACACATGGACGTGATTGCACGCGGTGCGTTCCTGCATGACATCGGTAAGATGGCCATACCCGACGACATTTTGCTCAAGAATGGGCCTCTTACGCCGGACCAGGTAACCGTCATGCGGGAGCACTGTTACCTCGGATACAAGATGCTCAAGAAGATCCCCTTCCTCCAGGAAGCCTCCGAAATCGTCTATGCTCACCAGGAACGCTACGACGGCACGGGATATCCCCGAGGCTTAAAGGGCGAGGCAATTCCGCTCGGGGCTCGCATCTTCTCCATCGGCGACACGCTGGATGCAATCACATCGGACCGCCCGTACCGGGCGGCCAAGCCGCTGGCCGCAGCCAAAGAGGAAATCAGGGTCTGGTCCGGACGCCAGTTTGATCCTGCCATCGTGGACGTTTTTTTCTCCATGCCCGACACCCTCTGGGAAGACCTGCGCAAACAGATTAATGCACGCGCCAGCGGCGCCAAGGGCGCAACCTAGCGCCGTAACTGCATGTGACGCAACCCACAACAGACTCTGAACTCACAGGCAGCCCTTTCTCATCCCCTCACATCCAACTTGCGAGCAGGCAGATCTTTACTTGTTGCAGATCTTTACTTGTTGAGGTCCCGCTATGACCAAGCTCTGGTCTCGAATCTGGTGGTGCATCTTCGCTTTGTCCACGGCAGTCCCATTACTGGCTCAGGATCCCGCGATCGCTCCCCAAGCGCCAGCTAACGCAATTCCCGAGGGCACCCGCTTCCTGATTCGCCTGACCGACAGGCTGGACACGCGCACGCTGCAGACCGGAAAGCATTTCAAGGCCAAGCTGGCTGAGGATCTGGTGGCCGGCAATGGTACGGTGATTCAGCGCGGCAGAACCATCAAGGGCCATGTGAGCGCCGTCGAACAGGGTCTCCACGCCCGCATGCTGCTGAGTTTCGACGAGATCGACACCGGACATGGCTCGATGCCCCTGATCGCGACCGTCACCGGTGCACCCGGCGAGCATGGCGTGAAATCACCGGACGAGGAAGGGGATTTGCAGCGCAAGGGCATGAGCAAGGAACGCGCGATTGAAGCTGCTGCCGTCGGCGCGGGCATTGGCGCGGTTGCCGGAGCCGTCGGTGGAGGCGGCAAAGGAGCCGGCATCGGGGCCGGCGTGGGTGCTGGTGTGGGCGCGGCTGCTGGACTCTTGTCGGATCACGACCTGCGCCTGGAGAAAGGGACCGTGCTCGAAGTACGCTTGGATCACCCGCTGCAGATTCCGTGGCGGTGAGACGTCCCTAAGTCTCTCCCCGAAGACTCATCGAGACGGAACAGATGCCTCACCGGCGCCGCCTCCCATTCCAAGCCGTTATCTCCCGCCGTCCGCAGCGTTCCAATTACCGAGAGATCTACAACCGTATACACTCTCACCGAAATCCCGGAACGCGGAGGAAATGCGATGAAATCAATTTCCCTATACCTTCGATTCGTACTCTTGGCAGCGCCCTTCACCTGGGCTCAGGCGCCCGCCGTCACCGCGCAAGCCAACACCGTCTTTGCTGGCGCCGATGGCAAGTTCGAAGCGCCGCCGGACACCGCGCTGGTCCAGTTCAACATCTCAGCTCAGGCCGACACCGCGAAGGCCGCCTACGACCGGGCCTCCAAACAGGCCGAGCAGACACGCGACATCCTACGCTCCCAGGGCATCGATCCCAAGACCGCCCAGGTCGGCGCCTACTCGATCGAACCGATGTATGACTGGAAAACTGCCAAGCGCCAACTTGTCGGATATCGTGTGACCACGAACGTGATCCTGAAGCTGAAGGAGTTCGTCAAGATCGGCCCGATCACCCAACAACTGGCCGACGCCGCGGTCAGTGAGAGCCAGTCGATCAACTACACGCTCGAGAACATGGAAGAAGCAAAGAGTAAGGCGGTCGAGGACGCCTACCACCGCGCCCGCGCTTCTGCGGATTCGGTGGCGAAGGCCGCGGGTCGCAGCGTTGTCGAGCTTTCCTATGCCTCCGTGGATACGTTTGAGAATGTGCGCCCGGTCGCGATGATGGTTCGGCCCATGATGGCCATGAAAGCGGAGGCGACCCCGGCTCCGACTGAAGAGTTCACGCCGCAGAGCGTCAACGTGACGGCGCACGTGAACGTGTTGTTTACGTTGAAGTAGGCGGCTCGGGATTCTGCGAGCGCCGGTGTTGAGGTGTCCGTGCGACGTCCCGGGACCAATCAGGCGCTTCTCGCCGACGGGCGAGGACGCCCGTCCCTTCCATGGTTGGGGCTAGGCACCCTAGTACGACGGACCTGGCAAGCGGCTGGCATCCAGCGCCACCTCGCGCTGGATCACCATCTCGACTGACGTCCCCGGCTCGAGCCGTACATCGGCGCCGCGCGAAAGCATCCCGATCGCCGCGCCCACTCCGGCGCCGATACCACCGCCAATGCCCGCGCCTTTCCATCCACCGGTCAATCCGCCAATGGTTGCGCCGGCGCCGGCTGTTTTCGCGGCAGTCTCCACCTTCTTGCCGGCATCGCTGTCCTGCCGCACCGTCCCCTCAGTGCCTTTGGTGGTGGCGTGCTCAGCGCCCGGCACATTTTCGAGAGCCCCCGGCAACATCACCGTGTACCCGCTAGGGTAAATCAGCGAAGTAAAGTGGATCATCAACTCCGCTCGTCCCTTGATGTGCCCGCCGCGCTGAATGTGGCTGATCTTCCCCTGTACGTAGGTGCCACTGGGGATCAGAATCCGGTTGTCCAAAGCAACCGGAAACGCGGTGATGGCGTAGACCGCATCGCCTTCTCTCGCGGTCTTGGTCGAGATGGCTTGCTTCAGGCTCAGCGCGACCTTAGTTCCGGCGGGAATCACCGGGCTGGCCCCTTTTGCATCCCGGGTCGGCATGGCCGCGGCACTGTCCTGCTGCGGACTCGAGGGTGACTGCGCGAAACAAATCGCCGACATCAGAAGGCAAGACGCAATCCAGCGCATAAGTCTTCTCTCCGAGCGAAACCTGCCGCAAAGCGGACACAGCTCCCGCCCCAAGTATAGGGCGCGCTCCTCGAAAGAACACGCCTCAACTGCATCGTTAGGATGCAGGCTGCTCCAGAGGAGTTGACTACAAAGTTTTACCTGCGATGGACCTTCGGGAGGGCGACCCACAACCGCCATGGAAAACCGGCATGCCATGGCACGCCCCGTTACCCTCCCCGTCTGACTAGGTTCTCCCGGACATTCCCCATGAACTGGGATTGCAGCTTCTGCGCACACAGCTCGCCGCAGACGTGCAGCGTGCCCTCTTTTTGGGCGATCTGCTCATCCCAAGGACACAGGTAAAGCACCGGGATGCTGAAATCGGCGAAAGACGTCCACATGAGCCACCAGCGATCGGTGCTCCGTTTCAGGGTGCCGCAATTCGGGCCCGCGCAGCGGTAGTAGGGATTCGGCACCGGCAATTTCGGCGTACCCGGGTTCATCAATCTGCTCTCCTGACTCGGCCCGCTGCTTGCCCCCCATTCTAGCGAAACATGAGCGGCGGAAGAACCCCGGACCGGGTCGGGAGTTCATTTGTAGAGCAAGTATTTTTGCCGAGTCTGCTGGAACTTCTCCAAATCGTCGCGCCAATCCTGTGCGATTCGGCGCGGATCCTGTCCCGCGAGCAACGCGTCATAGGCCGCCCGGTTTACCAGCAGCTCGGTCATGCGCTCGATCTTGAAGTCCTTTGGATACAGCTTGCGCAGAGCCGACGCCAGTTCCACACCCAGTTCCGGAGCGTCCACCGTATTGCGCTCCAACAGCACGATCTCGACGCCCTGACACGCCTGGCCCGAGTAGGTGCTCGCGGTGGGAGTAAAGCTGACGGGCACAAACCGCACCCCCGAAATCACCCGCGCATTCAAATATTCGGCCAGTTCCCGCCCCTTGATCCAGGGCGCCCCGATCCACTCAAAAGGCGTGTCTGTCCCTCGCCCGACCGAAACGTTAGTTCCTTCGATCAGCGCGACTCCCGGATAGAGCGTGGCTTCGCGCAGACTGCGCAGGTTCGGCGAGGGGTTGATCCAGGTCAGGCCGGTCGAATCATACCAGTCCCCGCGCAGCCAACCATCCATCGATACAACCTTCAACCGGGCGTTGATTCCCCGCTCCGCATTGAACATCTGCGCCAGCTCACCCATGGTCATGCCGTGACGAGGTGGTACCGGAAAGTAGTTCACAAAGCTCTCGCGACCGGCGTCCGGAACCGGTCCCTGGACGAAGGACCCCGTGATTGGATTCGGCCGGTCGAGCACGATGATTTCGACGCCGGCCTTGGCCGCAGCTTCCAGGAAATATCCGAGGGTGGTTTCGTAGGTGTAGAAGCGCGCGCCCGCGTCCTGAATGTCGAACACCACGGCGTCCAGACTCTTCAGGACTTCAACCGACGGCCGCCGCGCCGCATCGGTTGCTCCGTACACGCTGTACACCGGCGTGCCGGTTCGAGCGTCCTTCGAGTTGCCCACCTCGGTCGTGTCGAAGCTACCGGTGACTCCGTGTTCCGGACTAAAGATCGCTTCCAGGGACAGTCCCGGCGCCCCGGCCAGCAGGTCGATCGTCCGCCGCCCATCGGAGTCCACCCCGGTCTGATTCGTGACTACGCCGATCTTGCGCTTCCCTTCTCCACTGCGGAGGAGGTCGAAGTTGTGCTCTTCGAGCACATCGATTCCCGTCTTCACCCTGCCGTTTCGGGTCGCAACTTTGCGGGCGGCGCTCTGCGCTTCGTTGTAGCCGGTAATGCTCTGCCAGCGCAGCTTCTCGTTTTCCTCCAAAGTCAGCGGCAAGGCGGCAGCCACTGCGGTCGCGACCTTGGTGCGTAGCCCAACCGCGTTGCCCTGTCCCCGGGGATGCACTGCGTTGGTCAGCAGAATGATGTAAGTGCGGGTTGTGGGATCGATCCAGATCGAAGTCCCCGTGAACCCCGTGTGGCCGTAAGACCCAACCGGCAGCAGGTCGCCGCGATTGCTTGAGAACGGCGAGTCGATGTCCCACCCGAAGCCGCGAACGCCGGTGGCGTTTGGAGGCTGTTCGGGAGAAGTCATCTTCTCCACCGCGAGCGGTGAAAGAATTCCCTTGCCTCCGTCGAGCAAAGCCTGCGCGAACCGTGCCAGATCGTCGGCGGTCGAGAACAAGCCGGCGTGTCCGGCCACCCCGCCCATGCGCAATGCGGTGGGATCATGCACCTGGCCGCGCAGCATGTGATTGTGATCGTCGAATTGAGTCGGTGCAATTTTCGCGCGCCACGCTGGCGGCGGCAGATATCGCGTGCGCGCCATCTTCAAGGGAGTAAACACGTGCGCGGTGGAATAGTGATCCAGGGTCTCGCCGGAGACATGCTCCAACAGCGCACCGAGCACGATGAAGTTTATGTCGCTGTAGACGAACCCCGAACCCGGCGGGGTCTCCGGTTTGTCGGCGAACGCCATCCTGTAGGCGGTCTGTTTTCCTTGCCACGGCGTCGTGAGATCCAGATCCGGAGCCAGACCCGAGTAGTGCGTCAGCAGTTGCCGCACCGTGATGTCTTCTTTTCCGTTCTGCCCGAATTCTGGCAGGTATTTTGCCACGGTATCGCTCGGCCGAATCTTGCCGCGCTCCACCAACTGCATCACGGAAGTGGTCGTGGCAATCACCTTGGTCAGCGACGCCAGATCGAAGATCGTATCGACCGTCATTGCCTCGCGTCGAGGCTCAAGCGCTCTACTGCCAAACGCTTTTCGATAGGCGACCTGCCCGTTATGGCCGATCAGCACCACCGCGCCCGGAATCTGCCCATCCTGGATCGCTTGCTGCACGATCGAATCGACCACCGCCAGCCTTCCGGCCGAAGCGACCGGTTTCGTGGCTAATGCGGAAGCTGGAGTTGGAAGAGTGCTGAGCAAGGCGGCGCCGAGCCAGCCAAGCGCAGTCTTCTGCAGGCATCGAGTCATAGCGAATTTGTGGATCTAGGTGTATCTGACTCTACACAACCTTGCTCGCATTCCTCAATCCACATCGGTTACGGAGGTGCCATGTCTGCCACGGTCCGTTTCCTTTACCCTGTTCGCGGACTTTGCTATAACCCGGACAGAGCCATTGCATTCAACCTTCACGCGAAAGCGAATTTTCTGACCCGTGCCGTGAGCCATCCCGCACACTTTCCGGTCGCAAACTACGACGATCAGGACCAACGCTTGGCTCGCCCTTACCAGATTCTGCGGGACGCGATTGCCGCCAGGGCTTTCCCGGCCGCCTCTGTAGCCGTCACGCACCAAGGAAGACTGGTCGCGCTGCGTTCCTTCGGGCGCTTCACCTACGACTCCGCCGCGCCTGAGGCGACAACCGGGACCATGTTCGACCTGGCGTCAGTCTCGAAAGTGGTGGCGACAACGGCCATGGCCATGATCCTCTATCAGCGCGGCTTGCTCGATCTCGAGACGCCGGTGATCTCGATCGTGGGTGAGTTCGGCGGACAGGATCGCCGGCGTGACGAGATCACTTTGCGCATGCTGCTGGCGCACTCTTCCGGCCTGCCTGCCTACGAAAAGCTCTTCCTGGGAGCGCCCCAACGTCGGGAACTGCTCGAGGCTGCCTTCACCACACCCTTGGCCAATGAACCCGGCTCCCATGCCAACTACAGTGATATCGGCTTCATCCTCCTCGGAGTTGCGCTTGAGCGTCTGGCCGACGAAACCCTTGAACACTTCTGCCAGCGCGATGTTTTCGGTCCCCTGGGGATGACGCATTCCACGTTCCATCCCGCGCAGGAATTGCGCTCCACCATCCCGCCTACCGTCGACGACCGGACTTTCCGGCACCGCATCGTTCAAGGCGAGGTGCAGGATGAAAATGCGAGCGCGCTGGGAGGCGTGGCCGGACACGCGGGCGTGTTCTCAACCGCACAGGATGTGGCCACCTTCGCCCACGCCATGCTCCAAGGCGGTCAGCCGATCGTCGGTCATGAAACGGTTTCGTTGTTTACAAGGCGGGAGCCTTCTCCGGAGGGGACTTCGCGCGCGCTGGGCTGGGATACGCCTTCCGCCCCTTCACAGTCCGGCCAATATTTCTCGGCCAGCTCCTTCGGACATCTGGGCTACACCGGCACATCGCTCTGGATCGACCCGGAGCGCAGCCTGTCGGTGACCTTGCTCACCAACCGCACCTGGCCGGATTGCGCCAACAAAGCGATTCAACAAGTTCGCCCTCGCTTCCACGATGCCGTGGTCGAAGCTCTTTACCCCGGAGTCGCGCGCTCATGATGCTCAGCGCCGTCGCGGGACGCACGAAACCATTCGCATGAAAAGCAAACCGCCTTCCCTTGAGAGACTGGCCACCGAACGGCCCAACCCGGCCTCCACCGACCTTGACTTGAAGTCGGGCATCGAGATCGCTCGCATCATCAACGCGGAGGACGCAAAGGTCGCGGCCGCTGTTAGACGTGCGATTCCGCAGATTGGGCGTGCTATCGATCTGATCGCAGCCCAGCTTCGCAAGGGTGGACGCCTTATCTACGTGGGCACCGGGACCAGCGGACGCATCGGCGCTCTCGATGCCTCCGAATGCTCGCCCACATTCGGCATCGATCCCAGCAAAGTGCAGTACATCATTGCGGGCGGCGCGAAGGCCCTGGCGGTGCCCTTGGAAGCCAGTGAAGACTCGCACGCGCAGGGACGCGCGCAGATGTCCAAACGAAAGCCCGGCAAAAACGATGTCATTGTGGGCATCGCCGCCAGCGGACGCACGCCGTTCACGATCGCCGCCGTCGAATATGCGCGCAGTCGCGGCGCCCAGACCATCGCCGTCACCTGCAATCGCGACTCGCGCCTAGAACGCGCTGCGCATTTCGCCATTGTCACCGACGTGGGGCCCGAAGTTCTGGCGGGCTCCAGCCGGATGAAGGCCGGCAGCGCGCAGAAGATGGTGCTGAACATGCTTTCCACCGGCGCCATGACGCGACTGGGCTACGTTTACGGCAACCTGATGGTCAACCTCCACCTGAAGAACGAGAAGCTGGCAGAGCGCGGCGTCACCATCCTCGAGTGGGCAGCGGGTCTTGAACGGGAAGAGGCCCGTCGGGCTCTGAGATCCACCGGGAACGATGTCCCGATTGCCCTGGTGATGCTGAAGGCCGGAGTGACTCGCGCGCAGGCGACCCGCGCCTTGAAAGCGACGGGTGGACATGTCAGGAGCGCAATTGGTCGGGCCCAATCCGGGGGGGTGCTACCTAAGTCTGCCGGGCGGAGTTAGCATGTCGGCGGGCTGCGAAGCTGAGCTCATGGGGGCTGATCCGCTTGGGCGCAGATTCTGGAATTCGCAATGGTCGGCTCCCTTCTACCGCTGCTCGGGAGCCTGCTCTTGGATCGTCCTGCATGCCACAAATCACCTGCTCCCAAAATCCGATACACAATGGGTAAAATCCGCTTCGGCGGACACTCGGGCTGACACGTCCCAGACCTGTTTTCCCGCTAGGCCGTGCCCTCCCGATTAACCACGTGGTTCCCCATTCCCCGCTAAAATTGAACTTCGCCGGCTTCACCGGTACGCGATTGCGGCATTCCTAAAGGACGCGTCTCGTTATGGACAAACTCGTAATTCGAGGTGGAACTCCGCTGCTCGGCACGGTCCGCATCAGCGGCGCCAAGAACGCAGCCCTGCCGTCGATGGCTGCGGCCCTGCTCACGGAAGACACCGTCATCCTCGAAAATATCCCGCAGGTTCGCGACATCGAAACGACTCGGAAACTGCTGGCAGCGATGGGAGCCGAGGTTGAGCTGGGCTATGGCCGGGCCCACCACCGCACCACCATCTCCTGCGGCCATCTCGCGAGTCCCGAGGCCTCTTACGAACTGGTGAAGACCATGCGAGCCTCCACGCTGGTCCTGGGCCCGCTGGTAGCGCGCTGCGGTCGAGCTCGGGTCTCGCTCCCTGGAGGCTGCGCCATCGGTGCGCGTCCCATCGACCTGCACATCAAAGGGCTGGAACGATTGGGCGCAAAAATCACGCAGGACCACGGCTACGTGGAAGCGGCCACCGATCGTCTGCGCGGTGCCGAAATCATTTTCGACAAGATCACTGTGACCGGCACCGAGGACCTCCTGATGGCCGCCACGCTGGCGGAAGGCGAGACGCTGATGCAGAACTGCGCCCGCGAACCGGAGGTGGCCGACCTGGCCGACTTGCTGAACAAGATGGGCGCCCAGATCGAAGGTGCTGGTACATCGACGATTCGCGTCAAGGGAGTGAGCAAGCTCCACGGTGCGAAACACCGCATCATTCCCGACCGCATCGAGGCTGGGACCTTCCTCATCGCGGGGGCATTGACGGGCGGCGATGTGAAAGTCTCCGGCTGCGATCCCAGCCACCTCACTTCCCTGCTGGAGAAGCTCGAAGAAGTCGGAGTCAGGACCAACCAGACCGCCGATTCGATCCGCGTCATGGGCGACGCGCCGCCGAAGGCCGCCGACATCAACACCGAAGAGTACCCCGGCTTTCCGACCGACATGCAGGCGCAGTATATGGCCCTGGCGACGCAGGCCGGGGGCACTTCGATTGTCACCGAAAATATTTTCGAGAACCGCTTCATGCACGCCCAGGAACTGGTGCGCATGGGCGCCAACATCAAGATCGAAGGCCGCCGCGCCATCGTGCGCGGAAAGACTCCGCTGAGCGCCGCCGCCGTACTTGCCTCCGACCTGCGCGCCTCGGCCTCGCTGGTGCTGGCCGCTTTGGTCGCCGACGGGGAGACGATCATCGACCGCGTTTACCACATCGACCGTGGGTACGAGAACATCGAGGAGAAGCTGAAAGGT
>Ga0137415_10000371_pt1 | contig 42031 bp, 31 predicted proteins | sample CZODoug3_1_1_16f_FD_183082 | JGI IMG/M metagenome (GOLD analysis project Ga0137415, IMG submission 183082) | Vadose zone soil fungal communities from Angelo Coast Range Reserve, California, USA - CZODoug3_1_1_16fungal (Hybrid Assembly) | ecosystem: Environmental > Terrestrial > Soil > Vadose...
CAACATCGTTTGTTATTTAATGCTGGAAGAAAATTCTCACTTATACTTAATAAACCAATTCTTAATTATTTCCTTCCTCCATTTCCGTTGATTGAGAAACTCTGTAGAAAGTTCAACTCAATGAATGTTCAATTCATTGTCTTGTCTCTTAATGAAAATCAAGAAAAAGGATCTATCATATTTCTTTGAGATTTTCTGAAATTGCTTTGAACGGAGAACTTCACGAGCAATGATGATGTTATATTAATTAGTTATAATTTAAAAATCATCAATTTATTTTTATTTTTTATTTTCATCAGTAAATATCCACCCAATGGTGGAAATAGAGAGCTAGAAATTAAATAGAAAGCAATCAAAAGAAGAATATATACTAGTAAGGTGATATATCAAATGCAACTAATATACTTGGAACTAGTATAATAAAGGCTACAGCTACTGGTAATAGATTTAACCAGCACAAAGAAATTAATTGATCATATCTTAATCGAGGTAAAGTTGCTCTAAACCATACAAAGAAAAAACAAAAGATACAAGTTTTCAATCCTAATATAATAGCTTGAAGATTTAAAAAAGATTCATTTACAAATAATTCAGGGATATTATAACCCCCAAGGAATAAAATAGCAGTTAAACAACTAAATAAAACAATAGATGAATATTCACCTAGGAAGAAGAAAACAAAAGGTACTGAAGAATGTTCAGTGAAAAATCCAGCTACTAGTTCTGATTCAGCCTCTTGTAAATCAAAGGGTGTTCTGGATGTTTCTGCTAAAATAGCTATGAAATAAAAAATAAACACAGGTAATAATGGAACAATAAACCAAATAGCTTGTTGACTTTCAATTATAGTAGTGAAATTTAATGAACCTGTTAATAAAATAATAATAAGTATTGCAGAACTTAAAATTAATTCATAAGAAATCATAGCTGCTGTAGATCTTAGAGAACCTAAAAAAGCATATTTAGAATTAGCAGACCAACCTGCTAATAATACTCCATAAACACCTAAAGAGGATAAAGCAAAGGTGTATAATATCCCTAATGAAAAATCAGAAATAGCTAACCCTTGTCCAAAAGGTATTATTCCCCACAAATATTTAGTGGAATAATTTAATAACAATGAAATCTAATTAATTTTCTGTGAGCAATTCTCAACCTTAGGATTGTAATGTGAAATACCCGTCTCGTGTAAAGGCTTAAGGTTATAAGATTAAAAAAACAAAACAAATATTAAAAATATTTATTAAAAAGCTAGTTTATACATAATTGAAGGAATCATATGAGATACTTATTAATTCTAATTAAGAAGATATCAAATATTTATTTATATGTATTCTATATTCATTTTCTAACCACCTTTCTTTTTATTCAACAAGATAATTAAAATTTAGTTAGTAAGATAGAATTAAATATAAAAGATCCTAATGTGAATAAGATTCAGTACAAAATACTAAACCCTCTTTTATTTAATAAACCATTGTCCAGACTCCAATAACTTAAATAAACAGCATTTAATTTAAAATACCTGTCTTCAAATACAATAATTATATTCTTTTTTAAATTTATTTTTACACAAAATTCTACCATTATCCAATTGCAAATAAAAATTTAAAACTAAAAAACAACAAACACAACAAACACAAAAATAAATATCAGTATGTTAACCATTACTTAATTTATTAAATTTACTGGAAAAAAATGTTAGAATCAATTTTTTAAATAATATTTTAAAAATAGAATATAAATGAAGATTTAAATCTTTGTTTATTATAGACACATAAAAACATATTAGGGTCTTCCCTCTTAAATAATTTTGTTCTGAACTTAAAACTTATAATATAGAACCTAATATAATTTCTTTTTAAAAATCAGTCAAATCTGGATATGAAGGAGGTTTAGATCCTTTTATTCCAGATTCTATCTTTACAAGAAGAGCGAGAGTAATTAATAAATAGAATTCTTTAAGGAGGCACAAATAAATAAATTGATGCCCTGTTATTAAAATATCCAGTATATCTCTAATTTGGACTATATCTTTCACATAATAAAAAATAGATATATTGATAGTGTCTCCTATCTTCAAAAAATATATTCTATTCTTAAAATATTATTTCACGTGTAGTCTCTGAGGAACCTACTCTAATTAAATTTTTAATTATTTGGTTTCCTGCTGATTGTTCATTGTACCATACTTGAAATTGTGACTGCCTAATCAACAAATAAAAAGGAGTATTCAAGCCTTTAGAATTTTCCAGCATATAGTGAAATTTTAATTAAGCCGGTTTTAATTAACCTAATAAACTGAATACTAATGTAGATACAGGTGCTAAATAAAATAAAATTTTATTGGATTGAGAAGGAATTACAGTCTCCTTAAGTATTAACTTTAGAGCATCAGCAAATGGCTGAAGTATCCCATAATACCCTACTGTATTAGGTCCGACTCTTCTTTGATGGGCAGCTAATTGTTTTCTTTCTATAATTGTCATAAAAGCTACTGAGAGTAGAACAGGTAAAAGTATACATAAAACATCTATTAAATTAAGAAGTACATTTGTTATTGTGAATATAAAATTATTTGTTATCATTTTATTTTTAATTTGTTTTAATTTTTATTTCTCATTAGATTTACCATATTATTATTTTTAATATAGAAATATTAATGAAATCACTGTATATTTATATTTGTTAATACAGCCAAGATATAAAATCAAGTTATTATCCTACAAAGAATTAAAAATTTTTAATATTAATAAAGAGGGTTAACTAGAATAATACAATAAAAAGAGATGAAATTAATTAAATACCTAGAAAATAAACTGTAGCTAGAATATGAGACCTTCCAGTATATTATGTTTATTTTGATATTTCTGATTAGACTCTTTCTACTTTATCTTCATTAAATTTGGCATCTTTGTTGTTTTTGTTTCTAAATTAGATTAAGAAATATTTTTGTTTTATTTTAGTATTCTAATAAAGTTTCCTTTCCATAGAGATTATATATTCTGATCTCTTTAGCTAAAGATATAAGGAATTAAACAGTGATTATTTTTTGTTTTTGTTTTTAAATTTAAATTTGTTTAAAGTGTCTCTTTTTTCTATCTTCTTAAATATTAGAATTACAACCCTCAAAACCTTACAAAAATCACTATCTCTATATTAGAAATAATGACCTTTAAATTTAAAGAGAATAAAAATTATTATTTTATAAAATCTGTATTTCATTTCTGTGTATCTAATTTTTTTGTTTATAATTATTTGTTGTAGCTTTGTAGCCTTTTTAAATATATTATTTAAATATTTCTTGTTATAGAAAACTAATGACCTATTTTTTATTTGTTATCGTTATAGAACCCTATCATAATTTAGTTATATATCTATAAATTTTACTAAAACTCTGTGTCCATTCTTATTAAAAAGCTAATAAAAGCTTAACCTTGACCTTTATAATAATAAGATAATTTTACTAGAAACTATAGAACTTTTAAGGTAAAGCATAGATTCAGAGGACTAAAATTTTAATCTCACAACAGATAATAAAACCTCTATACAAGATAGTGGCTAGTTCTTCTATTTAAATAGAGAACCAGTTCTAATATATATATACAAAAAGGGATATTTTGTTTAAAGATACAAATTTAAAGAAATGAATCAAACCAAATATCTATAATTTATATTTTAACAAGTATTCTAAAATAAAACTCTTAAATATTCACTCTATCACTTTTACCTTTCTCTCTCATATTCCTATTCTTTAGATCTGTGATATAAAGATAGTTTAATAATATCTTGTGAAAGAGTCAAAAACAAAACAAAAAAACAAAAAATAACCAACTTAAACATAAGAAATTCCAAAGATTAATATTTAAATTTTAAAAACAAATTTTAAGACTACAATTACAATTATAATACTAAAAATTTTAATATTCTAAACACTATTTTGTTGTTGTTATTACTAATTACCTTTATATTTATAGTACTATTAAATTCATTTAGAAATGAATTTTCAATTTGTCTAAATGAGGGGGTTATAACTATTATACTAATAAAAAGAGAAAAAAAAGAGAAACAAAAACAAAAAAGAACAAATAAAAAGAAAAAATTGTTTTTATTTGTTTAATTAATTTTGTTCTTTTTTACACTATAACGATATTTTATTTGTTGTTATTAAGCCAAAAAAGATTTGAACTTCTACAGATTCCTCATCAAGAAATCATTCTACCATTAAATTATTGGCTTTCAAGATTTGAATTAATACCTATAATTTTGTTTAACTTAACTTCTTTTAAGAAAGATTTTATTTTTTGTTAACTAAAGTTTTATTTATAAGTAAAAATGACTCCATTTATTCCATTTAAATAAAATATAAAATACCATGCAACCTTCTATAATTAAACTAATAATGATTAACTATTTCTAATTCAAGAACAAATTAGTTATGGAATTAGGATATCTGTCATAAATAGATTCATTTGACATCCAGTAATAATCTAAAATACTTTCATTATATCTATTCATATTTAGGTTTAAATTTATATTTAAAAGTATAGTATTTGGAGTAAATTTTTGGATAAGTAGGAATTCTAAATCATCTATTCTAAAAAAAAAAAGTAAAGAATCAATATTTAATCCAAACTCTAAGGTAGAAGTAGAAAACTAAAATAAAACTAAAATTAATTTTAAATAAATTCAATCTAAGAATTAATATAATATAGGCCTTAGTATAATATAGTGATAAAAAAATCTATGTTTAATTTGTCTTATAAAAATTTGCTCATATCTGACTCTCTTCTTCAAATAAAATAGAATGAAAAATGAACTTTTATTTTATATATTAATCAGGGAAGAAAAACTAACAAAAAAAGATATAAACTTATAAAATTAATTAGTCTAAAAAAAAAATAATCTCTGTACAATAAATAGTAAATATTTAGAGGGCCTTTAGCTTAATTGGTAGAGTACCTAATTGTCGATTAGGGTTGTCCCAGTTCAAATCTGGAAGGGCTCGTATAAAATAAAATATCTTTAATGAGATGTTAATTTAGTATTGTTAATTTTAATAATTAGTATAAATTATAAACTATATACAGAATTATAACAATAATAATAAAACAAAACAAAAAAAACAAAAAAAGAATAAAATAAAAATCTATGCTTTGACCTATATTATCCTGTGGCGAGAGATGAAATGATTTAATATATTCATTTTTAGACACTAAAGAGATTATATTAATAATATTGTATTATAATTTAAGATCTTAATCATACAAATATAATTATATTCAATGGTATCTCCTAAACTAACAACAAATGTCAGTATGTTATATATAATAATAATTTGTTATATATACAATGATTTATTGTTAGGATGAATTATTCATCCAGTTAAAGTTGTTACAATACAATTATTTAATAAAAAAATAATAATATAATATGGTTGTTACAATACAATGTGGGATATAGGTAGGAAGGGGTAGTAGTAAAAGACACTTTCTGTTATATTACACAGGACTTTTTTTTCTAATTAAAAGTTGCCATTTTTCTCAAATGCAGAATTAAAATACACTCAGCTATTTATAATACAAATTAGTTGTATATTTGTAGAGTAAAAAGAAAATTTTAATGATATGTTGTAAGTAAATAAATTTAAAGTATCCCAAAAATGAAATTTAAAATACTAATAGTAACACAAAAATGGAGGAGGGTACATGAGTTGGATTAATAAAAATTACGTACATACATACATACTGCTGATTTTATTTATTTAATTAATTTGTGTTTGTTATTTAATATCTGGGTATATATTATTAGGGGGTGTGGTTAGATATTTTGATTATCATATGAAATTTTATATTTATTTAAGTGAATGGTTGAGTTAAATATAAAAAAGAGAATATAATTATAGCGCAAAGGAAGGTATATCCTATGACAGCTTCAATAATTATACTAAACAAAGATGATTTTTCAAAAAACCTTAAGATCTGAGATAGTTTGGGATATTTATCTCCTATTTTATAATATAAAATCAAAATATAAAGGATAAATAACCTATGACATTTGTAAAACAAGTTATTACTATTAAAGATAATAATAATAAACCAAAAGATAAATATCTAATAGGTTCAGCTTCATTAGGGATATTCAGATCTAGATAGGATAACAAGAAAGCAAAACTAAATGATTCTTTATATTTAAGGAAATTATTTTTAATTGTGTTTCTCATACTTTCTTTTATTTATTTGTATCTTTTTTATCCTTTATATTTTGTTTCTCCTTAACTATCCTCTTATCCTTTTGGTCCACCTCCTTTATATTTTGTTTCTCCTTAACTATCTTTATTTTTGTTATACTAGTTATATAAAGTGGTTTAGGCAGCAGCTCCAGTTATATTAGGTTTTCAGGTATATTCTATTTATTTTTTATTTTGTTTTCTATCCCATTAGAAATATTTAAATAGGTAATTAAGATTGGTAGTTGGAATATTCTTATCTTATAATAGCAACTAATTCCGTATATTTGTCCTCTGTCATTATATTAAATAAAATAAAACTAAGATTAGTAAATAATTTATGTCTTATAGTTAAGTTGTAATTAAAACTACAACTAATATATATTTAAACTTTCTCAATATATAATAAATAGTTTTTTAATTTAAACTATATAATTTTTATCATTTATCATAGTTTTTAATATAAGGTTAGCTTTCTAAAACAAAAACTGATATTTAGAGAGTATAATTTACCTTAATGTTTTCTAAAGCCAAATTTAAATATAAAATAAATTAACAAAATAATTAGTATCTTTAATTTAGGCTTCTTATTTAAATTTTATATTTGTTTAAGGAGTAGAGGATTTGAACCTCTGTCGGTAAAGTGTAAATTTACTGCTAAAACCACTCAGCTAACCCCTTTTCATTTATTTTTATTTATTTTATTCTTAGTTTAAATATAACAATAATATTAAAAATATTAGAACAAAAAAAGAAAACTACAAATATTACTCAAATTTGAAAAAAATAGGAGAGTTTATCTAATTAATCTGTTATAAGATTAAAAAATTAGATTAGAAATTAACTATTGAATTTTATTAATTTGTTTAATAGCTGATTAAACCAAACCTATTTTGTTTTTCTTTTATAAAGATAAATTAAAGTTCTATTTTTGTCTCTTTCTATTTCTTTAAAATAATTATTACTAGATTAGGTCTGTTTTGAAAAAGAATAAAAAAACAAAACAAAATATAAACAACAAAACAAAATAAAAACAAAATAATTATACTAAACAAAGAATTATATAAAATAAAATAGCTCATTTGTTAGTGGAAATAAATTTAAATTTTGTAGACTCAATTGAATTTTTAAATTAATTTAAAAAGATAAAAAGAATAAACCCTAAAATTAAGAAAAGAAATTTCCTATTCTGTAGTTTAATCCTAATAACTGGGGACTCTTAATCACAAATATAAGTTAGTAGTATATTTTATTTTATTTTTCATTTAATGATTTTAAGGTTATATATTTATTTTATATTTTTTTATGTTATAATTATAATTATTATTATTATTATTATTTTTATGAGAATATTTATTATTATCTTAATTTAAACTTAAGCCTCTTTAAATTGGGGGGTTTTGTTTTGTTTTATTTTACAGCTGCACTTTCCAGTACAGCTACCTTGCTATGACTTTTGAGATGTTACTTAAATGAGTTAACTGATACTAATTAGCTTAACAAAGGTGTTTTTAAATAAAAGACTAATTACAATATATAACTATTGTATTTAAATATTAGCATACAAACTACTCTTAAATTAAATATAATTTAATATTTAATTTAATTTTTATAACAATATAATTGTAAAGATAATTCAATCTCACAAATGATATTATTAATCTAAGTTTTCCTTTATTAAAGTTATAACCTCGCGGCAGTTTCCCTCAAGTTAAGCTTCTTCCCAGCGACAGACAGTTAGTTCATCCCGAATGCTTCCTTCACCGTTGCGCTACTAATCAACGATTACTCGAAATTCCTTCTTCATGTCACCGAATTACAGGCGACAATCCGTTATACTATTTAATTTTTTAACTTTCTTTAATGATTAGCTATTCCTTCTGACCCTTAAAATCTTAATGATCACTAATTAGATATCTAGCAATTAGCTTATAGGTCTAGTTTTGCTTCACTTTGTAAAAGTTTTCGTGGCACGTCTATAGCCCAGTTCATGAGGACCATAACGGCTTGTCTTAGCCCCAAATGAAAATATTTAAAAATCATTAATTGTTAAGTATAAATTAACAACAGGGATTTCGTCCGTTAGTGGAGTTAACCTCACTTCTCACGGCACGGACTGACGACAGCCATGCAACACCTGTAAACGAATTTTTAAATATTATAAAAATTACTCAATTAGTTTTTCTTATTAAAAAGAACTTAGAATTAACTAAGAACATAATTGGATATGCAAGAACTGGTAAGGTTTTACGCGTATTCTCGTATTAAATAACATGCTTCACTTCGTTTGCTTCGAGACCGACTAATTTTTTTGGTTTCAGTTTTGCAACCGTACTCGCAAGGCGGAATGGTTATCGTGTTAACATCGTTACTAGTTCTTGAAAAAAACTAACAAACCACCATTCATCGTTGACAGTGAGAGGTATCTGGGTATCTAATCCTATTTCCTGTTCTCACCTTCGTTTCTCAGCGTCAATCAATAGTAGATAAAAGCTTTCACCGTTAGTATTCCCCTTAGTATCTGCGGATTTAACCCCTACTCTAAGTATTATTCGGCTTATCCTCAATTTGATCCTAGCTTTTATTCATTTATTTCTTTACTGTGAGACGAATATAAATTATACTGTCTCTAATTAATATATTTTATATTTACGAATACAGAGCTATTACAAAGAATTAAAATTTTAAAGCAGCCTACACACCCTTTACGCCTGATTAAGATGACTAACGTTTGCGTCTCTGGTCTTACCGAGTCTTCTGGCACCAGTTTTGGACAACACTAATAATAAGGTAACATCATTTTTTTCCCTTATGTTATCACAATCACCATCAATTAACGAGTCATGTGATTTCAGTTAGCTAGTTCACTCTTGCGAGCATTGACTAATATTCTTGACTGCTGGTAGTTAATACTACTTGGGGCATTTCATTCCCAATGTGGCCATCTGCTCTATCAAACATGGCTTTTGATCGTAGGCTTGGTAGGCTATTACTCTACCAACTACCATTAAACAAAATAAATCGAATCTTATAGCAGAAAATTTCCTTTTTTTAATAATTAGCTAAATTATCTTTTACTTTTTCTTTGTGACTAATATAACTCAAATTATTCTATAAAACTAAGATTTACTTTTACTGTTTAATTTAAGGAAGGTTAGCTAATTTAATCTTAATTTGTGTGTTCAGATTAATAACCTTATTTTTGTTTTTATTAATCAAAAGTATCTCTTAATCAATTATTCTTTAAATTGATTTGATATTAAATAGAATAATCAATTAGAGAAATAAAATTATCTCCGAATTAAGGAGTCTATAAGGTATCTAATTTACAATACTCACCTATACACCTTGTTCTTATTTATTTTATTTTTATTTTTTAGCTTTCAAAAGATAATATTATATATTATTATTTTTATTCTAATATAAAGAATAAAACTTTTCAGTAACAACGATTTGCATGTCTCAAAACTACTGAAAAACGTTCAATCAGAACCAAAATTAAATTCTTACTGAAAATTAGACAACTATTTTTTAATTTAATTGTCATATTTTATATGCTTAATGCAATATTTCTTATCTCTTTTATTTTGTTTTGATTTTTTAATCATCTGTTTTTATGTAACAAACCTTTATTCGGAACAAAAATATAAAATGGCTAAGCTACAATATCAATTTAGAGATTAAATTTATATATTTTTTTGTTATAAAAGAGTATTAAAAATAATATATTTATGTTGTGATTAATAATATTTTTAATAATGAATAATTTAGTTTTAATATGTTAGACGCTATCTATGGTAAGAAATTACTTAAATTATGTTAGCAGCAGCAAAATACATAGGAGCAGGATTAGCTTGCTCAGGACTAATTGGAGCAGGAGCAGGGATCGGTACAGTATTCGGATCTTTAATCTTAGCTACAGCTAGAAATCCACAACTAAAAGGACAATTTTTCAATTATGCAATCTTAGGGTTCGCATTGGCAGAAGCTACTGGACTATTTGCATTAATGATGGGTTTCCTTTTATTATATTCTTAATTTTATCAAATAAAATATAAAATATAAAAGGTCACTAAAATTTATCAGTTTTCTATATTGTAAAATTTTTATTTACTATCAAATTTTATTAATCTATTTGTAGTTTATACTTCAGAGTAAAAAAGATAAGAAGAGTAAAATGGAACATATATAGTCAGCTTCTATCCTAAACCCCTAAAAAACAAAAAGAATCATTTTCTTCTTTTAACTATCTTATATATAATATATATTTAGCAAAATTGAAAGACAAATAGCAAGAGAAGAAAAATAGAAACAAATAGAAATAATAATACAACACTCACAAAGCTATGAGGATAGAACAAGATAGAAAAAACAAAAACAAAAACAAAAACAAAAACAAAAACAAAAACAATATAGTAGAAAATCTGTGGATAAACGAAGTTCATAATAAAAACAAAAACAAAAACAAAACAAAAAACAAAAAATATTTTAAATTTCACAACAAATAAATAAAAAAGAGAAACTGATTTAAAAAACAAAAAGAGACAAATTCTGATACACACAAAAAAAAATCCCCCAAATAAATAAAAAATGAGAAAAACAATTAGTGGTTAAGAAACAAATTTAAAATTTATGTACTCAGATAAAAATTTAAAGATATTATAAAAATAAAAAAACAAAAAAGAACGAGTGAATTAGAATCAATAACAAAAAATAAAAATAAACTAACAAACCTCAATAATAAGTATTATCAAATAAGAAAATTAAAATCTAGAATTATTGAAAAAAGGCCTTTTGCTTTACTAAGTTATAACAGATGGTGCCATTTTTTCTTGTGTTTTGTCAATAATATTTATATTCTAATTATTTACTTGATACATTTAAATTAGAATAAAGATTCCATATACTAACTAAATTTATTATTTCATAGAAAATATTACAAAGATATTATTTAAATATAATTTTGAAATTGATACTTGGAACTAGTCAATTTTTTTTTGGCTAATAATATTTTTTGGTAAAAAAAACAAATATATTACTATAACCAATTTATATTTATATCCCTCTGTTTTATTTATCTTATATCTGTTTTTTAAAATATCACTATTTAGGAGTCATTTTATAAATAGTTCCACTCTTAACCCCTATTTATATTATATTTTATAAAATTTGTGCGGTTTAATTTATTTTTTTTTCTGTGCTAACACTTTAATGAGTAACCAAATTTTAAAAAATCTTCATTAGTCATTAAAGTATTATAAATCATTCTTAACACTTATTTAGAGTCTAATAATTTATTATTTGTCATTTCAAAAGATAAATATCTGTTGTTATCACTTAATTGTATTACGGTTATTTTGACATCTTTTTCATTAACAGAGTTCATATAAGTATCTAAATAGTATGTTATAGTTTTAAACATATTTGTTATAACACTCAATATAGTTATAAATAATTTTCTCATATTTTATATATTTTTAATTTGTTTTAGCCTAACATTAATTTAATCAGTCATTACAGGCTTTTAAATTAATATTTTATAATAATATCTTATAGGTTTAACCTAGAAAATTATCCCTTATATTTAAATTATAAGGTTTGGGATGCTTAAATATAGCATTCAAATAATTAGTTATAAATTTAAAATAAATTTATATATCTATATTGTGAATAGATAGTCTCTATTTGGTTTATAGAGATAGATTTATTGTAATCACAATAATTAGTGTTATATTTAGTATTTTAAGTATAATACCTTATTGAAACTATAAGATTAAAAATTTTAATCTTACCAATTGCAATTAGAGATAATAAAATATAAGCTCAATTTGATGTTAATTAACATTCTTTATATTATTTATAATTCTCCATTTCTCAACCTCTGTTAATATATAATCATTTTGGTTTAGTGTTAATTAATTTATTATTATGAGAATTAATAAGTCACAATTATTAATATGATTTAGTAATAAAATCTTAAATTTATTCATCAAACACTAATACTTCATAAAAATCTTCATAATACACTAATAGTTCTAAAATCTTCATAATACACTAATAGATAGTACAAAAAATGATTAACAATCACAAAGCGCAAATTCATAATTTTATCATAAGTGATTTGTAGTACAGTAGGACACTTTTTTTAATTCATATATATTTTTGTGTACATATACTAAAAAAAGACCATGTTACAAAAGTATAGATTTCAAATACACTTTGTTAGATAACATATGTATTTTTGCTGAGAGACTTTATACATGAAATATGGGTAATTTTATTTTTTGACTATATACCCCTTTGACGCGTTTCTATTTTTTTAAATATTTTTTTGTTTTTGTTTTTTTAGTTTATATGAATAACTAACAATGGCTTTTTTATAATCTTTTTTAAAATAGGTTCTATAGACATACTTTTCTATTATTTTAAACCGTCATACTTTTCTATTATTTTAAACCGTTCTAAATGAGTAATCATTGTGTTTATAATCTTTTTTAAAATCCGTTCTATAAGAAATTTTTATAAGGAGTCAATAGTTATTATTATTGTTATATTATCATTTGATGATCTGTTTTTATAATTGATTTTTGTTCAACAAAGAATATTTTAGATAATCAAAAGATACGGCCGGGGTTTTTTATATTTGACCTAAAACCCCGCCCCGCTGTATTTCATCTGCATTCTTTAATTTATATTCTAACTTTTTCTTTTGGTTTTTTTTATATATAATCTAAAATTTAAAATCCTTTATTAAAAAACAATTAAGTAGTATACAGGTACATTATCTTTTATAGCAATTGCCTAAAATCAGTTTGGCTTGGTTATTTTGGAGTTTCATTCTGAACTTGTTTTGAATACACTCTGATTAGGAGAGACGTAACTATTGTATCAGTTTGTGTGTCTAAATTGACCTGTTTTATTTTATTAGGAATCTCTTTTACTAGATGTAGCTCTATTAATTAATTTAAGAAATATAGACATTATATTTTATTTTATATGATTTTGATAATTATTATTTATTTATTTAAACTGGTATTTATAAGTATTATTTTACTTTTTATATGATTTTTATAATTATTCATTTTAATGACATTATTTTAATGAATAATTTTATTCACATTATTTGTAATTAGAGACATTATTGGGAAATATAATTTTTATTAGATTGTTAATTTATATGATTTTTATAATTATTCATTTTAATGACATTATTTTAATTATTGTATAATTAGAATGATTATTATTTTATATTTATAACTATTATTATTATTATTTTATAATTAGAATGATTATTTTTATTATTTTATTATAACATTTTGTTGTTAAATTAAAGCCAAATAATATAATCATATTATGCTTAGATAAGGGGATATATATTATATATTATATATTAAATATAAAGGTTATTTAAAGAAAGGTTCATCTAATATATAAAGAGAGAAAAGGATAATCAGGGTACTACATATAAGGACATTATAAAAAGTAATAAAAATTTTTTGTAGCTATTATATCAAGACTTTTTAAAATATAATTATATTAAAATAAAAAAAAATGCAAAAATGTGTAAGGTCATTTTATTCAAAATTCAAGAGACACTTTTTAGAAAATTCACTGTATTTTATCTTTTAGGCAATTTTAAAAATAGATGCATAAAATAAAAAATAAAAGAAATAAATTAAAAAAAAATGTTGATAATCTTAAAGGAATTTGTTTATGTTTTTATGACCATTAATAATGATTATAATTTGTTGAATCATTAGCCTAATTTTATGAGCATTAATATTGATTATACTCATTATAGAAATTAGATGAATTAGATGATAGAAATTAGATTATATTATATTACTGTTATTATAATTAATTTATAAAAATTTTAGTAATTGATTGAGATAGGTAACAGTTAATTAATACATATTGTTAATTTAATAACTATAAATAAAACTAGATAAGGCGGCGGGGGTTACAGGCTTGTGATCAAATATATAAAAATATCAAGGATATTAAAAAAAAAAGGTTTACCTAATATATAAAGTGAGAAAAGGATAATCAGGGTAAAACAAATATAACCTAAAACAGCTTCCATTATAATCCATACTAAAGAAGTTTTTTCAAACAAAGATAGGAATTTTGATAACTTAGGATATTTATTAGCTAGGTTATAATGTTTTACTAATAGAATAGAGGATAAATAACAAATAACATTAGTGAAACAAGATAGGGCCACTAATGCTAAAGATAATATACCGAAGGAGAAATGCATAATAGGTTCAGCTTCATTAGGTATATTAAGATCAAAATAAGAGAATAAGAAAGCAAATGAGAAGGCTTGTGTATAATAACTTTTTAATATAATTTTAATAGTTTTATTCATACTTTTAAATTGATATATTATTTAGTATTAGTTTTATCTTCTTTATTAGATTTATCTGTATCTTTATCTTTATCTTTATCTTTATCCTCCTCATCAGAACCTGAATCCCCAGTAGATTTGTTTATATTATTATATATAGTCGTACTAGCAGCAACAGTCGTTAATACTTTATGACCATGATCTAAAACTTTTCTACCTAAGGATGAAGCAAATAAAATTAAGCCTAATGAAATAGATACTATTAACATTTGTAATACAAAATCTAATGACAGATTCATTAATAATTCTATATTATATAAATTTAATATATTCATTCTAGGAATAAAACTAGTGATAGCGTCTAACTACCAAGGTCTACTAAATATAATAAATATATTTTTTATCCGTATATTTTGGATTTTAATAAGGGATACAATACATGAAATGAACACTATCCATGAAACTTTGGTTTATGACTAAACCACTTTTAAGATTATAAATATATTTAACTCATCTTTATGAATGAAATGGATCAATATATTGAGATAAATCTGTTAATTGTAAACCTTTAGGTGTTGGAGACCCTTCTGGGGGATGATAATTCAATTAAAGGTAATTAAGATGATTTAAAACAATGAATATACTTATATAGATTTGAAGGCGATTTAGTCTCAGAACCATAAATAATAATAGGATTTTTATTTGGTGTATATATATGACCTTGATTATTAACATCTAATTCATTAAAATAAAACCAAAGATCAAAAATTTCATCTAAATAATACATCCCACCAAAGATGGAAAGAATAATAATAGCTACACTAACGACAGGTATATAGAAATAGGGTGATTTATAAAAGGATGAATCTATTTCATTGTGAATATTGATTTGTTTATAATCAGCTCTCAATGAAGGTTGATTTATATTAGATTCTATAGTAGGAGAGATATTAGAGTTTATATCATGACTGATAAAAGAGTTTAATTGATTAATCAACCATTGTAAATATTGATTTTTATAAAGAGTCAATTGTGAATATATATTATTAAAAAAATCTATTAATAAATCCAATTCTATTTGATGAGGAGCTAATATGTAATCATAACCTAATAAAATGATCACTAATCTATAAATAAAGAGAAACAGGACACTAATCTGAAATATTTTAAATATTATATTTAAATTATTCGCTATATAGCTAAATAAAATATTTAATAAAGAAAAGGAACACATTTTAGAAAATTTGATATAATAGATATTTAATTGTAATTTATTTATTTTACGGATAATTGTAACTATGGTAATATCCAATTGTTGTAATAAAGCTTTGATTAAATTTAACATTCAAATTTAATATTATTAGACGGTTGTTATTTTTATTATATTATCAATTGATAATATATTATACATTACTTTACAGTAATATATAAGCTTACCTCCTACAATCCTTAAGAAGATTTGAACTTCTATTTCCTTATCAATATGATAAGGTGTAATAACCTTTATACTATATATCATCTATATGTTTTCATAAAATTTAAAAAGTAGTTAATCATGATTATAGTTAAAAAGGAATAACTTTATGCTTTGCCAAGTATAAATTATCACTTCAATTCTGAGTAATCATAAATATTAGGGGGTTAATAACTATATTTTAATATTTTCAATAGTTTTATGTATGTTATTTTAATAAAAAGTGTATTATTAATTAATCAATTTATCATTATTAATGATATAAGCTTTAGTATTAATTAATTTATTATTTTTGTCCTTTTCCAAAAAATACAGCCAAATATTTAGCTAATTTTCTTAAGGATGCTGGTAGTAATTGATAGCTCTCTCTAAAAATGAATGTATAATTATTATAATTAAACTGTAAATTTCACTCTAAATATAGCTAAAGCTAATGACGAAAAAGTAGGGTATTTTAATATATCCAATCTAAATAATTTAAATATTTTTTTTACTGAATTCTTTAATAACTTGATATAAACTAATACAATCTTGTATACAATATTTTATTGTCTCTTTTATTAAATCCCAATTATTTGTATCTTCTAAATTTGTACAATAATTGTTAGATTCATCAATAGAAATCCAATTAAAATTTTCTTTTAAAATTATACTATATTTGTTATATTCTTCAATACTAATTTCATTAAAATATTTATATTCAGGTACTATTCCTTTAGAATTTAATTTAATCTCAGGAGTATTAACAAAGAAAAGAGGGTAAAGTTCTTTATATTGAACATTAAAATTAATAGCTAATTTTTTCAAGGAATCTGGTAATAATAAATAGGAATCTCTCAAATATAATAAATAATAAATATTTATTCTCATATTTAAATTTTAATTCTATAAAACTACCTTGATTAATTATTGGTTTAATATCATTACTTAAATCTTATAAAATATTTAATAAAAAGACACTATCAAAATGTGAGAAATTATGAAAATATACTCTATATTGGTTATATTTTATTTTCATTAGATAACTAATAGCATTAATTAACATATCTTCTTCAATTTTATAATCTGTAAGATAAAATTAATTTGAAATTTTACCGTCATAAAACCCTACACAAATATGGAACCATAATATTATTAATAATTCTAGTTTCAAGATCTAATATAATAAATTTATCAGATCTAAAAATTGAAGGTTTTATGGGTTTTAAATTGGTGTTTTTCTAATAATTTTTTTAATCTTTAACTCACTAGCAATAAATATATATTCTGGATCTTTAATTGTTCTAGTAAAGGTTCCTAAATTATCCTTATCATTCATTGTATCAGTAAATGAAAATAAAATATTATTTTTTGTTTTCATTTTCATATGTCTCAATTCTACTGTATGAGAATTATCAAAGATTTGAATATGAAACACTGATGTAGAATTAGGTTTAAATACTAATACATAATTATCTGAGAGATATTTATATTTTTCCCATTCAGTCCAATCCTTTGTAGAAGGTAATTTAGTCAAACCACTAAAACTAAAAGATTTTTGTTTTTTTTATCATTCATTATAGTTTTATGAGATATAAATTTAGATTGATTTATTTAAGAGGTTTTATCTCATATTTTATAATTATAAATTATAGAATCAACTGGTTTTAATTTATATTCTTCTGATTTTAAATCCCAAAACTCAATAAATATTGATAATATATCATTATAATCATTTTTATCTGCTGTTTGTAAATAAGATATTGATTGATATAAATTATCATAAAATTTAACTTTAAATTGAATATGAAATTTTTGTTTCTCATCTAACTGAGTAGCTAAATTCTCCCAAAATTCCTACAGTGAATCTTCAATCATAGGATTAATTAAAAATTGATTATGTAATGGTTTATCATAATCATTCCAAACTCCTATTTTTAATATATTATTATTGTTCATATTTTTAATTTTGTTTTTGTTTTTTGTTTTCTTGTATTTTTAAGAGGCTAAATATTTATATTAATCTATAAATATTTGAATCTAAATTATTACCTCTAAATTTTGTAAATTAGATTTGTGAATCTTATCAGATTTGAACTGATCTTTGTTCTGTGAACTGTACTAATCCCACTATACTAAAGATTCTTATAGGGGATATTGGATAAAAATGATATAATATTACAATAGTTATTTGTTAGTATTATAAACAGATTTCAGAGAAATAGCACCTGATCCAATTTCTAATATAAATCCTATAGTTAAAACAATAAAGAATATAATTCCAATTGAGAAACCAAAAATATTTATTTGGTATAAAGTAACAGCAATTGGGAATAAAAGTAAAATTTCAAGATCAAAAATTAAAAATAACATAGCTATAACATAGAAATGAATTTGGAAAATAGATCTTGTTTGTCCATATACAGGAATAAATCCACATTCATAAGAGGATATTTTAGATTCATCTGGTTTATGTGGTGCTAATAATACATTTAAAGCTAATAAAATAAAAGCTAATAAAGGTACAAAAATAAATAGAAAAAATAGATTAGTCATTAAAAATTAAATAAAGATAAAGATAGCAATTGTGTACTATTTAAGATTAAAGAAGGTTTTAAAATAAATAATAATATAGATAAGGTTAAACTAGATATTAAAAAACTATGGAAATTTGTTAATAAAATTTCTGAGTTATCATATTTATTTAATGATTCTTTATTAGTATTTTCTAATAATAAGCTATTATTTGATTCTTTATTAGTATTTTCTAATAATAAGCTATTATTTGATTCTTTAAAACCCTCATGATATTCTAAGCTTTCAGTATGAAGTACTCTAATTATTTTTAAATAATATGAAGCACTAATGACACTTACTATTATCGCTACTAATGCTATAAAATTATATCCACTTTGAACTGCTGAATATAAAACAAATTGTTTTGAAAAAAATCCTATTAGTGGAGGTATACCAGCCATAGAAAATAAACAAATGGATAAACTTAAACTTAATAAAGGATTTGAGAAAAATTGACCTTTAAATTCAGATATATATATTATATCTTTTATCATTTTTGATTTTTGATTAAGTTTTTTAATTTTATTCTTTATTTTATCTTTATTAATTATAGATTGATTAATTATATAACTTAAAGCTATTATTATTAAAAATATATTTAAATTAGTTAATGTATATTGAAGAATATAAAATATAAGTGAATCTATAGATTGTTCAGTATTAATAGCTAAGGCTAATAAAATAAATCCAATATGAGATATGGTACTATAAGCTAATAATCTTTTTATTCGTGTTTGAGCTAATCCTACTACTGTTCCAATTATTAAGGATAATAATGAACTTATTAAGAATATATTTTTTAATAAAGATATACTATTTTCTCCACTTAAGATATTTAAAGGAGAAACTAAGGAGATATTATCTATTATTTGCAACCCTGAGTGATTGGATCTTATAAAACTTATAGAATTTAAGATTTCGGCATACCCATTACTATTAATAGTGAAGGTAGTTAATCCACCTATAAATCCTAGTTGTGTATATAATTCTAATAATAAAATTAAAATAGAGATTTTAGGCATAATAGTTAACCAAATAGTCACTATTGTAGGAGTATCATCATATACATCTGGAGACCAATTATGGAAAGGGGCTGCTGCTATTTTAAATAAGAATCCTATTATTATTAGGATTAAACCTAAATTTAATCCTTGTATAATATAATTTATTTCTGATACAGATATTAAACTGTATATTGATTCAAAAGTTGTTAAGCCAGTATAAGCATAAATTAATCCTGCTCCTAATAAAATTAAACAAGAAGAGAGACCACCTAATAGAAAGTATTTTAATCCTGCGGAAGTAGAAGGTTCTGATTCTCTATATAAAGTGGCTAAGATATATAAACCAAAAGATTGTAATTCGATACTTAAATACATGGAAACTAAATCTGAACTAGAGATTAATAGGGAGGAACCTAAACTACTAAATAAGACAATTAAGGAATAATCAGTAGAATGTATTATAAATTGTTTTGAATCTTGTTTTTGTATTAGTGGCCATCCTATTAATATTAAGCATCCTATATTTAAGATAAAGAATTCTATTATTTGAGATATTTGTGTGATATGAAATAATCCACTATAGATACCTATTCCAGATCCAATGCACTGAATATAGAGAGAATTTATTGAAAATATTCCTGAATATAAAAATACTATAGCTGATATTCTTGTAAAATAATTAGAGGATAAATTATTATTAATGGATGGTAGGGCCTTGGCCACTATTAATATTAAGATTGATAAAAATATCATTTAGCTCTCTTTTATTTTATTTTATATAAACAGGTATTTTTTTATTGTAAGAACCTTTCTATTTGAATCTTTTTCATCTATTCTACCTTATCTATATTTATTAATAATATGTGAATGAATATTATTTTGTATTAATAAATATATGGGTGGGGGATATTTTAGAAATATTAGTTTTTGATAGCTTTAATCTTTTGAGCACTCTCAACACTTTTGATAGCTGTAGGAGATTTATTAGGTAGAGTCAATGGATCTGAATTATATTTATATTTCTTTGGATCCATCTTAGCATCAGCAAGAAGCTCTACGCCATGTTTTGGTTTGGGTTTGGGTTCGGGTTCTAGCATTTGTTTAATTTGTTCTATTTGTTCTTTAAATTTATTAAGATTTGTATCCAATTCTTTCTCCTTACTCAAGATCATTTTGGTATTTTTAACGTAATTACTATCAATTATTGAATCTGTCATTTTTTTTGCTTCAATTCTCAATTCAGATTCGTTTAATAAACTTAAAGCAGGATTATATGTTGGATTTTTAAATTTTTCTGACATTACTAATTGTTGCCTTAATTCAGAATCTAAATATTCTGCTATAGGTTTATATTTTAGTTCTGTCTCATATAATTTATACAGACAGTTTAATATATCATTTTGATTCTTAGTAATGTCATATATTTTCTTAATATATTTATTTATATATATTCTTAAATCAGTATCTAATGTATATGTATAGTCTTTTGAGTTTATTTTTGTTTTTAGATATTCATCATTAAATATTATACTGTTATTTCTGCAAAATTCTTCAATAAAAAGCTCAATCAAAGAAGGGTGGAGAGACTTTAATGATTTAATTTCATAGAATCTTTCTGAGTTAGAATTCATAGTATTCCTTAAAGCCTCAGAGTCTGAAATCTTTTCATTTGATGTTGTTGAAGTAGAATTATTATTACCAATTGAGAGTCTATTACTCTGGTTGCTAATGACTAAGGATTTATCATCTGTTTTTTGAGAACTCAAATCCGGCTCATCGCAATAAATAACAAAGTATTTTTTATAAGATATTTCTAATAAGGTCATCAATTTTTCTGAATACAAATTAAAACATATTAAACAGATAATAAATATTAATATTTTTATTAGGATCGCTAAAGGATTAATATTATTCTCTATAATTTTAAATTCTACTCGAAATATTTGTTTTAAATACAACAATACTAATAGGATACTAATTATATTGCTATAATATATATAATCAAAAATATTTAGAGAATATAAATTAGAATATATATTTTTAACTAATAAAATAGAGAAAAAAAGAAGCAAAAGATTAAAAATATAATAATAGAAAGCTATTATTTTCTTTTCTTTAATTTCCTTTTGTCTTTTTGATATATAGAAAAAATGAATACTTTTTATTAAAGAAAAAATTCGAATAAGGATATTGAAATTTAAGTAAGTAAAATATAAAAGAACCAAATAAATTATAATCGTATATATATTAAACTCATATATATTTATATCTACAAAAGATTCTATATTTTTATTAAATATAACAGTTCAGATTATTAAAAAAAATAAAAATAAAAGAAAATATTTGTTAGTGTAATTAATTCCGTGATATAAAGACCTAGACTTAAAAAACAAAATGATTTGTTGTTTTAATCGTATCTTTATTTTTTGTGGTACTAATTTGTAATATAGACTATAAGAGAAAGATTTTATTTTATTTGTAAATAATTTAAATAAATTAAGGATAATTTTTATATTAAATAAATTTATTAGAATCATTTTAAATACTTTTATTAATTGATGAGTGATATGAAATAATCCACTATAGATACCTATTCCAGATCCAATGCACTGAATATAGAGAAAAATTATTGAAAACATTCCTGAATATAAAAATACTATAGCTGATATTATTGTAAAATAATTAGAGGATAAAATATTATTAATGAATGGTAGGGCCTTGGCCACTATTAATTTTAAGATTGAATAAAATATCATTTATCTCTCTTTTATTTTATTTTATTTTAATAGACATAAACAGGTATTTTTTTATTGTAAGAACCTTTCTATTTGAATCTTTTTCACCTACTCTACCTTATCTATATTTATTAAAAAAATCATATAAATCTTTATTTTAAAAATATAAAATATTTCATATTATTAATCCTGATTATATTAATAATTGTGTTATTATTTCATAATTTAAATAATATGGATTATAAATTAAATAATTGTTATTTCAATCTTATCCTTGAAGGAATTGCTACAACAAATCCAACAGATCCTGTGATATCTTGGCCTTCAGGTGTTCCACAAGGCATGAGTATAGTAGGAACAGGATTAGCAGTTTTTTCAGTTTTAACTAAACTAGGAAATTGTAGTCCTAGATTAAGAGTATTAGATGCATTAGGAGCAACTGGTGTTACAGCTACTACTATCACATATCATTATGCTATTGAAAATCCTATTGGATTTAATAGATTTATATATAGTTTTAGTCAATATAGAGCGACTGGAAATTGGCCTTCATTAGATTCAATAAAACAAGAGTTGACAGATAATAAATTAGAAGAATATGTTAAAAATGCCATAGAAAAATCTGAATCTACAAAAATAGAAGCCCTAGTTAGTGAAGTTAACAGAAGAATTTAAATTGGGGAAAATTATTTACCTGAGAATTCTATAGATTTTCTAAATAAGATAATGGATATCTTTTTTTATAATATCACACAATTATTAAAACCTATTCATGTTGAAGGATATTTAGATGATTTAATAGGGAAACAAATTATAAATCATATCCTTATATTTATATTAGTTATTAGTTTAATATTTTTATTTATATTTTATATTATAAATAATATATTTATATTAAAAAAAGATCAAATATTAAATAAATTTATTAAAAAATATATTAAATTCTACATCCAATCTCATTCCTTTTTTGCTAAACTATCCTTAATATATTTACCCATATTAATTTTAATAGGATTATTAATTTTAACTCACGGATTTTATTTTCTAATGATACATCAAATACCTTATGATTCTTTATATATAGATCTACATACTGATGTTTCTTAAAAAACCCCTCCTGATAGTATTTAAATATATTATATCATTAAATTTAGAATAAATTTTGTTTTATGAATGATTATAATAAAAATAGTCATTAAATTACAAAGAAAGTGGGGCAAAAATACTCAGTCAAAAATATGAATATTATAATACCAAAATATATAGAATTTGAATAATTTATAATATATATATATAAGAACTAGATAATATATATAATCAAAAATATTCTCTCACAAATTATAATTTTGTATAGTTAAGAACTAGTAAATAATATTAACAATTTTGTTGTTGTTTTCAACACTCCATTTTATTTTTATATTATATATACTTAGCTGCAAACCTAAATCAAAATTTAAATTTGGAAATTCTCCCTTTTTATTCTTTTTGTTTTGTTTTTTTATCTCTGTTGTAATAGAATTGCTATTCTTCTCTCTACTATTCAAGAGCAGAAGCAATTCTATACTTTCAAACTAAAAATGAATAAATGAGAGTTAATATATGAGAATAATAAATTAGTGGATAAAAATTCTTATATTATCAATGAAGATAAATTATAACACAAAATAAATATTATATCTATTAAAAAATATCAAATTATAAATATTCTCTTTTGGACTCGAACCAAAATTAACACTTTAGAAGAATGCAGTTCTAACCAATTGAACTAAGAGAATAAATTAACTGATTAAATATTATAGTTAGTTACTGTCAGTAAAAAACATTAGAACGGAAGCCATACAAATATAAATAACTCTAAAAACAAAATAAGCATATTATATCTATTTCAGACTTATATAAGAGAATAAATAAATAATAACTCATTATAGTGAATTGAATTATTACTAGTATTAGCATAGTGATATTTTGGACTTATTGTTTATATCTTATTAAAAATATAAATATCTATTATTTGATTAGCTTATTATTGCTATTAGAGACTATTTAATCTGGAGATCTTTTGTATTTTTAATTTGATCTTCCTTGATTCTATTCTATATATGATAGAAATTTAATTTGACAACCAAAAATAAATTTAGGATTAAAGGTTAAATAACTTTCTATTTTTAATATTAAATTAACCTTTAAAAAATATATCTCTTCTTAATTAATTACGAGTAAAGAGACTTGAACTCTTACAATTTAAAAATATGAGTACCTAAAACCCACCCGGCTACCAAATTTCGGCATACTCGTTCAAGATTAAAAATTAAACTATAAAATATAATAGTCACAAAATATAAATAGTATATAAAATAACAAATTTCTATATTTATATATTAGAAATAATATAAAATTATTTCACAAGAGTGAGGTGATTTGAACACCTACCAGTGATTTTGGAGATCGCCATACTAACCAATTAATACTACACTCTTTTCTTTTAGTCTTATAACTTTTTGTTTTTTCTTTAATATTTATTTATATTTTGACACCCTTTTTTATTAGATACTTTTATCATGTTTGTTGTTTATATTTATTTTATTTTTGTTTATATTTTATAATTAATTAATAGGGGGTTCTAGTATTATAGTTAATATTATTAATATTTATCTTCTTTTGGTTCCTCTCCATTACAGATAAAATCTATTTCCATTTCAGGTTTGCCTGGTTTAGCTTCCATTTAATCCTTCCTATCTACCTTTCTAAGAGAATCTTGCATATCCTCATTTTCTAATTTTTCTTCATATATTGTAGGTAATACAGGAAATCGAGAAGAATTTGGAAGCAGCTTTTTAGAATAATTACAAAAAACAGGGTATGGCCGTTTATATTGGCCTCCATTCATATCAAATTGTCTTGAGTATCTTTCATAATGACTAATTTGTAACTCTTCATTAATTTGTATTTCTTGAATTTTTTTGACAGAAATTTTGGGGTTTTTTTCTAACCATTTAAGATAAGATTTCATTTCTTCAAAAATTTCTGAATCAGTTAAATTCATGGTAGGGTGTTTTAACAATGAAACTTGCTTTTGGTAAAGCTCAGGGAAAATTTTAGCTGCAAAGTTCCACTCCTCTGATAAAAAATAATGATTTTTGAGCTTATCATGTACCGGCATCAGATGTCCTAATCTAAAATCTAGGTCTCGACTTGTCATCTCTGAACTAGGTATTTCTGGTATAATAACAACATTAGGATTATTATTTTCTCCTCGTGTTAACCTCCGCCCTCTAACTATTTCTTGAGGGTTATCACCCGATTCCATCAAAGAGGTATGAGGTATATCAGAATTTGGAATTAGGGCAATATTGCTTTGATTCTCAGATATATCAGGAGCTAAGTGAGAGTGAAAATAATATAAATTTAATAAATATTTTTCTTTCAAAATATCAGTGACTAATTTAATATTCACTACTCCGAAAATAGGCAACATTAAAATACAAATATTTCCAAAAAATAGTAAGTACATAAGTCTATTAAGTTTTATATCTATTACTACTATTTCTAAATCTGATATATAATCTATATATAAAAGTGAACCAAGTATAGAGACAAAAAAAATATAAATAAGAATATAATCTAATATACCATTGTCAAATTGAAATAAGAAAAAAATAATCTTATAGCCTAGTAACAAACTTAATACTAAACAAATAAAATTATAAATATAATAAACTATAATCACTTGTCTATTTAATACTATATTAGATTGACTTAAAAAATAAGGAATCATTCTAAAGAAAATATTAAAAATTCTCACTATAATATTAAATATTAAAAATAAAAAGTAAGCCATTGTGGAATAAAATATAATAGATTTCAATACATTATTCTGTATATTCTCTATATAACCAGTAGTCAAAATAAAGCTACACAATACTAATATAAATAAAATAATAATTTGTTTAATATTACAAATTTTATAAACACTAGGTAACATTGAAACGAGGGAAAGAATTTGAATTCTTTTTTGTATTATTTGTGTTATTTTTTTCATATTCTTTTAAATTTTTGTTTTTTTTAGTATTTAAATGATTAATGTAGTTCAATAGCATCTTTTAAATAAGAAGACACTAATAAGGTGAAAACAAAAGCTTGTATAAGAGATACAGCAATTTCTAAACCAATCAGTGCTAAAAATATTGCAAAAGGTATTAAAGTTATTATTGCAACAATTAAGCTTCCTGAAAACAATTTAAATAAATAAGTTGATAAAATTTTAAGTAAAGTGTGACCAGCTACAATATTAGCAAATAATCGTACACCTAATGAAACAGATCTTGCTAAATATGAAACTAATTCAATTAAAACTAATAAAGGCACTAAAGCTAAAGGAGTTCCAACTGGAATAAAGAAAGAGAAAAATTTAAGACCATGTATTGAGAAAGCTAAAATAGTTACACCAATAAAGATAGTGATACTTAAACCTAAAGATACCACTCCACTAGCTGTTACAGCAAAAGAATAAGGTATATTAGAGATTAAATTACCAATTAAAATAAAGAAAAATAAAGCATAAATAAAAGGTAAAAAAATTTCACTATGGTTTCCTATTTGTTCTCTAACCATTGTATTTAAACTGGCATAAATGGATTCTAAAGAGATTGACCAATTATTTGGTATTATTTTTGATTCATTATTTCCATATAAGTGAAACCCTAAAAGAATAAATAAGATAAAACAAGAATACAAAGCTAAATTAGTCACAGTTATATTTAAATAACCTAATATAGGTGCATTCAATCCAATTAAACTAGATACTTCAAACTGATTTAACGGTGATAAAATAAATATTTCTCGCATTTTTTTTGAATATTTATATAAGACGGTTTGTTATTTTGTTATATTATAATTTATTAGATTAAAATATATTATATATATTTAGTTTATTTATACATATTTATATATAAGAAGACCTACTACTCTTTTAAGTATTTTTTTAAATGATTGTGTTATTTTTTAGATTCAATAGTTAGGGGTTATTAATTTATTTATTTTATTTTCTTAAATTTAGAGAAGGTATTTAATATTTGGATTGCTAAAGTAAAATTTACATATCTTATCCTAATTATCAATGATATTTTAAAGTTGAGTCATTAATCATTAAATTTTTATTCTATTTTAAATTAGGTCCCCATTTCCAAAAGAAAAAGGGCAAAAATATAATAAATAAAATTGAGAGAAAAATATATATATGTTTTAAATAAAATTAAAAATGGATATAAAATAAAAATTTGAAAGGTTTTAAATATTTAAAAAGGTCCAAATAAAATTGAATCTGTATATTCTCTTATGAGATACAACAAGGTATAAATTGTTTCTTATATTATTAAGCTATTTATTAGTTTTAGAAATTATTATAGTAGCAAACATAGCTAATAATAAAATTATACTTAATGTAATTAATAATACAGCATCATAAGTGTATAAACCATGACCTAATACTTCTATTTGTTGAAATTCTGTTATTATTACATCAGAGCCACTTGGAAAAAAAGAATTATTTACAATAGTATTAATTAAATTAATTGATACTATTTTAGATTCTGATAATATACTATTTAAATATGTCAATTTATTTAATAAAATGGATAAAGCAGGTACATTATTAAAATTGAATGGTATTATTGTAAAAAAAATAAAAATAAATAAGGATCCAATGGCTATAGCTAAGGGTAAATTTTTAGTATATTGATTTCCAGTTTCTAATATATCTGTTAGTTTTATATTTATCATCATAATGATAAATAAAAATAATACAGCTATAGCTCCAACATATATTACTATATAAGAGATTCCTACAAAATTTATTCCTATAAGAATTAAATATAAGGCTGATTGAACAAAAGTTGAAATTAAAAAAATAACTGATATAACAGGATTTTTAGAAGTGATAGCAAAAATACTTGATAATAAAGTACCAAAAGCTAATATATTTATAAAAAGAGTTGTCATTTTAAATATAAAATATTAATAAGTAGCCTGCATATTATTATTATACTTATTACCTATATATTATATATCTCTGTTATCCCACCCTTTAATTTAAATGAAATATTTATATTTTTAGCTTCTATTTTAATTTATATTCTTAACATATTAGAACTTATAATTTAATAAAGATTAAAATGGAGTAATAAATACAATTCTAATCATATAATCTTTAATATAATAAATTAATTTTAATACTAGTATTTATTTGGTATTTGTTCCTTTTAGAGACTAATCACTAAAGAGAAAGAAGATTATTCAAGAATAAATGGAAATTAATATAAATATGTTAGATTTGTTCTCTAACTATTTTTAAATATAAATTAGTATTAAATAGCTTAAAGATATAAAATTAATTTAATAAGAGAGTTAGAATTAAAAGAATTAATAGTGTTATTTCTAATTTTATTATATCTAATACTATAGAAATTAAGCATAAATTTTGGTATACTCTATTATTTTTCAATTTGGACTAATTAATTTTAATATTATAATCTTATGACCTTAGTATCCAAGAAATATAAAGAGATTAAAATTAAGGGTAAATTAGATAAGAAAATTAATACAGCTATATTAATTGTAATTTTATAAATTTTCTACAATCAAGAGCTTATAAGTCCAAACAAATATAAAAGATTAAAAAGGCTTTAAACAAAGTTAAAATAATATTAACTATCCTTCTGCAATATGAAATTATAAGGATTTAAATATTTATTTATTTTTATTTTTTATGATTATACTACTAACAAATTTTATTTAACAAAATCCATTCTTTATTGAACTATTCTTTTTATTTTAGAACTGAACTTCATATTTGACTGCTATTTTATCTTCTCTGATTAATTTTAATAGCTTATACCTTATATTGTACTAAAGAGAAAATAGTAAATATTTAAAACTAATATAAAGATAAGTTAGAATATCAAATAAATCCTCTCTCTGATTTAAACAAAGATTTCAGGTAGTCTCATATCTATTTATTTTTATATTCAAGTCTATAAATATAATAAAAATAAATCCTTTATGAAGGGAGAAATAGTAACAAAATATAAAAAACAAAAAACAAAATATTTAAAATCTAAATATCAAAAGGTTGTAGGTTTAACCTAGAAATTTGACCTTAAATAATTTAAACTTAAAATAAATTTAAATAATATAAGGCAGGATGACTTTGCATTCTAAAACCTCAAACCAAAAAAGAAAAAATGTAAATATAATAAAATTAAAAACAAAAAAATAATTAGAAAAAAAGGGTATTATATTATATATTATTATTATTATTTGACTCTTCTATATATTTAAATTAAAGATTTTTTAAAGTTTATAAAATTTAGTGACTAGTTCTAAGCTATATAGTATAATTTTAATATAAGCTAAAATTTATATCAGCCATTAAATAATAGAAGGCTAATAATATAAGGAGTCCTCTTAATCTTCAGTCTAAACAGAAATTTACAGAGATATCTAGCTAAAAAGGAGTAAATATAAATAGTCTATATTTATTTTCTAATTTAAAATATTTATGATATTTCATTTCGCTAATCTATATACTTTTTAAATTAAATTTTATAAAATTATATCTTAGCTTAGACAAAAGACTATAATTATATTGTTATTATATTTTTTTTTTATTAATTACAAATTATAAAAAGATTTGAGGTATTTAATGACTTAAAGTTATAATCTAAACTAGACATTTAAATTATATAACAATAATATGTATTTAATTTTTAAGAGATTAAAACTAAATTTTTCATTTTTTATTGTTAGTTTCTCATATCAGAATGAATTTGGAATAAAAATCTAAAGTTTACAAATATCATTCAGAATAAAAAAGTTTTGATAACAAACAGGAATTTTTATTTCTATTAATATCTTTCTTGAGTCATAAGTTTTATCCTTTTAGGATAAAGGAAGATCTATATAAAAAATAAGAGGGGTTTATTATTATTTAAGGATTACAAAAGATATAATCTTTAATCTTTAATCTTTAATTAGATATCTTTCTTATATATAAAGGGATTACAAAGATATTAAAGATTAATTTATAAATTATTATAGCTATAATTAGTGACAGAGAATTTAGATAATTGATTTATTAAAATAAAATGGACAATAAGATATTAAATATTATAAAGTAAAGCTGAGATTGAAGTATGAAGAGGATTTAATAAGACATTAGGTACTATACCAAAAATAATAGTTGGTAATAATAAACTAATTAAAAGATAATATTCTCTTCTATTAATATCTTTTAGTACAGGAATAAGTGGAGAATAAGAACCATATGATAATCTATTATATAAAAATAAAGAATAGCAAGCAGAAAAAAGAATACCACTAGCACCCAAGGAGGCTATTATTGGATTTTGTTGCCATATCCCTATTAAAGATAATTGTTCTCCTAAAAAATTTAGACTTAAAGGTATTCCTGTATTACATAAAGTGAACACAAAGAATAAAATAGTAAACACAGGCATATATGTAACCAATCCTCTAATATAATTAATAATTCTTTTTCCTGTTCTATCATAAATAATACCTCCCACACAAATAAATAGAGCAGGACTTACAAATCCATGAGCTAATGCTAATAATATGGCACCTTCCATTCCTTGTATAGTATTAGAAAATAAACCTAAAACAACAACACCCATATGAGCAACACTACTATAAGCAATTAATCTTTTTGTATCTTGTTGTATAATAGTAGATAATGAAGCATAAATAATAGTAATTACTGCAATAGTTTGAATTAAAGGATTAAAATAATTAGTAGCATCAGGTAAAAATTGAATTAAAACTCTAATATAACCATATGTGGCTAATTTTAATATAGTAGCAGCCAATATTATGGAACCAGCTAAAGGTGAATCACTATGAGCTTTGGGTAACCAAATTATAAAAGGATAAAGTGGGGTCTTTACTGCAAAAGCTATAAAAAATCCTAACCATAATATTTTTTGAGCCTCTAAGCCTATTTCATTTAAAGAGATTAATTGAAAATCAGTTGAACCTAAATAACTTAAAATAATTAAAATAGAAAGTAACATAGGTAAACTCCCAGCTAAAGTATATAAAAATAATAAAAATGCAGATCTAAATCTATCTGTACCATGACCAAATATTACTATAATAATAAATAATATTGGTAATACACTTTCAAAAAAGATATAGAAAAGTAACAAATCTAGGGATACAAAGGCACAAATTTGTAATGTTTCTAATAATAAAAAGGCAATTAAAAAAGATTTTAGATTTTTATGTATATTAGTATAATTAGATAATAATGCAACAGGTGTCACAAAAGTAGTTAATAATACAAAATAAATAGAAACTCCATCTATACCAAAATTTAAATGGCAAAAACTTAATTGATGATATTCAGATACAAATTGAAATTGGGTTGTATTTGAATCAAATTGATACCATATAAATAAAGAAATAAAAAAATTAATTAATGAAATAGTTAAGGCTATTTTCTTCATTTGTCTTTGACCTTTTATTGTTTCATCTGATATAGGAAGCAAAAGTAAAGATCCTAAAATAGGAATAAGCAAAAGTAAAGTTATCATGATTCTTGGATAATATATATTCTTATCTATTTGCTTTATTTTGGTGATAAAGTAGATAATATTAATTATTATATTGTTCTATTAATTAATTAACCTTTATAATTATTTATATAGGGACTCTTATTATTTTGTTTTTTTAATATTTAATATTATAGATTTTTATATATATTTTATATCTATTTTATTTTTTACAAATATTTTCAAGGATTAGTGACTTTTCCTTTTTAATTTACTTACTTCTTTTAATTTAAACAGTGATATTGTCACTATTAAATATTGACAAAGAGATATATACTTCTCTTAATCTAAATTTTATAAAATCCATAGAGTTTTATGGAAATATATTCTATATAAATTATATTTCATTTTTAATTAACCTATAATAAAAAGATATTTTCTCTTCTTATCTTAGGTTGGAGGAATTACTATTTTTATTAATATTTTTATTATATTTGGGATATTAATGGGATATTTATTTTTTTTTTTTATTTAAATAGGGGGGTCATGGCAAAATTCCACAGAAATGGGGGTTATTAAAGAGATTCTTAAATTTTTCATTTTTTGTTTTTTGTTTTTTTTAGACAAAGCTAAAAACCTGTTTTAATTTTTAATAAAATGATCTTCAGTTTTAATCATTTGAACTCCAAATCTTTTAAATGCTTATCCTTGTGATATTTGTTCTTTTTTCTTGTTTTTTTGTTTTGTTTTTTGTTTTTTTTGTTTTTTTTATTTTTTGGTTTTTTTATTAAAATAGGATTAATTAATAATTAGTCACCTTTTTTTAGGTTCTCTTTTTTTTGTTTTAATTTTAGTAGTTTTTTTAAAGGGATAAAATTAAATATAAATATAACTCAATATTGATTTGATAATATTGACTTTAATTCTCAAGTAGACATAAAAATATATATTTTGGTTTTTTTATTAAGGAGAAGTGGTTTAGTATAATATCCTTATATTCTATTCTTATCCTGGATTAAATGAGGGATTTAAGATAAAAAATAATATTATAAAGATTAACAGATAAGGTGAAATATTTCTTGAAAATATTAAATATAAAATTAGTGATTAGGGGGTTTGATATTATTATAATTATGTAGATATTAAAGGTTTTATTTTTTATCCTCTATTTTATCTTCTTCCCCATAAATAGATAATCCTTTAAAGACAGGTATAATATTAGGGAAAGCCATAGGACTTTTATCTATTTTGTTAATAAGAAAAGGTTTAGTTCTGAAAAATGCTAAATTATTTAATTTAGTTTCTCTTTCTATTTTTAATATATGATTTAAATTCTTTTCTATTATATTATCTATATTAGTTTTATTTCCATCACTTTTATGCAATAAATTAATAAACCACTCTAAATAAGGGATATTATGATCTATTCCTTTATTAACAAATTTAAATCTCAGATATTCATATTTTGCCTCTAGATTTAAGTCTAGATTAAAATTAGTAAAATTAATATTAGCCATTTTATTCATTAAATTCTTTTCTATTTTATTTGATCTTTCATTATCACTAGTGTCACTATCACCGCTTTCAATATTTTCTAAATCAAGATCAATTGAAATTTCATTAATATTGGAGAAAGAATTAACAGTAGGTTGAGAACTCCCAATTTGAGAATTATCAATATTTGTAATTAAATTATTTTGTGTTTCTTTATCCATATATGAAGTTAGAACTTTTGTTGAGAGAAGAGATTCAAAGAGAGTATGAAAAGATTTATTTCAATTTAATAAAAAGTCTTCAGCTGAGAGACTGCAATTTAAAAATTTAAAAATATTCATAAATATAAAACCAAATATTTTACACCAATTTATTAGGTGCTTTATATTATATAAAGGTAAAATTAAAAACAAAAAAATCTTATATAATTTATACTTATTAAAAAAAATCATAATAAAAATAATTATTATTATATTAACTAGCATTAAACTAATTAAAATGATAAATATAAAAATTATATAAAAAATTGAATCCTTATCTCATTCTAAAAAATAAAATAGGAATTCAATATCCAAAGAGTCATCAAAGGTAATTCTGTCTACTATATAAGAACCACAAGGAAATATATATATATAATTAGAGAAATGACTCATATTTATTAAAGAAAGTAATTTAAAGGAAAATAATACTCCTATAATTTTGTTTTTAATAAATATTATTCTTGGGATAGAAATAAGGACATATTTTTTTAATTTACCAATTAGAAATATTTCTTTTCATACTGGAACTTTAAATTTTTCTAAGGGTAATTTAGAAAATTGAAATCTTGGTAGAGTTTTATTTATAAAAAAACCTTCCCAAAGGATGGGTTCATGATAGTAAATTAATGATTCTTTAATATTAAACTTTCGCCTAAATAAAAAGATTCAGGAAAGATATAAAAAAAGAATAGAATGAAATAAAGAGGGAAAAATAGAAAATAAATATAAAATATATAAAGAAAAATTCTTAAATTTAATCTGAAACCTAAAAAAGTTGTAGATAGATAGTCGTTTTCTTAACCTAAATTTAAAGGGAAATTTAATAAAGAAAGAATCTAATTTGGCCTTAAACATAAATCTCATATTAATTTGAGTGTTCATTTTATGATTGAATTGGCAACATTTTAAAAGCATGAAATGGGATTGGGCTAGCTAATGTCCATTCTAAAGTATTAACTGGTTGAGTATTGTTAATTAATTGAGAATCACTAGTAAAATAAGGTGTAACTTGCCAAGGGTTATTAGAGCAAATAGATTGGTTAACAAAAATATCAAAAATTATATAACCAAATAAAACAGTAGCTACAACTGAAATTAAAGAACCAAAACTAGATACAGCATTCCATCCACTAAAGGCATCTGGATAATCTGGTATTCTTCGAGGCATCCCCGCTAGACCTAAGAAATGTTGAGGGAAGAATGTTAAATTAACCCCAAGAAATAATGTCCAGAAATGTATTTTACCTAGGAAATCACTGTATGTTCTACCTACTATTTTAGGAGTCCAATAATAAAATCCAGCAAATAATGCAAATACAGCCCCCATTGATGATACATAATGGAAATGTGCTACTACATAATATGTATCATGGAATGCTACATCTATTGAAGCATTACTTAATATAACTCCGGTTAACCCTCCTATAGTGAATAAAGCTAAGAAACCTAATACAAATAATAATGGTGTATTATATCTTAAACTTCCACCATATAAAGTAGCTAACCATGAAAATATTTTAATACCAGTAGGTACTGCAATTACCATTGTAGCAGCTGTGAAATAAGCTCTAGTCAAAAAGATTACTGACTATTTATTATTAAATAATTTCTAAAATATAGCCACCAATTTAATAAAAAATAATAACAAAACAAATGGTGAAGAGAAATAAATTTTGTATGGACTATTTCTTCTTCCAAAAAAAACAAAACAAATGAAAAATAGATTTGGAGTTTGGCTTTTAGTCTCTGAGATTCTCCTGAATTTTTTTAATTTTAGTCAAATTTTCACCACTTACGGTTAAAAATTCACTATGTTGAAGAATACGGTAAGCGTTACGCCATTTTAAATAAAGAATGGAAATACTAGGACTTAATAAATGATAATTATAAAAATAGTTAGCAATTTTATAAGCATTATTTAAATTAACTGAAGAATAAACATACAAACCTTCAGAATTTTTATAGACTCTACCACCTAAAGCTTTAACAACTAGATTTAGCAATTCAGGATAAGTCTGTCTAATTCTTAATTGCAAATCAATAACAAAACCATGCTTATGTGTGTTACTTTCACTCTCATGAAAATAAATATAAAAATACCCAGTAGCATCTGTAAATCCAGCTAACCAATGATTAGTTAGAATATCAAAATTAGCTTGAGATGAGATAGTAGTTCTAAATTTAGTATCATATTTATTTAGAATTAATAGATCTATTTTTTCCTGACCTAATAATTTACCATTAATTAAATGGAAGATTTTTTCCAGTCCTGCATAAGTATTTACTACAAATAGTACTTCATCATTGTTAATAATTTGGACTCTTCCATAACCTATTCTTTCTTTGATAAAATAAGCTAAACTGATATCCCTGAGAGGAAAAAGGATTTCTATTTTAGTGGCTTCAATATATCCGGCTCCTTCTATTAAACCAGCTAAATAATAACCAAATTCAATATCATTTTTTGGTTTATTATGTTCATTCAAATGATCTGAAATAAACAAATTAGGAGAAATTTTTTGACCTACATAGTGGAATATAATATCCGTCTTATCTTTTGTAGAATGGAGTAATGGATTATCTGCTGATTTTTTCTTTAACAATGGGTATAAAGCAAATAATAATATCTGACTTAAATTAGAGTGAAAATTTTTGCCTCCTATGGTCCACATAGGAGGACTTACTCTTATAAGAAAATTTTCAGCAAACAGCCAAATAATAATAAGATATGTTACCATATCTAACGACACTAGAAAAGTATCTACATCTAAACCAACTGAAAACATATGATGACTCCAAACCAAGAATCCTAAAATTCCGATAGAGAACATAGCATAAACCATACCAATGTAACCAAATATAGGTTTACCTGAGAAAGTGGATACTATGTGACTTACTATACCAAAACCAGGTATAATTAAAATATACACTTCTGGGTGACCGAAAAACCAGAACAAATGCTGATATAAAATTGGATCTCCACCTCCAGCGGGATCATAAAAGCTTGTATTAAAATTTCTATCTGTTAATAGCATTGTAATTGCCTTATATTAGAATGATTAATTTAAAATTATAGGATGTATAATTAAATAATGTAGTATATAAAAGATAAAGAATATCAAAGCTAAAGTTAAAATACCAAGTAATAGAATATCTATTCGTGTTCTAAATAACACAAATTTTACATACATTAACACATATTTATTTGTAACTTTGTTTAATAAATAATCCCTATTAAATAAGATGAAGAGATTTATATAAAAATAAAAGGTTAATATAATTAAGCTAAAGACTATTAATAATAAACTTAAATGCAACAAAGTATGAATATTTATTAAAGTCTCTAAGGGTATAGAATGTTGAACAGGAGTTAAGAATTCCCTAATAAAATCAAATTTTAAAGGTAAGGAATCTATAGGTAGAAATTGATTATTAGGTTCTATAGCTGGAAGAGGTGGATTATTTGTCTCTGAGACTCTAGCAAAAGGATTAGGATCTAAATATATTGAAGGAATAGGTCCTCCAGGTTCTTCTACTCTTAAAGAACCCGTTCTAATATAATGGTTATATTCATCTATCCAATAATTAGCCATTTCAGGTGAAGAAGTTAAATCCAGTATAACCATACTTGCATTAAGAACGGTTTCTGACATTACATCAGTAAAAGGTCTTCGAAGACCTAAAATACCTATATTATCTGAAAGATATATAATTAAAGTGGATATTGTTAATAAACTATAATCAAATCTACCCCTATTATCATTAGAAACATTATTGATAGGATTATTATTACCTGGATTATTATTTGTATTGTCATTATTATTCATCATATTACATGTAATATCTGATAATGACAATCCTTCCATAGAGATTTTAGTATATATTTGGCTAATGTTGTTAAATAAAATTTCAATAAATAAACCTAAATTGTAAATTAAAATTAGCATAAAACAGAATTCAATAATAGTGACTCTCTTGTTATATTTAATTATATATATAATAAAAATTAATATCGCTATAATATAAGGTTTCAATATATAATATAATACTGGTTGTAAATAAATATCATAATAATGAGTTTGACTTATGCACTTTTGAATTTTTGTCACAAAATTAAAATTTGTTTAAAGATTTTCTTCTTTTATTTTGTTTTTGTAATAAAAATTTTTTATTATTCTACTAGGCTATGCCTTATGACTACTAAGGTCTCAAGAAGCAAAAAAATACTTCAAGGTAGACTCACTATTTTTCACAAAATAGATTGGACCATATCTTATTTATCTAAGTCAGAGAAATTTTTTAAATGGTTCCAAGTAAATATTGTTCTTCTTTCTTTCATTCCTTCTCTTATAGAAATTATTTGCTGTATATTTTTTATTTTTTTATTTTCCCCTTTCTTAAAAAGATCTAATATTTGTTGCCAATCTTTATATTCTAAGTATTTGCTACTAAATAAATTATAATTAGAAAGATAATTTTCTAAATTTAAATTACCTTTTAAGGTTGTGGTTCTAATAGTCCATTGATATTTATTATCAATAGATTTAGTCAATTTAATTTTATTATTTAATAATTCAGCAATAGGTTCTAGAAAGTTATACATATCCAATAATTTATTCTTATCTTTTTTAATTGTCTTATTGTTTGTATAGTTTGTATTTTGAATTTGTTGAATTAACTCAAATTTACATTCCAATTTAGGATATTGAACTTTACTATTAATTCTAACCAAAAATTGACCATTTGTTTCTATATAACCAGATAACCAAGCATTTGTAGTTAAAGATTCTTTATTTAAAGGATATTTTTTAATATTTAAATCAGTAATATTTTTATTTAACCAATCAATTAATAGATATAAATCATGAATTTGAGGTGTTTTCATATTTCCATTTATTTTTTGTGCCACTAAATTTAAGCCTTCAGAAGTATTAATAGATAAAATATAATTATTTATTCCTTTTTTCCGTTGTAAATTTCCATAACCTAATTCTTTTTGAACCATAAGAGCTAAAGGAAAATCTTTTAAATGGAAAACAATCTGTACAGAAGGATAATTTAGTTTATCTTTATCTGATCTCTCTTTAGTGGGTACTATTATACTACCTCCCCCTTCTATTAAACCAGCTACATAAGAATCTAATTTTGTTTTTAAATTTATTTTATTGAAAGAAGTATTATTTACTGTTGAACCAATTATGAATTTATAACAGATAAACTCTGGCGTATAGCCTCTGAGGTGCCCTAATTGGTTATAATCAAATAGGTTACCTGCTGATTGTATTAAACGCTCCAAACTGAGATTTGGTGTTAATAGTTCCCAGCATATAGCCAGATTTAAAGCCGGCTGCAACGAACTACCGGCTAAAACAGGTAAAGCTAATAACAATAAAACGGCAGTAACAAAAATAGACCATACAAATAATGGTAATTTATGTAATGACATTCCATTTGTTCTCATATTAAGTGTTGTACTAATGAAATTAATAGCACCTAATAAAGAAGAAACCCCAGCAAGGTGTAAACTGAAGATAGCTAAATCAACAGAACCACCTGAATGTGATTGAATACCAGCTAATGGAGGATAAACCGTCCACCCTGTTCCTGCTCCATTTTCTACTAAACTACTCATTAATAATAAGATTAGAGATGGTGGAAGCAACCAGAATGAGATATTATTCAATCTAGGAAATGCCATATCAGGACTTCCGCAATGGATGGGTAAAAAATAATTACCGAAACCTCCTACTAATCCTGGCATAACCATAAAGAAGATCATAACAAAAGCGTGAGCTGAAATTATAACGTTAAAAAGTTGATGATCTCCTTGTAAAAATTGAACTCCTGGAGAGGATAATTCTAATCTAATTAAGACTGAAAAAGCAGTACCTATCATTCCTGCAAAGACAGCAAAAATTAAATAGAGGGTACCAATTTCTTTAGCATTTGTGGAATTAAACCAACCCATTTTAGAATTGTTGCTTAATTCCATTCTAATTTAGCTCTTTACTATTTTATTTTAGTTTTTTTATATTTTTTAAAATAAAATATTTTCTCCAATGTTAGTAACTATTTATTTATTTATTTTTTTTATTTATTTATTTATTTATTTATTTATTTATTTATTTATTTATTTATTTATTATATTTATAATAATATCTCTTTTTATTTTTGTTTTTTTAATTTTTTATTATTTAGGAATAAAGGTGAATTGAACACCTAAGGGGGTTAACCCGAACAATTAGCAATTGTCTTATCTTACCAATGAAAATTATTCCTTTTTTTTAATCATTTTTTGGTTTTTATTTAATTTATATTTATTTTTTTTGGTTTTATTTTTTTGTGTTGTTTGTTTCTTTAAAAATTTCCTGATATTACAGAAAATTTAGTTTGTTCATAATTATATTTTTAAGATTAACTATCTTTTTTATTATTTTATTTTACTCTTATTTATATTTATATTTTTATATCAAATTTATTTTAAATATTAATTTAAAATTAATATAATCATTTTATTAATTTTCACCATTGTCAGAAAATTTAACTGAGAGGACTAACAATTATTTTATATCTAAAGATCAACTAATTATTTTTTAGACATAGACAAATATAGGGGATATTTTTATTATTAATTTTAATTTTAATATTGATCCTTATCAGAATTGAACTGATCCTAGCTTCTTGAAGGGGAGCTGTACAAACCACTATACTAAAGGATCTTTTTTGCTTTTATGATTTTTGTTTATTTATTTTGTTTTTTTATTATTTTTAGAATTATTATTTTATATCTCTTTTATTATTAATTAAATTTAATTAATTTATATAGTTAATAATTTGTTTTTGTTTTTTTTATTTTGTTTGTTGTTGTTTGTTAATATGTTTGTTTGTTGTTGTTTGTTAATATAAAAATTTTACCTTTCTATTTTTTAAAAATAAAAATATTAATCCTTACCCTACTATAAGTGAATATTGCTAATTAAAGATTATACAATAGAAATTTCTATACTAAAATTTTAATTATTAGTATCTATTTAAGAAATAATTTAGTAAAGTAAAATTTATTATAGCGAAATCAGGCTTTGAACCTAAACTAACAGATCATGAGACTGTTGTGCTACCTATTACACTATCTCGCTTTAATATATTGTTTTTTTAATTAAAAATATATATTAACACTATCTTTGAAACAGGACTACGAACAAAGAGACTTGAACTCTTAAGGGATACCTCCCACTTCTGCTTAAGAGAAGATTGTTTACCAAATTTCAACATATTCGCTATTATTTTTCTCCTTTTTTTATTTTAGACCCCTTTTTTTTGTGTGATTTTATTCTCTTTTATATTTATAATTTTATTTTTGATACTAAGGTATTTTTAATTAAATAATTAAAATAAATAAGAAATTTGTGTTGTTTGTTAATTTGTTTGTTTGTTTTTCTGTTGATAAAATTAGAATTTAATTTTAAGGTCTTAAGAGGATTTGAACCTCTGTAAAAAGTATTAACAGTACCTCGCTTAAACCACTCAGCCATAAGACCTGATTGTTACTTGTAATATAATAATTTATTATATTTTTCATTTATAAATAATTATGATTAATTTCAATAATTATAAGATTTTTTTTTCTAGATTTTATTTTAATCTTTCTTTAATGGTTGTCCCTAAATTTTAGAAAGGAAAATATGAATATTGTATTCAGAGTATATATTAAGAGACCCTATTATCATTACTAGCTATCATTTTTAATATTATGACTTGTCTTCTATAAGGTTAATTAAAATAATAAAATAGAGAAAGAGAGCAGAATCTAATAAAAAGAAAAGAATAAAATAAATTTAACACGGTAGGCGCGATTTGAACGCGCAATATATCTCCCACCCAAAAGGAGCGACTGGCCAATTTGTCATCCACCGTTTAATATAATTTATTAGTTTTAATTTTATTTTTCCTATCTCTATTTTAGAGTTTTTATATTGTTTTTTTAATTTAAACCTAAAATAGATAATAGTCTTTATTTTATTAAAAAAATACATTTGATTATGAGTAATCAGGGTTGAACTGATGATATCTACTTGGAAGGTAAATGTTATACCACTTAACTATACTCATTAATGATATATTTTTCTTATTTTATATCTCTTTTAAATAAGATTATTAAAAATATCTCCAGATAAAAAACAAAAAGATAATATTTTGATTTTCATATTGTTTTTTTTTTTTTTCTATGCTAATATAAATAAAAATTATTTTTAAATAAATCAAGATTATCTTTAATTTATAATCTTTTTTATACTAATTATATTTTTTATAATAAAAGGATTCTTCCAATAGTCCTTATCTTATTTGATTAAAAAGTATAAATC